>Ga0074193_1001488_pt1 | contig 27871 bp, 16 predicted proteins | sample EPASupsiteHSE605_FD_64523 | JGI IMG/M metagenome (GOLD analysis project Ga0074193, IMG submission 64523) | Bioremediated contaminated groundwater from EPA Superfund site, New Mexico - Sample HSE6-05 | ecosystem: Environmental > Aquatic > Deep subsurface > Groundwater > Contaminated ... | reverse complement strand
TAGGGATGCTTAACCTGAGACACGCATATATTAATTTAAAGTGGGCCAACAGTAGCCTGTTGTTTGGCCAGAGCAGCCATCTGACATATGTAGATGAGGTAGCAGCAGGTACAGTATGTTTCGCGGCAGGATATCCGTTTAACACCCTTAACAGAGGGATGGAGATAAAGTACTCACAGAAACTTGCGAAAAATGTAGATTTTCAGATTGCTGCAATGATCTACAGCTCTCACAAATCGATGGGCCCGGCAAATGCACAGAGCCAGGCAGGTGTTCCTGACCTTCATGCACAGTTGAAATTCGGAGATCCCGGCAAAATCTTCGGGGGAGTAACATTCGGCTACAAATTCTTTAAGCCAAGAACCCTTGATGCAGCCAAACAACCCATATCCACAACATTTGGAGCCTTTGATGTGAATGCTTTCTTCAAAGCCACTACAAACAAGGGTTACTCTGTTAAATTATGGTGTATATATGGCGAAAACCTCACTATGATGGGAATGTTTGGTGGTTACGGAAAAATCGCATACGATAATGAACATAATGTCCCTGTTATGGATTACAAATATGCTTCTACAAGAGCTCTCTCAACATGGCTCGATTTTGAGACCCCTGCATACAAGAATTTCAAGTTCGGTTTTTTCTATGGGTTCCAGAAGAGCTATGGCACGGCAACCAAGATAGATGCTACAAAAAACAGCTCGGGTGAATATGTAAATGGTTTCTACAGGGACCCTTCTCTTGAGTGGTTCTACAGAATATCGCCCAGGGTACTCTATAGTTTGTCTAAAAGGCTTACCTTCGGACTGGAATACAACCTTACATATGCGCAATGGGCAAAAAGTATTGATGCCTATTTGCTGCCTGTTGAAAGATTTTCGGTAAATCACAACAACAGATTAGAGTTTATGGCTAAGTTTGTCTTCTGATAATAATCTTGATATGAAGGTAGGCAAGTCTGATCTGTTCTGGAACTACGGAGCTAGCTTTATGAGGGTGGCTTCCGGAGTCATTGTTCTGCCTTTGATATTGAGGATGTTGTCAAGTGAGGATGCCGGCCTTTGGGGGGTGATGATGAGCCTTTATGGCATGATCATACTTCTTGATTTCGGCTTCAACATCACCTTTACAAGAGCTGTAACCTATATATTTTCCGGTGCCACTGAATTAAAGGCTGAGGGACTGAGTCCGGTTCATGAGAGCGGACTGATAAACTATCCTCTGCTCAAAGGGGCGCTTAAAGCAATGAGGTCGTATTATGCCGGCATTTCTGTTGTATTGATTATTATTTTGTTTACAGGAGGATACTGGTATATAGAAAAGGTATTGGATGCATACACAGGTGACAAGGATGTCGCCAGGATAGCATGGTATTTCTATCTTATCTATATCTGTTACCAGTTCTACACATATTACTATGATGCCCTTCTTATGGGCAGAGGTATGATTAAAAGGTCGAAGCAGATTATTGTCTTGTCGCAGACTGTAAATATCATTATTGCACCCATACTCCTTTTATCGGGCTTTGGATTGATATCGATGGTTATAAGCCAGAGTATTATGGCCATTGTGAACAGAACGCTGGCAAAAAGGGCATTCTACGATGACGAAACCAAAACTAATCTTTTAAAGGCGAAGGCAGAGGACTGGAAAAAAATAATAAAGACACTTTGGGTGACGGCATATAAATCTGGCCTGTCAAATTTGAGTGGTGTTTTCACTAACAGAATGCTCGCTATATTTGGAGCCCTCTTTATACCTCTGACAACAATGGCCTCATATGGCACATTAAGCAAGCAGGTTGCCGATATTACATTTACACTCTCTCTGGTTTGGTTCTCTACATATTATCCCAAACTCACTCAGGAGCGTGTCCTGAATAGTCTTAATGAGGTAAAGCGAATCTACATAAAGGCTCAGTTCATAACTGTAGGTGTTTTTGTCTTTATTGCTGCAGGTGTTCTTCTTTTTGGTGAGTTGGGGATTCAATTGATCAGAAGTTCAACTCCTTTCCTTGATTCAGGATTGATGGCACTGTTGTTTTTTGCGGCTCTTCTGGAGGCACTTACATCAGTATCTATATCGGTCTTGCTGAGCAGGAACGTTGTGCCTTATTACAAGGCGCAAACTATTACGGCACTTGTTACGGTAGCTGTTCTTCTTTTAACTCTGAAGTTTACAAATTTGGGAGTCACTGCTTTGATAGTGGTGCCATTAGTTACCCAGCTGGCTTATCAGCATTGGAGATGGACGCTAATGGTTATTAATGAGCTGGATATAAAACTTAATGATTACATAAGTTTTATAGGCGATCTTCCCGGAAATCTTGGGCTAAAAAAATAATATCTATACAGGATGAATTATGTATAGATATTATTGACAGGTGACTACCTGTTTCTGTCTCTTCTATTTGGACCTTGTGATCTTCCACCGGAAGATGTCCTTCTCTCGTTGCGACTAGGTTTGTCCTTTCCCCTTCTATCTCCACCTCTGTCTGAACCGGCTAATTCTCTTCTTGGAGCAGTTCCTCTCTGAGCATTTCTATCTCCACTATTTCTTTCGCCACCCTCTCTCTCTCTGCCATCTCTGTCATCCCTTTGACGCTCTCTTGGATATTCTCTCTGTGAATCTCTCTGGTACTCCTTGCCATCTTCCGATATGGAAACCTTAAGATGCAACCCTTTGTATTCGGTATCGTTAAGTTCTTCTACCAGATATGCTGCTGCCTTTGATGTTACCGCTGCAAATGTAAGTTCTCTCCTTACATCAATTTTGCCAACACCATTCTGACCAACGCCAAGTGATGAGAGCAATCTTATTATGTGTCTTGCAGATACATTCATTCTGAAGCCCATATTAAGCTTGAGCCATGTGAATCCCTTCTCTGAAGGTCCCGGAGGATATGCATCCCTTACTGAACCATCATTGTTCTTCCTGCTTGATTCCTCTTTAAGGTTAAGATCTGGTGCATGGCGGTAGTAATCAAGAAAACGGTTGAATTCCAGTGAAAGCACCTTCTGAACTATCTCCTCCTTGCTAATGTCTTTCCACTTGTCGTTTATAAGATTTACGTACTCTGCAATCTCATCCTTTACCTCTACCTTCTCTATCTGTTGAATTAGATGCAGCAACTGCATTGAACATACCTCGTTGCCTGTAGGAATCTTAGCCTGTGAAAATGTCTTTCCTATAAGCTTTTCAATTCTCTTTATCTTGTGAAGTTCCTTGCTGTTGATGATTGCTATTGAAATTCCGTTCTTGTCTGCACGTCCTGTTCTTCCGCTTCTGTGAGTATATTGCTCAGCTTCATCGGGCAGGTTGTAGTTGATTACGTGTGTAAGCTCATTAACGTCTATACCCCTTGCTGCAACGTCGGTTGCAACCAATAGGCTCAGTGTCTTGTTTTTAAACCTGCCCATAACCTGATCTCTCTGACCCTGTGAGAGTTCTCCATGCAGGGCATCTGCGTTGTAACCATCTTTTACAAGCGAGTCAGCTATGTCCTGGGTCTCTTGTCTGGTTCTGCAGAAGATTATTGCATAAATATCGGGGTTGTGGTCGGCTATTCTCTTTAATGCGAGATATCTGTCTTTTGCATGCACCACATAGTAGTAGTGCTTTACATTTGTTGCTCCGGAGTTCCTTGTTCCAACTGTTACAATCTCCGGTTTGTTCATATAGTGTTTTGCAATTCCTTCAACTTCAAGTGGGAGAGTGGCTGAGAACAGCAACGATCTTCTCTCTTTTGGAGCTTTCTCAAGAATAAGGTCAAGTTCGTCCTTGAACCCCATGTTGAGCATCTCATCTGCCTCGTCAAGAACCAGTGTCTGGATATTCTCGATGTTTGCGACTCCTCTGTTAAGAAGGTCCACCATTCTGCCCGGTGTGGCAACAATTATATGGGCACCTTTCTTAAGGGCCCGGATTTGCGTCTCGATGCTTGCTCCTCCGTAAACAGCAACAATATTCAGATTATCGTAGTATTTTCCGTAGTTGTTGATATCCTCAGTTATCTGCCTGCAAAGTTCCCTTGTGGGACTTAAGATAAGTGCTTGAGTGTGAAAATCTTTAGTGTCGAGTGACTCAAGAATAGGCAGTCCGAAGGCGGCTGTCTTTCCCGTACCTGTCTGTGCCAGACATACGATGTCTCTGTTTTCCTGAATTAGCGTTGGAATTATTCTCTCTTGAACCGGTGTCGGATTTTGAAAGCCCAATTCAGTAATGGCCTTGATAATGTTTTGATTAAGGCCTAGTTCGTGGAATTGTTTGCTCATTTGAAATTTTATGAAGTGGCAAAGGTACGCTAATTATATTAATAACAGCATTTTTATTCTCCCATATTACCACCTGCGCTATAACCATTCATAAATGCATCCCAGTTTTTAATAACGATTACAATAATAAATGCTACAATTGCAACCACGGTCCAAACAATGATTTTTTTAGTTTGTTTCTTCATAATCAATTAGTTTTATATATCGCAAACCTATCAAGAAAAATTGGAAAAAACGGGGATATTTGAAAATTAGTTACATTTGTCTTTAAGATTTATCTGATTTTAGATTTTTCTTGCTAATACTGTAAATTTATGAGTAAAGTTAAGTTTATTGGTGTTTTCGGAAAGCGAAATACCGGAAAGAGTTCCCTTATTAATGTCATTACAGGACAGGATGTTGCGATAGTATCGGACATTCCCGGCACCACTACCGATCCTGTTCGTAAAAGAATGGAGATATTTGGAGTGGGCCCTGTAGTATTAATAGATACTGCCGGTATAGATGATCAGGGGGAGCTTGGAAGTCAGAGGGTAGGGAAGAGCAAGCAAATAATCAATCAGATAGACCTTGCAATACTTCTCTTTACCAACAATCAGCTTGATAAACATGAGATAGACCTCCTTAACAGATTCAGAGAAGAGGAGTTGCCGGTAATATTGCTTCATAACCAGTCGGACATAATTCCGTTTGACCAGCAACTGGCTCTGGAGATTACCCAGAAATATGGTATTGATGTAGTGGAATTCTCCTGCAATATTCTGCAAGAGGATGAACAGAAACTGGCTGTGGAGATGCTTACGTCGTTAATTGTAAAAGATTTACAAGGCTCGGCAACTGTCGGGACTGCTCTTTTTGAGGGATTGCTGGAGGTAAACGACCTTGTTGTTCTGGTTTGTCCAATTGACAGCGAGGCTCCGGAGGGGAGAATCATTCTTCCTCAGGTTAATGCAGTAAGGGACGTTCTTGACAATGGTGCCGTATCAGTTGTCTTACAACCGGAGGCACTGGAGGAGTACCTAAAAAAATGTACTGCAAAACCAAAGATAGTTGTTACGGATAGCCAGGCATTTGAAACAGTATCCAGAATTGTACCGGACGATATAGCCCTCACAGGTTTCAGCGTTCTTCTGGCAAGGAGTAAAGGTTTCTTTGATTACTATATAAAGGGTACTCCAAAGATTGACGAGCTTAAGGATGGCGACAGAGTGTTGGTACTCGAGTCTTGTTCGCATCATAGTTCTTGTGACGATATAGGAAGGGTGAAGATTCCAAGACTGATTGAGAAAAAAACCGGTAAGAAGCTTGAATGGACAGTTGTTGCCGGGCTTGACAATATTCCAGGAGAAATTACAGACTATGCTATTGTGATCCAGTGCGGAGGTTGTATGATTACAAACCGTCAGCTGTTGGCAAGGCTTAAGCCTGCAATCCGGGCCGGTGTTCCGGTGACAAATTATGGTATGACTCTTGCCTACTGCATGGGTATATACAATAGGGCAATTGCCCCGTTCATAAATATCGGCTAAGAATATATTGTTTTATGATATATAAATTTGATGGGATAACCAAGGAGGAAATTGTAGGATATCTTAATGAAAATGATCCTGTTAAAATTCAGGCCTATCTGGATGAAGCATACAGGGTAAAGGTTGAGAATATTGGCAGCAAGGTTTTTCTGAGAGGGTTGATAGAGTTGTCGAACATCTGTGTTAAGAATTGCTATTATTGCGGCATACGTCACGACAACAATAATGTTGTAAGATACGAGCTCACAGATAAACAGGTTCTTGATGCAGCTGAATTTGCATGGAGGTCGCGTTACGGTTCTCTTGTCCTGCAGGCAGGTGAGAGAAGCAACCCAACCTACACAAGGCGAGTTGCAGGGCTTGTGAAGAAGATAAAGGATATTACAAATGGAGAGGTGGGAATAACCCTTTCGTTGGGTGAGCAACCCAGAGAGGTTTTTCAGGAGTGGTTCGAATCAGGTGCCCACAGGTATTTGTTGAGAATAGAGAGCTCCAATCCCGATCTCTACAACAAGATTCATCCAAAGAACAAGCTCCACTCATACGACAGGAGACTTGAGGCAATTTATGACCTCTTAAGTATAGGGTATCAGACGGGAACCGGTGTAATGATAGGGCTTCCTTATCAGACGACAGAAGATCTTGCCGATGACCTGCTGTTCATCAAAAAGATTGGTGTACACATGGTTGGAATGGGGCCGTACCTCAAACATTCAGATACTCCTCTTGGAAAGATACTCCAACACAATCCAACACTTGACCTGACTCTTAAAATGGTGGCTACATTGAGAATGATGATGCCAAAAATAAATATTGCAGCTACAACTGCAATGCAGGTAATAGAACCATTCGGAAGAGAGAGGGCAGTCAAGTCGGGGGCAAACATAATAATGCCAAACATGACTATATCTGAGGTAAGGGCAAACTATCAGATTTATGAGAATAAACCGGGAATCAGCGATGATGCCGCTGTGTCCAAATCAAAACTCGAACATAACCTTCTAGAGATGGGAATTGAGATAGGTTGGTCGGAATGGGGCGATTCAAAGGCGTTTGGAACTCATTCGCGCCGCGATTTGCGGTAATCGTTTATTTATCTGTATATTACAAAATCAAAACCCTTTTATTTCACGACTTTGCAATATGCAATATGTTAGTAAACAGTGACTTGCCACGTTTTGAGGCGCAGTGTATCTGCTTGCTAATAAAATTTGTGCTTTTTCTCACGGTGAATAGTTATCCACTCCAGGATAATATCTCCCTCTTTAGAGTTGACGGCAGATCCTAGTCTGACGATTGAGTAGGAGAGTGGGGGCATTGAACGGTCCTTCACTACTTTTTCCACTCTGGTTAGAACGCTGTCATCTACAAGGTCACCGGTTTTTATAGCCTCGAATGAGGGTTCAAGGTCTATGCTCGAAAATGCACTTGCTGCATCCTTTCTGAATTTGATGCCGATAAGCGGCCATTTTGAGTAAAAAGGCAGTTTATGTGTTTGTCCGTGACAAACAATACAGCCTGAGTTATCTATAATTGCAACTACTTTGGCATCTAAAAGCAGGTTGTCTGTGGGTTCCTGATTTATGGCCCTGAAAGTAATAATAAGGGCTGCTGATGTTATCAGCAACCCTAATACGATTTTAGAAAACTTACTCATTTCGCAGTTTTTATTTTTGCGCTGCCTTATTAAGAATAATTTCCACATTTTTAGAAAGTGCAGTTGCCGATATTGTAGCACCGCTATAACTATCAACAGGGGCTTTCTTCTTTGATGCTTCACCTATTTTTAATCCGTCCCAGCTGTTAAAATATTTTTGTCTCTCAAGTCTCTTTAAAAATCCCGGACTCTCCCAATTGCTTAGAATTGCCACCTTTTTAATTATCTTGCTCTTGTCTGTTACTACTATTACAGGTGTCGTGTTATGATATCCGATTATGCCTTCTGAATAAGGTTTGCTGGACAAACAGTATCCTAAAACCTTTTTCTTTGCATCCACTACATTGAACCATACACCATTACCTTTTTCAACTGCAACTGCTTCCGGATATATGCTTTGTACCACTTCCAGCCCTGAAACCTCTTTTAGTACCGCTACCTCGCCTTTTGCTTTACCGTTTGCCTGAGAAAATGCAGTTGTTACGCATGTGAAGATAATAAATAATAGTGAGATGTGCTTTTTCATTTCTTTAAATTGTTTTTATGTTTTTTTTTAGACAACAAAGGCCGGCAAAAGTTTATTTTGTCCGGCCTCTGTTTAATCATAAATTCTATATGCTATTTGTAATCTCTTATAGCAGACTGAGCAGAGGCCAGACGTGCTATCGGAACCCGGAACGGTGAGCAAGAAACATAATTCATGCCAATTTTATGACAGAACTCTATTGAGTCAGGATCGCCACCATGTTCGCCACAAATACCTATTTTAAGTTTTGAATTGGTATTACGTCCGCCTTTGATACTCATTTCTACAAGCTTTCCAACTGTAGACTGGTCGAGGGTCTGGAATGGATCTGCAGGAAGGATCTTCTTGGCAAGATAATCGCCCATGAAAGCTCCTATATCGTCACGTGAAAATCCGAATGTCATCTGAGTTAGGTCATTTGTTCCAAAAGAGAAGAACTGTGCTGTCTGTGCCATCTCTTCAGAAAGCAGTGCTGCACGAGGAATCTCAATCATGGTACCATACAGATAAGGAATCTTAAGAGCATACTTCTTTTCAACCTCTGCATGTACCATGTCGCAAATTACTTTCTGGTGGTCAAGTTCCTTTACAGAAACAGTAACAGGAATCATGATTTCCGGTTGTGGCTGGAAGCCCTCTTTCATAAGTTCTGCAGTTGCTTCAAAAATTGCTCTGTACTGAGTTTCACTGATTTCTGGGTATGTGATTCCAAGACGTACTCCACGGTGACCCATCATAGGGTTTACTTCGTGAAGGTTTTCGCCACGTTTCTTGATATCTGCAACAGATATACCCAGTTCATCGGCAAGTTCTTGTTGCTTGTCCTGAGTCTGAGGAACAAACTCATGCAAAGGTGGGTCAAGAAGACGGAATGTAACAGGTTTGCCGTTCATTACCTTCATTGTGCCTTTAACCGCTTTTTTTACAAATGGCTCAAGCTCTTTAAGAGCAACAATGCGCTCCTCTTCTGTTTTTGACAGAATCATCTTGCGAAGTTTTGCAAGTGGTTGTTCAGAATTGGTTCCGTAGAACATATGCTCGATTCTGAAAAGGCCAATTCCTTCTGCTCCAAAGTTGAGTGCATTCTGTGCATCTTCAGGAGTGTCGGCATTGGTTCTAACGCCTAATACCCTGAATTTGTCTACGATTGACATATATTCAACAAAACGAGGATTTTCAGTAGCGTCCATTGTAGATATTGCCTGATCGTAAACGAAACCTTTGGTTCCGTTCAGACTGAATACATCACCCTCTTTGTATACTTTTCCATTTACGGTAAGAGTTTTTGCATGAAGATTGATATGAAGAGAGTCGCAACCTACTATGCAGCATTTACCCCATCCACGGGCAACAAGGGCTGCGTGAGAGGTCATACCTCCACGAGCTGTAAGAAGACCGTCAGCGGCACGCATTCCTTCTACGTCTTCCGGATTTGTCTCTTCGCGTACCAGAATCACCTTTTTGCCTGCTGCGTTCCACTCAACAGCGGTCTCAGCAGTAAATGCGATCTGACCAACCGAACCGCCGGGTCCTGCAGGAAGTCCTTTTGCAATGACTGTTGCAGCTTTTTCAGATTTAGGATCAAGAATTGGGTGAAGAAGTTCATCAAGCTGAGCAGGAGCCAATCTCATGACAGCTGTCTTTTCATCGATAAGACCTTCAGAAAGCATGTCCATGGCCATGTTAAGGGCAGCCATACCTGTTCTTTTTCCAACCCTGCACTGAAGCATCCAAAGCTTACCGTCCTGAATTGTAAATTCTATGTCCTGCATATCGTGGAAATGTTTTTCAAGACTCTTCTGGATAGCATCAAGTTCCTTATATACAACCGGCATACCTGTCTCAAGAGAAGAGAGGTGCCTGTTGTGGTCGTTCTTTGTAGATTCGTTTAGAGGGCTTGGTGTGCGGATACCGGCAACAACATCTTCTCCTTGTGCGTTAATTAGCCACTCACCATAAAACTTGCCTTCGCCTGTTGCAGGGTTACGTGAGAAGGCCACTCCTGTTGCAGAGTTGTCACCCATGTTTCCGAATACCATTGCCTGAACTGTAACGGCTGTTCCCCATTCGTCAGGAATGCTCTCGATTCTGCGGTAAGAAATTGCCCTTTTTCCGTTCCATGATTTGAAAACGGCGCTAATACCACCCCAAAGTTGCTCGTATGCATTGTCAGGGAAAGATTTTCCAAGAACTTCCTTAACCTTCACCTTGAAATCATCACAAATTTTGATCAGCTCTTCTGCAGTAAGGTCAGTATCATTTGTATAGCCTTTTTTAGTTTTAACCTCATGTAGCATCTTATCAAGCTGTACACGGATTCCTTTTCCCTCTTCAGGTTCGATTCCCTCTGCCTTTTCCATAACTACATCGGAGTACATCATGATAAGACGGCGGTAAGCATCGTAAACGAAGCGTGGGTTTGATGTCTTTTTAATAAGACCGGGGATTGTATCTGAGCAAAGACCGATATTAAGTACGGTCTCCATCATGCCTGGCATAGAGCTTCTTGCTCCTGAACGGCAAGATAGTAGCAACGGATTCTCTTTTCCTCCGAATTGCATACCCATGATTGCTTCGGTTTTAGCCAAAGCTGCATCGACTTCTGCCTTAAGTGCCGCTGGATACTGCATCTTGTTTTTGTAATACTCGTTACAAGTATCTGTTGTAATTGTAAAACCTGCCGGAACAGGAATTCCTAAAGTACACATTTCTGCAAGGTTGGCACCTTTGCCACCTAGCAAATTCTTCATTGAGCCATTTCCGTCGGCAGTCTTGCCTCCGAATATGTATACTCTTTTAATGTCTGACATAAATTATTGATTATTTCGGTTTATATTTCAGAATATTATCTAATGGGGGGCAAATATAATAAATTTTCATAAAAGTTTGCCTGCAAGTTCAGATAGTTCACTGCGCTCTCCCTTTACCAGGTTGATGTGGGCAAAAATCTCCTGCCCGTATAGTTTCTCTCCAAGATGGGTCAATCCGTTTGAGTGAATGTCCAGGTAAGGTGAATCAATCTGCTGTATGTCACCTGTGAATATCAGTTTGGAGCCTTCTCCGGCTCTGGTTATTATTGTTTTTACCTCGTGAGGAGTCAGATTTTGGGCCTCATCAATTATAAAGAACACGTTGGAGAGACTCCTGCCTCTTATATAGGCCAGAGGAGAGATCTGTAACTTCTCATTCTTTAGCATCTCTTCAATTCTGTAAGCCTCTTTACTGGTAGGTTTGAATGCCTTTTTTATTACAGCAAGATTGTCATATAAGGGGAGCATGTAAGGCCCCATTTTCTCTTTTACATCACCCGGCAGAAAACCCATCTCCTGATTCTTTAGAGGGATTACCGGTCTGGCAAGAAGTATTGTATCGTACTCCTGCTCCAGCTCCATTGCGGCTGCCAGTGCAAGAAGAGTCTTTCCCGTTCCTGCTGTTCCTGTTAAAGAAACAAGCTTTATTGCAGGGTTAAGCAGTGCATCTATTGCAAAAGTCTGTTCGTCATTTCTTGGATCTATGCCGTATGCCTTGTGTTTCTTTACACCTATGAGAGATTTTCCGGCAGCATTGTAGCGGGCAAGTACCCTGTTGGTGCCGGTGGTGCTCTTGATAGAGTAGAGTTGATTTGCTAGCTGATTGCTTAGCTTGAACTCTTCTACAGGAACCCCTCCATCCTGATAAAATAACCTGTCAATAATATTTTGGGAGACTTTTTCAAGGTTAATGACCTCTTTCTTTATGTTCTCGACTCTCTCCTCGGTTATCTTGTCTGTCAGATAATCCTGGGCATCAATTCGCAAGGCTTTGGCTTTAAGCCGCAGGTTCATATCTTTGGTAACGAGGGCCACAATCCTGTCCGGGTTCTTGTCCTTTACCCATTGGGTGGTTGCCAGTATCCGGTGATCCTGTGTATCTTCAAAAAAGGACTCTGCCATCTGGTCGCTGAAGGGGTGTCCCAACTCAATTTTAAGCAATCCTTTACCTTTTCCTATGCTTACTCCCTTGTCAAACAGCTGATTGTCGGTGATTTTGTCCATGTCGCGAACGAATTCGCGGGCATTGAAGTTGATAGAGTCATCTCCTTTTTTGAACTTATCCAACTCTTCAAGTACAGCAATGGGAATAACTATGTCGTTCTCCTGAAAATTATGTATTGCACGGAAATCGTGCAGAATAACATTTGTATCCAATACAAATATCTTTGGTAACTTTTTTGCTTTCATAAATCTATGATTTAATCTGGATCCATTTTCTTGCATTTAAGAAGATTTCTATCCAAGGGGTCACTTCGTCCGACACTCTGTTGCGAGTGTAATGTGCCCAGTTATGAGGATAGATGCACCGTTCCGGATGAGGCATCATTGCAAGGTGTCTTCCGTCGTTGCTGCAAACTCCCGCTATACCTTCCGGAGAACCGTTAGGATTTGCAGGATAATCTTTGTAGTTGAATCTGACTGCTATTTTGTATTGTGAAATATCCTGTGGAAAATGGAACTTACCCTCTCCATGGGCAACCCATATTCCCAATTTTGACCCTGTAAGTGTAGATAACATTACAGATGGCGACTCTTCTACTGTAATACCTACGAATGCACTTTCATATTTATGGCAGTCGTTGTGCTTCATTTTTGGAGAGTTATCTCTGTTGTCCGGAGTTATAAAGCCGAGTTCGGCCATAAGCTGACACCCGTTGCAGATACCAAGACTGAGTGTGTCCTCTCTTGCGTAGAAATTCTCGATTGCACTCCTGGCCTTTTCGTTATAAAGAAAAGCTCCTGCCCAACCCTTTGCAGAACCTAATGTGTCGGCATTTGAAAAACCTCCCACAAACACTATCATCCTTACCTCCTGAAGATTCTCCCTGCCGCTTATAAGGTCGGTCATGTGCACATCCTTGACTTTAAATCCTGCTAAATATAGAGCCCATGCCATCTCCCTGTCGCCGTTGGAACCTTTCTCCCGTATAATTGCTGCAACCGGCCTGTTGCTGTTGTTGTCAACCGGCAGGTTATAATCCGATAATTTGCCTGAGAATGCTGCAGGGAAAGAGAATTTAAGAGGTTGGTTCATGTAGTTTGCGAACCTTCTCTCTGCAAGTTTTTCGCCTGACTGTAATCTGTCAAACAAATATGATGTTTTGAACCACAAATCCCTGTAGTGGTCTATATCGAGTTCAAGGTCAAGTTTGTATGATTTAATGTTTAGTTTTCTCTGTTTTTGCCACTTTCCGATATTGTATAGTACAACTGAGTTTTCTTTTGCTATTTGTTCAAATTCCCCTTTTTTGCCATCCAGCACCTGAACCAGAATACCGGCGGCTTCGGAAAACAGGAGACGGACAGGATCCTTTTCGTTCAATTTTTCAAGGTTGATTTTAAGACCTCCGTCGCTGTTGGCAAAGTTCATCTCAAGAAGAGCAGTTACAAGACCACCGGCGGAGATATCGTGTCCGGCAATGATAAGCTCTTTTTCCACCATTTGCTGAACTGTATCGAAACATTCTGCAAAATACTGAGGATTATCTATGTCCGGTACCTCGTTCCCAAGCTGGTTAGTAACCTGAGCAAAGGCAGATCCGCCCAGTGAAAGGCTCTCCTCAGTAATTATTGTGAAGGGAATATAATAGAGGATTGTATCACTATCTTTTGAAAGGACAGGACGCACAACCTTTCTGATATCCTTGCACTCCCCTACAGTAGATACGATAAGAGTTCCGGGAGAGAGAACCTTCTCTCCGTCGGGATACTTCTGTGTCATTGACATTGAGTCTTTTCCTGTAGGTATGTTTATTCCAAGCTCAATTGAAAAATCGCTGGCGGCTTTTACTGCATTGTAGAGACGGGCATCCTCACCGATGTTCCTGCATGGCCACATCCAGTTGGCAGAGAGAGATATACCTTTTATTCCTCCTTCGATTGAGGTCCATACTACATTTGTGAGGGCTTCTGAAATTGCCATTCTGCTGCCTGCCTCAGAGTCTATCATGGCAACTAACGGGGCGTGTCCTATTGAGGTGGCAATTCCTTTTTTATCGCCAAACCCTATAGCTGTGACTCCCAGATTGTTGAGTGGTAGTTGGATCTCTCCTGCGGTTTGCTGTGTTGCAATAAGACCACTAACGGAACGGTCGACCTTGTTTGTGAGCCAGTCCTTGCAGGCAACCGATTCCAGCTGCATTACCTGTTCAAGATAATATTCAATATCGTCTGTGTCATACTCGAGAAGATCCCAGTTCTGGGCCACGGTCCTGTCTTCCATTATTGTCTTAGGAGCAGATCCGAACATATCCTCAATGGCCAGGTCTATTGGTTTTTCTCCGGTGCGCTTGTTTTCCAGCGTAAAGTTGTCTCTGCCCGTGGTCTCGCCTATAACATACATAGGGGCCCTCTCTCTCTCTGCTATCTTTTGCAGTTCTTCTACATCTGAGGCTTTTATTACAAGACCCATGCGTTCCTGCGATTCGTTTCCTATTATCTCTTTGGCAGATAGTGTAGGGTCACCTACAGGAAGTTTGCTGATGTCTATGTCGCCACCGGTCTGTTCAACAAGTTCTGAAAGACAATTAAGATGTCCCCCTGCGCCATGGTCATGAACCGATATTATTGAGTTGTTGTCGCTCTCTGCCAGTGTACGTATTGCGTTGTATGCTCTTTTCTGCATCTCCGGATTGGAGCGTTGTACGGCATTAAGTTCAATTGCGTTTTCGAATTCTCCTGTGGCAACAGAGGATACTGCGCCTCCACCCATACCTATACGATAGTTGTCACCTCCAAGCAGGATTACTTTATCTCCTACCGCAGGTTTATCTTTTTGGGCATATCTCTTTTTTGCATAACCTACTCCTCCGGCCATCATAATAACCTTGTCGAATCCAAAATCCCTCATCTTCTCGGAATGTTCGAATGTGAGAAGTGAACCACATATGAGCGCCTGTCCGAATTTGTTTCCGAAATCACTTGCTCCGTTTGATGCCTTTATGAGAATCTCCTGAGGTGTCTGATAGAGCCACTCCCGCTCAGGTGTGTTCTCCCAGTCTCTGCCTTCCACGTCAAATCTTGGATAGGAGGTCATGTAGACAGCTGTTCCGGCTATTGGAAAAGATCCCTTGCCTCCTGCAATACGGTCCCTTATCTCTCCGCCGCTACCTGTGGCAGCACCATTGAATGGTTCTACAGTAGTAGGGAAATTGTGAGTTTCGGCTTTAAGTGAGATTACTGTCTCCTCCTTCTGTACCTTGAAAAAGTCTGGTTTGTCGCCACTTTGCGGGTAGAACATCGTAACCTCTGGGCCCTCCAGAAATGCGCAATTATCTTTATAAGCAGAGACTATACGGTTAGGGTTCTCCTTTGATGTCTTTTTAATTAGCTTAAACAGACTGGATTCCATCTCTCTTCCGTCAATAATGAAGGTGCCGTTGAATATTTTGTGCCGGCAGTGCTCGGAGTTTACCTGAGAGAAACCAAATACCTCTCCATCTGTAAGGGGACGTTCAAGTTTTTTACTTAATTCATCGAGATAACTTATCTCCTCATCGCTGAGTGCAAGTCCCTCTTCTTTATTGTAGGCAGAAATGTCGGTTATCTGAATTACAGGATCCGGTTTGCGGTTTATTTCAAATATCTCCTGACCAAGGCTGTCGTACATACGCTGAAGCATTTTGTCGTGCTCTGCTTCCATTGACGGAACCTCAAAGAACTCCTCTATCCGCTCTATGCCGGAAATGTTCATGTTTTGAGTAATCTCAACAGCAGTTGTGCTCCAGGGAGTTATCATCTCTCTTCTTGGACCGGCAAAGTAACCGGAAACGGACATATCGGGGTGTAAATGAGCACCGTCGAAAAGCCATTTGAGAGCATCAATATTGTCTGAAGAGAGTTCCTTGTTTGTTTTTACAGCAATAACGCTGTTTAGTGGAGATCTAAAGAATAGGATCATATATGACAAGATAAGTTAGGCCCCAAAATTACTGCTTTTTTGAGCAAAAAGGAAAATTATTTGTTATCGTAATAATTATGTATTGATAATTTATCAAATTTGCACAAAATTATTTTATGACGGACCAAGCTTTATACGACAAAGAGATTGAATATATTTTCAAACAGTTTCCATCTTATCAGACGGTTGGAAAGATAGCATACAAACCGGGAATCGAAACGATGAAGGAGTTTGATAAAGTACTGGGCATGCCTCATAAGAAGTTTCTTTCGATACATATTGCCGGGACTAATGGCAAGGGTTCTGTATCACACATGCTTGCAGCAGTATTGCAAAAAACAGGTGCAAAGGTGGGTTTGTACACTTCGCCTCATCTTGCTGACTTCAGAGAGAGAATAAAGGTTAATGGAGAGATGATTGATAAGGAGAGCGTACTGGATTTTCTTACTACATGGAAACCATATATGCTCGATAAAAAACCGTCGTTCTTTGAAATAACAACGGCTATGGCCTTTGATTTTTTTGCAAAAAAGGGTGTGGAGATTGCAGTCATTGAGACTGGCCTTGGCGGGAGACTGGATTCTACAAATGTTATAACACCTCTTCTGAGCATTATTACAAACATCGCACTGGATCATTGCGAACATCTTGGATTCACATTAGGGGAGATAGCCAGAGAGAAGGCTGGAATTATAAAGCCTGGTGTTCCTGTAGTAGTGGGGGAAGTGCTTCCCGCAACACGATACATATTTGAACAGTTTGCGAACGAGAACGACTCCAGATTGGTTTTTGCACAGGAATCACTCTTTAGGGAGATTCTTGCATCTGACTATGAGTTAGATTTAAAAGGCGATTATCAGACGCACAATATAAGGACAGTTCTTACGTCACTTTCACTGCTTTCTGAAAATAATATGTTCATGAAGGTTGTGGAGCGTGGATGGAGCAATAGTAATATAAGGCTGGCACTCAAGAGTGCAGCAGCGACAACAGGGCTGAGAGGCAGATGGGAGTACCTGTCACAAAATCCTCCTATAGTATGTGATACCGGCCATAATGCAAATGGTCTGAGAATAGTTTTTTCTCAGCTTCGCCGTCAAAAGGCAAACAGACTTTTTCTGATTCTGGGATTTGTTGCTGAGAAGGATCTGGAGAAGATTCTGGGTCTCTTTCCAAAGCAGGCGTACTACTACTTTACTCAGGCAAAGATAGACAGGGCGCTGGATGCAGGGGTACTTGCAAAAAGGGCATTGTCGCAGGGATTCGAGGGAGAGATAAAAACATCGGTCGAACAGGCAATACGAGATTATAAGAGTGTCTTTAAAGAAGGAGACTTGTTGTTTATAGGTGGGTCAACATTTATAGTTGCTGAGGCAATAGAATTTTTTGAAAAAAACAGGAATTTTTTTGCAAATTAAAAAATTGCGAATATCTTTGCACTCCCAATCGAAAAGAACGGGGCCTCAAAAGGGAGCATAGCTCAGTTGGTTTAGAGCATCTGCCTTACAAGCAGAGGGTCGGGGGTTCGACTCCCTCTACTCCCACAAAAAAAGCGGTTACTGAAAAGTAGCCGCTTTTTTGCATATTATGTGAACGGAGTGTAAGAAAACGGATCAAATGGAAATATTGATTGTGCTATAGTCTGAAAGGGCATTGCAAAGGATGCATTTGGGCACCCACTACGTGAGTGCAGTGTCAAAAAACAAGTAATGCCCCTGCATCTGATATGCGTTGGCAAACTCATGGGGCATCTTTGTTTTTTAGTGTAACGAACGAAAAGTGGGTAAATGCGATTGCATGCCCGGGCAGGCTATAGCACTTCAAGCAAAAAGAGATGTAAAAAAGAAGAAAGGAGCACACGTTTGAAATTGAAACATATGCTCCACCTATTTTTCAACTTGATCTTATAAATCTAAAAAAAATTATCTTTGTACTAATGGGATTACTTGAAGACATTAAGATAACAGACAAGATTGCTGTCGGGGACAAAGAGGCTTTTAAGGAGCTTTTTGATCTTTATTATAAGCCGTTGTGTGTTTATGCCATAAAGTATATTGATAATTTTGAGGACGCTGAAGATGTGGTTCAGAGCTTGTTTGCCTCTTTTTGGATAAGGTATTCTAAAAAACAGTTCACAGGTTCGCTCAGGGCATATCTCTTCTCGGCTGTACGCAATAACTGTATTAAATTATCCAATTCGGCCAGAACACAAGCATTAGATGATACAGATTATATCCGGGAGGCCGATGATGTGTTTCTTTTCCTTGAAAATGCGGAAAAGGACTATAACCTGCTTTATAAAGAAATTGATAAATTGCCTCCTCAATGTCGCAAAGTATTTGATGCAGTGATTGTTGAAAATATGAAATATAAAGATGCCGCAGGTATGTTGGGAATATCGGTCAACACTGTAAAGACACAACTCTCAAGGGCTCTCAGACAACTAAGGGAATCGCTGGATCTTGTCATTTTTTCTTTCCTTATGTAAAAAAATATTTATTTCTGTCACCCATTTTTCATTTTCCGGCTTATGGTATTAAAAGCTGCAAGGAAATATGGAAAATAATACATACAAACATTTGAAGATGGTGATAATGAATCACCATGCAGATCCAGAGAGAGGGTGGGAACAGACACAACTAAAGATATTAAGGGCACAGAGGGCAAAAAGAGCTAGATTCTGGGGCGCAGCAGCATCGGTTGCGGCTATTTTAATAATAAGCTTCTTCATTTTCAACCCACAAATGACTGTGGTGGATAATTCTAATCTGGTTAGCGCAAACCCGGGTAAAAATCAGGCTGTTCTTATAATGTCGGACGGAAGCAAAGTATCTCTGTCAGATAGCAGTGATCTTAAACTCACCGATGTTTCAGGAGCAGAGATATCTATTGAGGACGGGAAAAACATACAATATAAAAATGTACCGGCAGACCTCGAAAAAATTGCTATCAATACGATTGTTGTTCCACGTGCCGGAATTTATTCTGTAACCCTTTCCGATGGTACAAAAGTTTGGATCAACTCCGAAAGTAAAATAAGTTATCCTGTAGCATTCTCGGGAGAGAAAAGAGAAGTAACGCTCTCAGGGGAAGCGTATTTCGAAGTGGCACATGATAGAAATCATCCTTTCATTGTTAATTGCAATGGCAATTCGGTTACAGTTACCGGAACTGAGTTTAATGTCGAATCTTACGACTATAAAAGAACAATAACTACATTGGTTAAGGGTGGAGTTATTCTTTCAGGCAGTTCCGGTTCTGTCAACCTTACTCCTGGTATGCAGGGTATAATTGCCAATAAAGAAATAAGTACATTAAATGTAAATGCCCAGCAATACTCTTCGTGGAAAGATGGTTTTTTTGAATTTGACAATATGGCCCTTGGCGAAATGGTTGCAAAATTAAGCCGTTGGTATGATGTTGAGTTTGAGTTCTCAAATAAGGAGTTGGCAAATCTTACATTTACTGCGACTTTTCCAAAAGAAGAAAATCTTTCATTTATCGTAAAATTGATTGAACGTATATCTTCCGCACGCTTTGTCACATCAAACGACAAAGTTGTTGTTTACCCTAAAGAATAAAAAAAGGAGTGCCTTAGACCGACACTCCCTGCATTTTCCGAACGTGGTTACACCTCGAAAGTAAGACCACATAATCATAAATGTTAATCTAAAACTATGAAAAAAATTGGACAAGAACAAAAGCTTTTGAGCCCAAAAGTAAAAATGCGGCTGAAACAATTTTCTATGTTGTTGGTTGCTATTATTTTGATGTTTCCTCAAAAAGGATTTTCGCAAAAGAAAATCACGATGAACATCAATAACACAACCCTGAAAACCGCACTCGCTAACCTAAAAAGTCAGTCAGGAGTAAACTTTGTGTACAACACAAAAGAGGTTAATGACGGAATTACCGTCTCTGCCCGCCTGGTTGAAAAAACTCTCGATGAAGCAATCGTCGAGGTACTTAAATCAACTCCTTACACCAGTGAAAGAGTGAAGGACTATATTCTCATTACATTAAGAAAACAGGATCCAAAACAAATTGTCTTAAAAAGTATCAACGGAGTGGTAACCGACGAAGAGAATCAACCGATGGTAGGAGTTGATGTGGTTCTTGAAGGTACGTCTACAGGCAAGGCAACGGATAATGATGGGAAATTTGACTTCAGGAACAATATACCGGAGGGAGGCGTGTTGGTTTTCTATTTTTTGGGCTATGAATCCCAACGAGTTGTTGTTGGGAAATCATCTGTCATAAATGTAAAGATGAAAAAGAAGGAGCTGGCGATTGAGGAGGTTGTAGTTACCGGTATGTTCACCCGTAGGGCCGAAAGTTTTACCGGTTCTGCAACTACATTCAAAGGGGATGAGCTCAGAGCGGTGACAAATCAGAATCTTTTAGTAGGATTAAAGAACCTGGATCCATCATTCAGAGTTCTTGAAAGTATAGAATTTGGAAGCGATCCCAATAAACTTCCCGAAATTCAGTTAAGAGGACAGACATCAATACCAAATTTACGTGGGGATTTTGAAGGAAACCCAAACCAACCTTTATTTATTCTGGACGGGTTTGAAACCACAATGGAGAAGGTATATGACCTTGATATTAATTTGATACAGAGCGTAACACTTCTTAAAGACGCTGCAGCAAAAGCGATTTACGGTTCTAAAGCTGCTAACGGTGTTGTGGTAATAGAGACTAAAGCACCAGTTCAAGGTAGATTACGAGTGAGCTATAATGGTAATTTTAACATTTCTGCCCCCGATCTTACCAGCTATAACTTGTGTAATGCTGCACAAAAATTAGAGGCAGAAGTTTTAGCTGACAGATATTATTCGGCAGATCCGGCTACGCAAGCATCATTAACTCAAACTTATAATGAAATATATAAGGAAGTTGCAAGGGGCGTAGACAGTTACTGGCTTTCTCAGCCATTAAGGGTTGGAGTAGGACAAAAACATTCAGTTTATCTGGATGGTGGTGACGCTGCTATGCGCTATTCAGCAAATTTATCATATAACAATATTTCCGGTGTTATGAAAGGATCGGACAGAAGAACTATTTCAGGAGTGGTCTCTCTTCATTACAGATGGAAAAACCTGTCATTCAGAAATAGTCTTGCAGTAGATAATAACAATTCAGAAAATTCACTGTACGGTTCATTTTCCGAATATGCACAAATGAATCCATACTTAAGAATTTATGATGAAAACGGATCGTTGATCAAAGATTATGGCAATAAGGTATATAACCCACTTTACGATGCAAGAGTTGGTGGAAAAGACAGAAGCGGTTATAATATGATAACAGAGAATTTCTATGGAGAGTGGTCTGCTCTTAAGAATCTGAAATTAACGGCCAGAGTTGGGATAAATATGCAAAATTCAGAAAACGAAGTATTTAAACCTGCAAGCCATAGTGATTATTTTGATATCCCGGTATGGAGCGAAAGTTATACAACAAGAGGTCAGTATACAAAAGGCTCTTCAAAAAGTCTTAACACTGCTTTTGATGCGGGCATAAACTATACCTTAATAAAGGCAAAGCATATTCTATTTGCTAATGCAACGTACAGTATATCTCAAAACAGCAGTGAAAATTATTCTACAACAGTTGTTGGTTTTCCTTCTGACAAACTTGATTATATAGGAGCCGGCAATAACTATGTAGATGGCAAACCTACAGGAGGAGAGTCAAGGACCAGGGCACTTAGTTTAACAACGGCATTAAACTACTCATACGATAATCGTTATTTACTGGATTTCTCCTGGAGACTTAATGGGTCTTCACAGTTTGGAGCAAAATCGCGCTATGGGAAATTTTGGTCAGTTGGAATGGGGTGGAACCTCCATAACGAATCATTCTTACGTGATTCGAAGTATATTCAGTCATTAAAGCTAAGATCATCAATAGGATATACCGGTTCTCAGAATTTTAGCGCTTATCAGGCCATATCGACTTATAATTATATAACAAACCAGATATATAGTGGTGACCTGGGATTGGTTATCTCTGCACTCTCTAATGAATCTCTAATGTGGCAACGTCAGTTTGACAGAAATATCGGAATTGATATGCAGATATTTAAAATAGCAACGGTGAGATTTGACCTCTATTCAAATATCACAAAGGATCTGCTGACAGATATAACTGTTTCTCCTTCTGTTGGATTCTCTACATACAAAGAAAATATGGGAGAGACTTTAAATAAGGGATTTCAAATAGGATCGAGTTTCCGCATCTATTCAGACTCTAAGAAACAAAGATTCATCAATTTGAATTTTAACGTTTTGCATAACACAAACGAAATAAGAAAAATTTCTGATGCTCTTCGCGCATATAATGAACTTGTTGATTCGCAAAAAGAGGAATACTCAGTTACTAATCAACAATTACTTAATCTGCAGAGAGATCCTTCATTGCGCTTTGAGGAGGGTAGGAGTCTTTCATCGATTTGGGCAGTTCCGTCATTAGGAATTGATCCTGTAACCGGAAAAGAGGTTTTTCTTAAGAAGGATGGAACTACTACATTCCAATGGGCAGCTGCAGACCAGATTGTATGCGGTGATGCAAATCCAAAATTCAGTGGGAATGTGGGTGCAAGCATCGGATGGGAAGGTTTGACGTTAAATTTCGCTTTCACATTTAAACAAGGTGGTCAGACATATAACTCCACCCTTGTAGATAAAATCGAAAATGTCGATATCAATAATAATAATGTTGATTTAAGGGCACTTACCGAACGTTGGAACACACCTGGTGTCGAGGCAAAGTATAAATCAATTAAGAATAATACTACAACTAAAACAACATCGAGATTCGTTGAAAATTTGAATGAATTTGTATTCTCTTCAATAAATATCGACTATGACCTTGGTAGATTGAACTTTATGAAAAAATCATCAATTGAACGTTTGAAGGTGTCATTTAATATGAATGATATTGGAAGAATATCAACTGTAAGGGAGGAGAGGGGTACATCCTATCCTTTTGCAAGAGTTTTTTCATTCGGGATACAAGCAAGTTTCTAACATTTAAATATAAAATGATATGAGAAAATATTTTAAAAATATATTGGTGCTTTTACTTACGCTCTCTCTGTTTTCATGTTCAGACTGGCTTAATATCAGCCCAAAATCGGAAATTAAAATATCCGATAACTATTCAAACGAACAAGGGTTTAAAGATGCGCTTACAGGTGTATATCTGTTGATGACAAAACCTGCACTGTACGGAAGAGACCTTACTTATGGAATGGCAGATGTCCTTGGGAAACAATATACACAGGTTAAAAGTTCAAGTTCCTATTACTATCTTTCAAATTATGACTACTCAAATCAGACAAGCATAAATGTGATAGATGGAGTCTGGAAGGCTGCATATAACGCTATTGCAAACATTAACGTGTTGATCTCCAATATTGAATCTTCAGACCCTTCGATATTTACTGCAAATAACAGAAAACTAATACGCGGAGAGGCATATGGGTTACGTGCCTTTATCTATTTTGACTTGCTAAGACTTTTCGGACCATCCGTAATAGTTGGTGAGAATGAGCCAGCAATTCCTTATGTAACTATTTACGGCAAAGAACTAACACCATTTTCTACTGTTAAACAGGCAATCGGATTAATATTAAGTGATTTACAGACTGCCGAGAATGAGTTGAAGTATGATCCTGTATACGAGCAAAGGGAATCAACTACAGATGATGAAGCCTGGGTTAGAAACAGAGAGTTGAAGTTTAACTATTATGCCGTTAAACTACTTCAGGCAAGAGTCAATCTTTATAAAGGAGATTTTCAAACGGCACTTAATGCTGCTCAGGTCGTCGTTGATCAAACAAAATTCACCTGGACACCGACAAGTGAGATAACAACTACAACAGCAGATTCAAGAAACAGAATCTTTAGCCAGGAGATGGTGTTTGGCCTTCATGTTCCTTCATTAAAAGATGATTACACATCATGGTTTTCTTCAACATCGGGATATTTAAAATCCACTTCATACTGGGAACAGACATTCGAAGTATCCTCGGCAGGCTATTCAGCTGATTACAGATACGAATATCTCACCTATTTCGATCCAGCTGCAAATCTTAGATATAGCACTAAATTACAACAACCAGAAAGCAATACTCTTGTTTATGCGCGTAAGCTTCCTCTAATGCGTTTTACAGAAGCATATTATATTGCAGCAGAATGTAAATTGAATACACTCGGGGTAATTGATGCGATTCCATACCTTAATACTGTTAGAACTAAAAGAAATATCATGGTGGAACTGAGCAATAATCTTACAATTGATCAAGTCAAGAATGAATTATTAAAGGAATACATTAAAGAATTTATTTGCGAAGGACAACTATTTTATTTCTATAAACGTAATAATTACAGTACTATTAAATTTCACTCCGGAGCAATTTCTCCTAAGAATTATTTGCTTCCGTTACCTCTGGAAGAATTAGCAAACAGATAAAACCGAAAACAATGAAAAATACATATATAACAATAGTTCTTATTTCTCTATGCACGATATTTTTTTCATGTACAAAGAATGAAGTAGTGAATTATTCAGGAAAAAACATGGTATACTTTTATGAGCGTTATATGTATCTTGGATATGACGAACGCAGAACCGAGAAGATCGTGTACTCATTTGCCGTAAAACCCTCTACTTTAAAAGAAGATAACGTAAACATTAAAGTGAGGCTGCAAGGCTATATGTCTGATAAGGACAGGGCTGTAAAAGTTACGTACATTCCAGATAGCACTACTGCAATTTCAGGTACTCACTTTAAACTCAATGACGGAATTATTAAAGCAGGATCGTATGATGGATTTGTTCCTGTAACATTATTCAGAAATCCCGACATGAAGCAGAAGACATTCAGAATAAAACTTAAAATCGACAATAATGAATGGCTCGAAACAGGGGTAATTGAAGATAATTATATTACTTTGGAAGTGAGTGATAAACTTGTCCAACCTACCAATTGGCCTTTGTGGTATGGATTCGGGGAGTATAGTGATAATAAATATCAGTTTGTAATTGATGTTCTGGGTATCACCGATTTTCCTGTAGCAAATCGTTATCAAACACAACCAATAGAAGGAATATATACAGCTGCACAATTGTTTGGCTTCGCTTACAGGTTGAAATTAGCCTACGAAGAATACAAAAAGGTTCATGGTCCGATTTATATGAACGACAATGCAGATCCGAAAGTAGAAATAAGTTTTAATTAAAAGACCAGTTATGAAAAATTACCTATACATACTCATAATATTACTAGTTTCAGGTTGTTTTGTTGACAAAGGCAACTATTCATATAAAGATGTTAACGAAATAATTATTGATGTATCATCAATACCAACGGAATACAATGTAACACAATTCGAGAAGCTGACCATTACCCCGGTAATTAAGTTTTCTCAAAACACTGTTTCCGAAGAGAACCTTGAATTCAAATGGACAATTTTCAATACAAATTATGCAAACACTTATGCCGAAGTTATAGGAAACGAAAAAATATTCGACGAGACTATAACCCAGCAATCAAGTGCTACAAAGTATGCTCTGGTTCTGGATGTTAAAGATAAAAAAACAGGAATTGCAGCTCAGCAAAGGTTTACCGTTTGGGTAAATTCAGAGGTTATCTCAGGTTTGGTTGTTGTTCACTCAATGGATGGTAAAAGTGATTTAGATTACATAGCAACAACAAATGCAGTACCTAATATCTCTGAAAACAGACATATGAGGAATGTTTTTTCTTTAATCAATAAAACAAAGATGAGCGGGAATGCTAAATTTGTAGCCGGAGCCAGAAGAAGTAATACAGTTATTAATTCTGTTTACATTGGCACAGAGAACGAATTATATAAAGTAAAAGGGAAGACATTCGAATTGGAATTCACATTCGGAGATAAAATGTTTACTATTGTCCCTGAAGTTAAGAAACCTCAAGCTTTTGAGATAGGAGGGACGAGTGCAAATTATCAATTCTTAATAAATAATGGTAAGGTTCATTCGATTTCAAATCAATCTGCGTGGGAAACAACCTTTTCTTATGCTTTACTCCCTAATACATCTACTCTAAATTCATCGGAAGTAGATCTTGCTCCTTTTATTTTTATCCCTGAAGCTTTTCCTTCGACAACAAGATTTGGTGGTGTTTTCTATGATAAGTTAGGACAAAGGTTTGTAATCATGCCATATGCAACAACACCAACAACAATGTTGTCAAAATTTAATGATCAGATTAATTCGATATTTAATTTAAACAATATTGGTAAAGAGATCATCTATTTTGAAAAAGGGTTCAATAACTATGGGTATGCAATTTTCAAAAACAACAATAGTGCAGACAGATGGCTCTATATCGCTAATTTTAACGTTGCAATGAATAGTAATATGGCAGTAGCCATGTACAATATGACTAATCTTCCGGAAATTACATCGGCAAAATTCTACTCAACAGGAAACAGAGGTAATGTGTTGTTATATGCCACAAATAAAGATATTTACACATATGAATATTCTGGATCAAATACAGCAACAAAAATAAACAATCCTTTCCCTTCCAATGAAGAGATAACATGTATGAAAATATACAAACCCGGAACAGGAAATAATCTTGGTAATGTAAATGGTGCTATATTATATGTAGCTACATGGAACGGTACAGAGGGAAAGCTATATGAGTATTCTATGAATGAAGCTAATGGCTATCTTCGTAATAAAGAGCCTTTGAATGTCTTTAATGGCTTTGGTAAAATCATGGATATGAATCATAAATTAGAAGGAACAGGTACGGGTTCTTAACATTCATAAATGATTGGGTGTAGATGAAATATTGCACCCAATCATTTATATAATTCAAATAATATACTCAATAATATACAAATAATGAAGAAAATATTTTTTTTAGCTCTATTTATTTTAATGTTAAACAATCAGGCATTTTCACAAAAAAATGTCAGATATATACCTGATACACTTTTTCAAGGTAAAAAAGCTACCATTGTTTATAATAACAAAAATACTGCTTTGGCAGACAGTAAAAATATTAATGGAATTATATACTTTTTTGAAAATTACCAATGGAACGCATTTGATCTTGAATTATCAAAAAGGGATACAGTATGGGTAGCAGATTTCGTAGTTCCGGAAAATGCTGCATTAACTTTAGTTACCTTTAATGACGGTAAAATAACAGACAAAGGTGGTAAAGTAACTTATGGCTACTTTATTCTGGATAGCTCTGGTAAGGCAGTTCCATCTGCATACATAGGTTGGGGTATGTTACGGAACAAAACCATGTCTGAATATAGCATTCCCGATTTTTGTGATTCATTAAACTCTATTGGAGATGATGTTATGCGTTACTGGATAAATCAGGAACTGATGTACAATCCTGGCGAAAGGGCCAACTTGTTTCACATTGCTGCCGAATTTCAGATCAAAACCAATACCGATAAAGAAAAGCTACTGCAAACCACTGGATATGGCATTGAGTACGTCACATCCCGGGAAAATTCCACAGAGAAACAATTGATATATGCAAAAAAGTTGGCTTTAAAAATAATGAATGATCCAAACAAGGCTGCTCAGATTGATTCATTGATCAAAAAACGGTTTCCATACAATCTTACCCTCCGGGATGATATGATATTAAGAGCTTTCCGGGAAAGTGATTTCGGTAAGAAAAAGGCTGCACTTGATGAAATCCTGAAATATTATCCATCTGATATATACAGAGATATATACACAGAAACCTCAGACCTTTACTATGGCAAATTGTTTCAGAGCGTCATTTACACCCCTATTGCAAATGCCAGGGATTATTCTCTTCTATATAAATATCTTCATGACTCGCCTTTAGGTCAGCTTGTTACATATTACTGGCATCATGTACAACTTCCTTTAAGAGATAAATTAATTTCAAACG
>Ga0074193_1001487_pt1 | contig 27886 bp, 22 predicted proteins | sample EPASupsiteHSE605_FD_64523 | JGI IMG/M metagenome (GOLD analysis project Ga0074193, IMG submission 64523) | Bioremediated contaminated groundwater from EPA Superfund site, New Mexico - Sample HSE6-05 | ecosystem: Environmental > Aquatic > Deep subsurface > Groundwater > Contaminated ... | reverse complement strand
TCAACTGTTGGATATGAATGCTATATAGCTAATTGGAGCCTGATGTAAATAAATATAATAATGACGGAACTTATTAAATTTAATTTAATATGTTTTTGTTTATCTCTGCTTTAGTATTTCCGTTTTCTTTCTACTCAAATTTGGACTCGACGATAAATATATTCAACTAATCTAGCAAATAACGAGCGGATACTTCTTAGTATAGTGTAATTGTAGTTATCTCAGGCTTAACTACTTCGATAGTAAGTATGTGGATTAACATAGATCAAAGTGAAAGTAATAGGCATCATCGCAATTTTTCTATAAATCCCAATTATATGTACTCATTTTCTTTACCGCAATAATGAAAGTTTTGGTTATGTAAAAGTCCTCTGTAATAAATGATTTTCGTTAATTTGAACTCAATAACTTGACTTGGCTTCTCTGAGTTTGCTTCAAGGCTTAGCGTACAAGATCAGGTGATTCTGAATGTTTACAATATCTAGAACTTCATTGAAAGCATTGATAGCTTTCTCTAAATTTACTATGCTTTCACGCATTTCTGCAAGTTTAGGGTATCTGTAGATAACACTATTAAATTTGGAAAACTGATTAATGCTGGTATTAAATGAGCAGATAATAAGGGAGATATGTATGAAAATATCTAAGAATGAGAGAAAAAGTTCAACAACATGAACAAAAATATTTAAGGAAATAGCAAGACCAGATAGCAAGACAGCCTTCGAGTAATTTTGAGGGAAAATTACTGCACTTCTGGACACAGTTATAAGTCTGTTTCTTTTTTCTATCTTGAAACAATCGCCTGAGTACTGATAGTGAGAAGTATTGATAGGTATGAAAAAATCTGCAAATAGTGAAAAGTATGGGAAGATATGGAAAAAATTGAAAAAAGGTACAACTTGATGTTTTTACTCAGAGACTCGACTTGTTGGATAAGGCTGTAAACTGAAAACAACCTCAAGATCAATAGAATTGTCCCTAATAGAAAAATTGTAGCCTTTAAAAAGGGTTATATCCTTTTAAAAAATCTACTTTAATATTTATTTGGGGTTATTGTTATAACTTAAACCGTTTATGTTCCTTACTGGCTGTCATTCATTGTGACTGTATCGGAACTCTGTGTATGATTCATTGCTATAGCTAGTTTTCGCTGCTTATTACTCATATGAGTACCTGCTTGAGCTGTAGCATTTCCAGTTACATTTTCAGTTACATTTTCATTTATATTTTCAGTTAGATTCTCAGTTACATTTTCTTTTGTTTCTCCAGGTGTTACTATAGGTGCAGAAGTCTCTACAGGTGTCTCTGAAGATACAGGTGCTTCTATAGATGTGGAGTTGACTTCTTCAGAAGAAGTCTGAGTTTGGTTTTCTGCAGTATTTGTTTTTTCGGCACAGCCAGCCGCAAAGACTACAGCAGCAACAATGAGAACCATTGCTATAATTTTCAGAATCTTTTCCATTTGCATTCATCTCTAAAATTCTCTTTTTTCGATCGGTTTAACAGATCTGAAATTTTTCAATAAGAGATCTATTTAGGCTTACGCACTTGAGGTACAGAATAAGACACATTAAGCTTTGTAACTAGTCTAGTGTTTAAAACTGTTGAAAGTTTAACGTCATTGTTTCTTGGTTCAACCGCGCAAGTCTTTAAAATAATACATAAACTTTCATTTAAAACTTCTGAATCTCATCGATATTTTCAACAGTTTACCGCCAGGATTGGCTCAAAAGTATCAACCATGGAACAGGTGAGTTTTTGATCTGGGAGCACAAACCCTGGTAGAGAATAGGCTACTAAAAACAGGTCTGAATGAACAGAGGCTAAACCGGAAAATCCATAGGTTTATCGGAAAAACTGCACATCGTAAACGCGAAGCCAGAAAAGAATCCGACATAAGTTACGAGTCTCTTAAGTTTATTTGCAATTAGTATGAACAAGTACTGGATATTTTTATGAAATAGTTTCTAATCAATGATTAATGGTGTTGGTAACTTAACGCAAAATTCCATTATTCTATTTACATTAGATTATATAGCAAAGACTTTGCATTAGATTATATAGCAAAGACTTTGCATTAGATCATATAGCAAAGACTTTGAATTTATACTGTATAGTTTTGTCATTCTTCACCAGCTTTGTTCAAACAACCATCCGGAAACTTCTTATACCACACTAGAAAGGTTTGGGTATATAAACAGACTTCCAAATTATTATTGTCCGATTTTTGGAGAAGTTTTGATTATCAAAAGCCTGCATGAGCCTGTAAACAGGTCGACAATTCTATTTTATTCAGCCCATTATTATAAAAGTCACTTCTGAACTTGCCAATTTCATAACCCATAGGAACGCGGACTCTTATAACTGATAGCTGACTATTCAACGTAAAAAGCTATGAGAAATACACAAATAAATCTACAAAATATTTAGTACTGCCGAATAGATCTAACAATTAGTGTTTTTGAGGTGTAGATTTTTAAATATCCCATTGTTATTAAGTTGTTAATATTTCCCAATGGAGTTCCCAACCTAATAATTTCTTGTTTTTCATTTACTGAAGCAATCTGTTCTATCATCACTGAAGTCCGGAACAAAAACTGAAAACAAAACCAGATGGATTGCTGGAAATACTGACCTGTTAAAAAAGGGAGACAAAAGTATCCTTACTACTAAATCCGGATTAAAGATACCTTTAAGGCTTTTTCTAAGTAAGCAGCAGCATCATTAATTTTTTTATATCCCAAGTTCTATATTCTATTAATATTAATTACCACCTCGAATATTATATTTAGAACTGGCAAGTTATGAACGCTTTTAACTCAAAGTATTTGTTTGATTGACTGGAGAAAAACTGAATGTATTATGATGAAGCCGCAGACGCGGTTCTAAATAACCTGAGCACTTCCGAAGAAGTCGGGCTGAGTTCGGAAGAGGCGGAAAAACGGCTTGATAAATACGGAAAAAATGAGCTTAAAGAAGAAGAAAAGACTTCGGTTGTAAAACTTTTTCTTTCACAGTTCAAGAGTTTTCTGATTGTAATTCTGATTGCAGCAGCATTGGTTTCCGCTTTCCTTGGAGAGCTTGTTGACGCTTTTGTGATCCTGTTTACTGTAGTCCTTGCAGGTGTGCTCGGTTTTGTTCAGGAGTACAGGGCCGAAGAGTCAATAAAACTTTTGAAATCGTTGACCAGTCCCGAAGCTCTGGTTTTAAGAGACGGAAAAGAGGGAAAAGTTCCTTCTTCTCTACTTGTCCCAGGTGATATTCTGCTTTTGCAAGCAGGAGACAGGATTCCCGCGGATGCGAGACTGCTTGAAGCGCTCTCCATGAAAGTAGACGAATCTTCACTTACTGGCGAATCTGTTCCTGTAGAAAAGAGTATCAATATTTTTCCTCCTGAAACCCCGCAGCCTGACAGGAAAAATATGGTTTATACCGGGACCTCAGTCACTTACGGCAGGGGAAAAGCTGTTATTACGGCGACAGCTATGAGTACGGCTTTTGGAAAACTAGCCGGGCTTCTGGGAGAAATTGAAAGGGATAAAACTCCTCTTCAGGAGAAACTTGACCAGTTTGGGCGCTGGCTCGGAACCGCTACCCTAATAATTGTAGCTTTTGTGGCTATACTCGGAATTATCGAGGGTTTTGATCCTTTTGAGATGTTTCTCTGGGGAGTTGCCCTTGCTGTTGCTGCGATTCCGGAAGCTCTGCCTGCGGTTGTAACAGTCGGGCTTGCTCTTGGTGTCCGAAGAATGGTAAAAAGGCATGCGCTTGTAAGAAAACTGCCGTCCGTAGAAACACTTGGCTCAACTAATATCATATGTACCGACAAGACCGGGACACTTACCCAGAACAAGATGATTGTTGAGAAGGTGTACGCAAACGGGACTCTCTTTACTGTTACAGGTGAAGGATACAAACCCACAGGGGACTTTTTCAGGGGAGACAGTCCTGTTTCCAAGGATATGCACCTCCACAAGTTACTGGTTACGGGAACCCTCTGTAACGATGCAGGGCTGGTTGAGGAAGAAGGCACATGGGATATTATAGGCGACCCTACTGAAGGTGCTCTTGTGGTCGCTGCAGCTAAAGGAGGTCTCTGGAAAGCCGTCCTTGAGGAGAAACATGAGCGTAAAGGCGAAGTTCCTTTTTCTTCCGAAAGGAAGATGATGACTACTCTGAACACCTCTGAAGATGGTCTGTATGCGCATGCCAAAGGAGCTCCTGAGGTTATCCTTGCCTCCTGTACGAAAATTTTCCTTGAAGGGCATGAGGAAGAGCTAACTCCTGAAAGGAAACAGGAAATCCTGAATATCGTAAACGACCTTGCAAACCAGACACTAAGGGTTATGGGGTTTGCCTATCGCAAGGTTCCGGAAGATATTCTGCCCGAAGAGACTGAGAAAGATATGGTTTTCTCAGGACTCATGGGTATGCGCGATCCTCCAAGAGAAGAAGTAAAGGTTGCAATTGCCACCTGTACCAGTGCAGGCATTCGAACCATAATGATTACAGGCGACCACAAGACCACGGCTTTTGCAATTGCAAGGGAACTAGGGATTTTCCGGGAAGGAGACCTTGTCCTTACAGGCACCGAACTGGAGACCCTTGGAGACAGGGAATTTGATGAGATTGTGGAAAAAGTTTCGGTCTACGCAAGGGTTTATCCAGAGCATAAGCTGAAGGTAGTTGAAGCTCTCAAGAAAAAAGGATATATAGTTGCAATGACCGGAGACGGAGTAAATGACGCTCCTGCCCTGAAAGCTGCCGATATGGGCATTGCGATGGGAATTACAGGCACGGATGTCAGTAAGGAAGCCTCAAGCATGATCCTGACTGATGATAACTTTGCATCCATCGTGTCAGCAGTCGAAGAGGGCCGAAATATCCTGAAAAATATTAAAAATTTTATTGCCTACGGCCTTACCTGTCACATAGGACTGGTTCTCATCGTCCTTGTAGGAGTACTTGCTTGGCATACTCTGCCTGTCATTGCGGTCCAGATCCTCTGGATTAACCTTATAACGGACGGCCTACCACCAATGGCGCTTTCCATGGAAGCTCCTGACAGAGGGCTTATGAAGCAAAAGCCAACTAAGGCAAAAGAAGGGCTGGTTTCCAGAAAGATGCTTACAGCAAGTCTTGGATTGGGAACTCTAATTGCAATTCAGTCTCTGTGGGTCCTTTATGAAGCTCTGAATAATGGGGTATCTCTCCCAAAGATCCAGACTCTGATTTTTACCCTGGTAGTTATTTCCCTGATGTTCAACGCCTTTAACTGGCGTTCTGAGAGGTATTCAGCCTTCTCTCTGGGAATCTTTACCAACAAGTCCCTTATTTATGCAGTATTGAGCACTGTACTTCTGCAGCTTGTTGCAATTTACGTGCCTATTATGCAGATCGCCTTTCAGACTGTTCCCCTTTCGCTTTCAGACTGGGCAATGATAATTCCGCTGGCTTCAACCACACTTATAGCCATGGAGTTTGTGAAGTATCTGGAATGGAGGATCCACAGGTAAAATCAAAGAGCAAAAACCAGTAAAACTAATAAACAGGGTTTGCTTTTAAGCATACCCTTTTCCTTTTCTTTAGATTTTCAGAAATTTAAGGCTTTTTTAATTTACTTTGACTTAAAAGCGTTTTTTCTTGTTTGACCACAAACGCCTGCTCATTTGATCACAAACCTCGCTCATTTGATCACAAACCTCACTCATTTGATCACAAACGTTCGCTCGTTTGATCTGCGTCGCTTTCTTCTGCTTTCCCGTTATAATCTAGAGTAAACAAAACACTTGCAGCCGAAAAAAGCGAAAATAGTAAATGGGTTTTAATCAAATTTGCGCTAGCGAACTTTTTGAAGCAATATGACTGTTCACTTCATCGCTTCAAATTCTGTTAAAGTAGAGAATAACCCAAAAAACTTAGTTTGAGCAAAGTTGTCAACCGCAAAATGAAATTGATAAGTTATGTCATCTCAATATTTCAGGGAAATTTTACATCCCAGCAGCGACTAGTGAGGTGTTTTATTGAAACAGGTATTAGCTGTTGATAAATATGCTAGACTAGGATTGTTTTTATATTCCCTATAATATTATTATTTCTGGGGAGGGATATGTGTCGAGTATAAACACCGATGAATTTATGTCTATTTCTTTTTTATACACAAATTAACAAAATTTCGAAATTAACAAAGTTTCAAGAATTAATAAAATTTCAATCTACTCTGTGGTAAGAGTATCTATTGATTATACGGAATCCGAAATTCAGAAAGATAATTTTGGGTTTTGGAACTACATGTCTAAAGGTATGATATTAGTTAAGATGTTTTCCTTTATCAGTTAAGACGTTTTTCTTTATTAGTGACAACACTTTCCTTTAAGGAGATAACTAACGGGGAAAATGAAAAATTTAAAAGGTGATCAAAGTGACAGATCAGGTTCAACCACTGGTAAGCTTATCGAAAAAGCCTACTGAACCCAAAATAGTAGTCAACCTCAGACACATTAAGCGTAAGATTTTGATAATGAGTGGGAAAGGCGGAGTGGGGAAAAGCACAGTTGCAGCAAACCTGGCTATCGGACTGGCTCTGCATGGGTATAGAGTGGGACTTCTTGATTGCGACATTCACGGCCCGACTATTCCCACGATTTTCGGCATGGAATCTATGAGCCCAGAAGTTAGTGAAGAAGGTATAATGCCAGTTGATGTTTTTCCCAATCTTTCTTTAATGTCTGTAGGTTTTCTACTCGAAGATAAAGATTCTCCTATCATCTGGAGAGGACCATTAAAAATGGGGATGATTGAAAAGTTACTGGGAGATGTCGTCTGGGGAGATCTTGATTTTCTGATTATAGATCTACCTCCAGGTACAGGAGACGAACCTCTAAGCCTGGCTTTGCTGATTCCCAATATTGATGGTTCGGTAATTGTTACAACTCCTCAGGACGTAGCTCTCGTAAGCGTCCGCAAATCGATCGAGTTTTCTAAAAAACTCAATGTTCCTATTATAGGTATTGTTGACAATATGCACGGGTTGATCTGCCCTCACTGCGGCAAGCCAATAGAGGTGTTTAAGAATGGAGGAGTGGAAAAAGCTTCAAAAGATTTCAACATCCCTATTCTTGCCAGGCTTCCGATAGAGCCAAAAGTCGCAAAAATGGAAGATAAAGGCACAATTGTCCAGGAAATGCTTGAACACGACACGGATTGGCAGAAGAAGTTTGAAAATTTTGTAATTGCAGTAGAAAAAACCCTAATGGAAAAATAAGCGAGGCTGGAAAAAATGGAAGCTTTTCTCTGAGAGAAGAGCTTGTCAGGGACTGTATAGGCTGAGGAAAGCTAAACTATGAAATTATTCATAACAAGGAATAAACGTTGAAAACCGCTGGTAACTTGTTTTTCCAGAAACTGCCAGGTTATTGCTTTTCTTAACCTCAAGCGACCGGCTTTTCCGAAAAAAGAATGAGAAGAAGAAAACCCAGAAGAAAAAAATAATTATTTCTAGCACAATTACACTAAAGAGTTCTGCCACATCTCAAAAGCGTTGTATGAAAGAATCCCAAAGTAATGCAGGAGAGCAATGGTAAGTGCCACAAAGTTGAGGATCAAAAACAAACCCAATATCCTTATAAGCTGACATTTTTAGTCCACAATTTTTTCAAACTGTCCCTTCGAATTTCGGCTTGAATTTATGTTTACACCATATTTTTTCTTGGCCAGCACCATCACCGTAAAAGTCTAATGCTAAAATTGTGGTTTTTTGGTAAAATCGGAAAAACGGGCCGCCAATTATTAAAGACTCGATATTTTATCTTAATTCTCTCTAATGTGGATCAGATTTGGTTTTTACTCATTGGTCATCGGTTAAGGAATTTTTTGCCTAAAAGCTACCGATTTTGCATTAGAAGCCTACATTAAATCTTGGTCTATTTACACGAAATCGATACCTTGTTCCATCTCGCAATGTATTAGAATATTTGAGAAATATTGAGTGACTCGATGCACTTTGTCACGATTATTTACTTAACCGATGACCAATGGATTCTTATTTAATATTTGTATCATTAATTTATTTTCTAAAAATTAGAAATTGTTCTGTAAATCTTCCTTTTCTTACTTCCGTTAAGTTGACAGTGGATCCAGGCTATCAGATCTCAATATGTTTTTCCCGTTTTTTTGCTCGAATTAGTGACATCAGTCCTGCTGAATCTTGTTATAGTTCCATTACTATCATTGGCAAAATGAGTAACTGAAAATATATGGATTTTAAACAACTTATTAACCTCCAGAATTTTTGCCAGACAACTGGGAACATGATATTTTTCGATTATTTCTTAAACCACAAAACTAACAGTTTTGATATTTAACTTTTGATATTTAACATAAAATAGAAAGATTTTTTATAAGTGTTATACTGATGTTATTTGAAAAGTATTCACAATTTTGGAAGCTACAAAAAACTAAGAAAAATGGCTTATTGAATATGAGTTAATCACATCGGAGAGAGTTATTTGAACCCAAAATACTTGAAAATAGTGACTTTATTGCTTCTTATACTCTGTACCGCAAGTATGGCAGGCGCAGAGTCGAGCAGCAAAAACTCAAACAATGTAGCAGTTTTGGACTACACTGAAGGAGGACACAATGACACCGATTTCAATGCTAACTTTATGTCGGAATGGTGGTATCAGAACGGGGATTTGAGGCTTGTTGCAAAAGATGGAGAACAGAAAAAAATTGCTTTTTTTGTCGTAATGGCTCATCAGGAGTCTCCGGAACTTGTAGATCCTGATTCTGGAACCCAATTGTCATACCTGTCCACATTCTACGGATTTTATCCCTATGGGGAAGCCGCCACTCATAATTTTACCAGGACTCTTGTGCCAAGGTCCGGTATTGAAAATTACATCGAGTTTCATGTACCTTACCTTAACTTTGCTTATCCTGATGGTTTGAAGAGATTTTATGGATCAGGCTCCAAAGGATACATGCTGAACTACTCCTTTGATGATATGCAGCTTAATTTGTTTTTCAAGCCACATGTCAAGAAAACTGTAGATAGTGCTGTAGAGCCTGTGAATTTCACCACATACGAATACGCTTACGGAAAGCTCAGGGGCAGTGTGGTGCTCGATGGCAAGAAATATAGGGTTATGCAGAATGACGGGTATTTCGACCATATGATCCCCTACACCCCTGACCAAGCTACATGGCAAATGGAAACGCATGGATGGAGCTGGTCGGAAGTTACAGCGGGTAAATACCAGACAATTTTCTACGGTGTAAGAAGCATTGATGATGGGTATGATGGGTATACGTACAAGCATCTGACACTTATAAACAAGCATACAGGGAAGGTAATTGCAGAATATTCCGGAGATGAGATTAGTGTAGATGAAGAAGAATGGGTGAACACTGTAGTAAAGGACCGTACTGTGAAAAGGCCCTCCAAACTTGAAATCTCGACTTCCAACCTTAATATTTCCATGAATGCTCAAAGTGTGGTTCAACTTGATGACACTTCCCTACCAGGTGGGCAGCCTGTAGGTTTTGTCGATTTCATGGCTTTCCAGCCTGATAACGCAACAATCAAGTACAGGAAAAATCTTGAGAGGGGAAGCGCATTCTACGAGTATATGGTAACTGACCCAGGTATATCTGCCTCTCCTCTGGAGTGAGTCCTGAGAGGTCAGTTAATAAGATTTCTGAAGTTCCTGTTTGAAGGAACTTCCTTTTTTCCTTTATTTCTTTTCTTAAATATTTCAGCTCTATAAAAACTATCATTTGAGGTAATTCTCTTTAAATGAACTTTTAAGAACTTTTTTGACGCGTAGGAAAATAAACGTGATGAGCCTCAAAACCTTTAAAACCAATAAATTTTGCTTATTCTATTCTTCAAAGCATACATTCTTCAGAGACATACATTCTTCAGAGACATACATTCTTCAAAGCCATACATTAGAGAAGTATGCAGCTACTTATTCTTTGCCTACGCAGTAATCGAATGAGTGAAGAATTGAGCTTTACAGGCAGAGAATTAAAGAAAAGTAAATAAATACTGCTGGTTACATATCTGCCTTAGCAGGGGTTGTTACGTATTTGCCTTAGCAGGATTTGATATGATGTCTCACATTATCGTTGATCAGGATCGCTGCACAGGATGTGGCATTTGTGTAAAGATGTGCTCTTCAGGTGTTATCAGTTTGGCTGATGAGTCTAATCTACCTCAGGTGCAGGATGAAAACACTTCTCGCTGTCTCTATTGTGGGCACTGCGAGGCTTTCTGTCCATCTCAGGCTCTTATTCTGAATCTCAGCCCTGAGGAGAAAGTTCTCCTGCCTGCCAGTGCTGGTAATATCTCTCAGGAGGATATAGCTTTTTATCTAAAGAAACGCAGGTCTATTCGGCATTTCACCAGGGAGCCTGTGCCAAAGGAGAAAATCCTTGAAGTCCTTGATATTGCCCGTTATGCAGCGTCCGGAGGCAACGGTCAGCCGGTGCAGTGGCTAGTAATCTATGATCCTGAAGAAGTAAAGAAAATTGCCGGGCTCACTATCGAATGGATGAGAACCCTGCTAAACACCGACCACCCTATGAGCGGTTATGTGCCAATACTAATATCGGCGTGGGAACAGGAATACGATATCATTTGCCGGGATGCTCCGCACCTGCTTTTTGCCCATATTCCTGAAGATAATCAGATTGCATCCGTAGATGCTATCATTGCCCTCACTCATTTTGATCTCTCTGCCCCTGCATTCGGTATCGGTACATGCTGGGCTGGCTTTGTTGCTGCAGCCGCCATGTTCTACGAACCTCTTCAAAAAGAGCTCGGCCTTCCAGCAGGAAGGAAATCAGCTTATGCAATGATGTTTGGCAACCCGGAGTATAAAATATATGGAATACCTCGCAGGAAGCCTCTTGAGGTTATGTGGAAGTAAGGTTGAAAGGTTTTGGGAAGTAAGGCTAAAAGGTTTTAAGAAAGCAATAAATACTATGATGAAAATGCTGTTCCTCTGGAAAGCTTTTGAAAGAACGGCAGCACCACTATTTTGCTGGGATCATGACGGTCCAGACCAGAGCCTGGTCCGACTGTCCCTTTTCCATATACAGGTACGGATCTGAGTCAAGGTTCCAAGAAATTAAGTATCTATTTTTCAGCGTCCATCAAACCTTATAATAAGTCCTGTTTTAGATTTACACTCAAATCCAGCGTTTTCGTAAAATGGTATTGCTTCTTTTCTTCCTGTGAGGAGCATAATTTTATAACAGCCTTTTTCTCTGGCTATTTCCTGTGCCTTTTTTAAAAGCCTTGTTCCAATTCCCCTTTTTCTATAATCTGGATGCGTCACAACACTCTCGATAATGGCATAAGGACTTGCGCTTCTAGTCAGATTCTTGATAACAACCATTACGCAGGAGGATACCAGTTTTCCGTCTACGTCAACCACAAAATAGTGCTGATTCGGATCTTCCAATATTTCCTGCCATAGTTTTTTAAGCTCAGCGTCCTCCATAAGATCTGGATCATCCTTGTTCAGGTATTTATAAAGATCCAGTAGTTCTCTCAGTTCATGTTTTTGAATATAGCGAATAATTTCACTCATAACCAGTCCCTTTTCCTCAAGTACTCAGGAGCCTGCGGAGTTTTATGCATCATGCTATAAGACTTGCCTGAAGGGTAGTACTCGGCACCGAGCTGAATTTTTCCTGCCGTTTTTTCATCTGTCATGTGTTCAATAAATGCAAGCGCCAGATCAATGCCAGCAGAAATGCCTGCTGAGGTCCAGATATTTCCATCTTTTACAATTCGATCCTCCACTACCTCCACGTCGCCTAATTCTCGCAGCTTCTGGAGTGAAGCCCAGTGAGTAGTAGCCCGCTTGTTTGAGAGCAAGCCAGCCCTATGAAGAATGAACGTGCCGGTGCAGACCGACAGCACGGCTTTGCAATGTTCAGCCTGCTCGGCAACGAATTGAATCAGTGAGTGGTTTTCCACTTCTCTCTGTGTTCCTTCCCCGCCAGGTACAAGGAGAAAGTCCAGTTGAGGGCAATCCGTAAAAGTGAAGTGAGGATTTACGGACATTCCCTTGTTACAGATCACGGGTCCGGGTTTTTCGGCAACCATAAAGCATTTCTCAGGTCCCTGGGCAAATTTGCTCCAGAGCGATATTATTTCCCACGGTCCTACAAGGTCAAGCTCTTCGAGCCCAGGAAAAATCAAAAATCCGAAATTCATATCATAGGGTTTGTAAATGTTTTTGTAAATATTTTTTGCTAGCATAACCGACATGGTTATACAAAACTTCTACTCTGCGTTAAGGAATGGATAAGAGATTGTGAATATTGGTTTGTCTTATACATGCTCAGGCAACTGACTATTTCACTTCAACTTCGAATTTTATTTCATCTTGCATCATCATTATCTTTACTAAAATTGATTGGAATTACTTCGTTTAGCTTATACTCAATACGCTATTGTATTATCTATTGTATTATCTATTGTATTGTTTTATTATTGTATTATCTATTGTATTATCTATTGTATTTATCTATCGTATTATCTTATCTTATCTTATCTTATTATCTATTTTATTATTTGTTGGCTTTTATACAATTGAATCGTGAAATTATTTCAGAATGCAACAAAATTTCCTTGGATTTATCAATCCTTTTTAAAAATTCCGTTTGAGTATACCGGGAGATGTGTATACAGAACAGAATAGGGGAATTGATGAGGCGACTAGTAAGTATGTTGGGAACGATGGCTATTGGTACTATGTAGTTGATCATAATCATAACCTGAAATAGATAATTTCTAGTAAATTGTGGAGTTATCGCTGATTCTTACTGGAAATAAAGAACTGTCTTGAGATACAGAGTTATATAACATCCTCATAATCCTTGTTTTTAAGCTTTTAAGGATTGACAATAATAATAAATGAATTTATAGTGTCATCATCTTTTAGATAAAAAGATAAAGCATTATAAAGCTTTAAATTTCCATTGCGCTTTTTATTACATCTCTTAAAAATAAGTATATTTATAAGTTAATTTCTCCTGTCATTTTTCACTACGGGTACTCCCAGATAAAAATTAAAAAAAACAGGAGGATTATATGAAAAATAATAAAAAGTCTGTATGGAAAATAACAGTATCTATTTTCACCGTGTTAATGATACTGGCTTTATTGTCGGAAGGAGCCTCTGCAAAATGTACTGTAACCATGACTCCTCTCGGTGCAGGAACTCCACCAGCGACAGCCCGAATATCCGGCGGAAATAGTTATATTGATTATACGGCGGTAGCCGCTTCGAGTACTAATCCTCGACTAGTACAATTTAAGGACCTGTCAAAAGGTAAAGAGACATATATCAGGTGGGACTTTGGAGATGGAACCTCTCTACAAGGAACAAAAATAACTTCATCACTAAAAAATCCTACACACACGTTTCCAAAGACTGGTTTTTATATTAGTTGCATGACTATCAGGTGTGATGGTTATAATGGACTGTTGTGGGTTCACAAAAGTATTGTTGTTAAATAGAGTTGAAAAAATTAATATTTATTTGCCATTTCGAGCTTTTAAATGGTGCTTTTATATTGAGCTGATACCAAAACTTAAAATTACTTATCTGAATCCTGTATTCCTGGTAATCAATAAAGTTTCAGATTATGAAAATAAATTACGAAAATAAACTTTAAAAACATATTTATTTTTAAATAATTTGGTTTTGGGAGAGCTCAATAATGAATTTTTGGTTTTGTTCAAAATTTTAGCCTCCAATGCTACGCACTAATCTTTAAGCACCTAACAGCCGACACTGCAAATAATTTGAAATATTTTCCAAAATATATTTCATGACATATACTAATTTATTTATATTGTATAAATTAATATTTTTTTAAGCTTTACCTATGATATTAAAAATTTCAGTTTACAAAAAATATCTGTGTTCAGGCAAATAATATGAGAAAAGAATGAAATTTTTTTCAACATACCAGTCTACAAATGAGATAATTTATGAAACTTATAAGTTAAAGTCGTCTTCTATTATCTGGTTTATATTGTTTTTAAATGCTAGTAAAGCAGTTTTCAGGTTTTTTGCCCCAAACCTCAGTGCAACAACTGTAGCTAATTTGCGTCCCTTACTCAAAAACGCAATCACTTGTCATACTGAATATTTAATCATGGTAACCTCAACCATATAATTTCATCATATGACCTCAACCATATAACCTCAACCATATAATTTCATCATATAGTCTCATCATATAATACTGGACTACTTGTCGATTAAAAACATTGAAAATTTTGTAGGTTTTGTTGGAATACAATTTATAGGAAAAGAGACATGTAATTAAACGTGTCAGACTATAGGAAGGAAAGCTTCACATCCTTTTAAAAATCTTGATAATTAAAAAAAAGAATTTTACTCCCAAAAATGTTGATTTTAGGTCAATTTGACTAAATACAGGAAATTTTACCCTATTTCAGAATGTTTTATTAAGTTTGTTAACTCATTGAGGGTGAAAAGAATGACGAAAAGACAATTCGCAGTCGCTTGTACATTCTTACTCATAATAGCCCATATTTTCAGACGATGGAAACATATGCAAAAATCTCATATCTGGAAAGGATTTCTAAGTGAATCCATGTGGGTAGAGGGTTATAGAGATCTATCGCTTTTTAGGAAATTGGTTTTTTGGGTGAATTATCCTTTCTCTTATGCTAGATTTTTATGGGATGTTGTATGGGACCGTGTTGACAGATTGTGTTTTATGTATTTGAGAGCAAGATCTACTAAATAGGGTTGAATTCCAAAAGCTTTGAACATCTCAAAGCATAATATATTTAAGGATTAAAATCCCTTAACTTTTTACATGGTTGACATGGACAAAATCAATAAAGTTATCCCTGTTTCTGTTAATTCCCTAACTGACGCATTACTTTGGAAACCATTGTATTCCTGAAAATTGTTATCCGTATTAATTTTGTATTAATTTGACAGGTTTTGCCATCAGAGTAAACGATTATAAACTTGTAAAGTTCCCTTTTTTATTGATATCATGGAGACATTTAAGGCAAGTATATTTTTATAAGCTTTTTCTACAGACTATTAAGCCTGGTAATAGTTTAAAATAGTGTAGTTTGTCTGTATCTTTTTTCCTTGTCTAAGTGCTTTTCCTTCTGGGAGCAATTTATAATACCTATAAGTCTATCAATAAAACCTATTTGTTCTTTTCTTATTTTTTTCTTAGCGAGCTCAACATCAAACCAGCCTGCTCTATCGACTTCGGGATACTTCTGTATTTTTCCGGAGTTTTTTGGCCACTCAAGAATAAACGTATTACTTATGACATTTGTTATATCCAAATCTTTCTCAAGGGCCCATACATGCACTATTTTGTTTCTGGATTGATTTAATTCCCCCAGATCAATAAACTTGCCGTCAACGTCAAAACCTGTTTCTTCTCTGAGTTCTCTTTTTGCCGTGTCCAGAGGGTTTTCATTCTTTTCGGGTAGTCCTTTAGGTATTGACCACACTCCATAGTCTTTTTTTGACCAGATTGGCCCACCTGGATGAACCAGCATTACTTCTAACCTCTCATTTCTGGACCTGAATAAAAGAATGCCATTACTATAAACACTCACTTTTTTACTTCCTTCCAATGCTTTGATCTTCAGGTTTCATAATAAACTCATGTCATAATTACAGGATCCATTTCCATAACTTTTCTATTGTCAGTTAAACTAACCTTGCCCTCTAAGTGTCCCGTAATTTTTAAATGCTGAGAACCAACATCTTTAGTGCCAGGACTATTATTAAAGGGGATGATCATGTTCGATTCTGTCAACTTCTGCAACTGCTTCTATTTTAGAAAGGTCCTTTATTGCACTGTTCCCTCTTATTATGACATCTGGGCCTTCTTGAATATCCGTGATTACCAATCCGTTTGTCTCAAGTTCAAGTGTCACTTTTTCAAGGATTGAATCTTTTTCCAGAAACATTCTGATATCAATATGGTCATCAGGTGCAATCTTTAATTTGTCCATTATTATAGGTTCCAACTCAGCAGAAAATTTCGATGCCATCACTAATTCCCCATATTCGAATTATTTTTTTCACATAAATAACTGGCTATCTTGCCTAAGGATTTATCCGAAAAATTTAACAGAATCCTTAAAGTTAAGTAGTCCATAACCGAAATTTGATGGAATCTGTTAATTGAGCCTATCCCAAAACCTTGAATTTTGAATAATCATTCTAATTTTAAATATGAAAATAGTATGATAGATTTGGGAATAAAATTGGTTTTGGGATGAGCTCTTTGATAAAGTATTTTCCTACAAAAAATGTATAGTGTTGACGTAGAATTTTTCAGAACAATGAAAATAGCAAAAAGCAGATGCATCCTGAAGACGCACTGCACATACACACTCATCAATATTCATTTTGTATACGCGGCTGCCATCGGCCTGAAATCCTCGTGAAACGGGCTTATGATAACGACATGAGCAGGCGGATGAATTGTGCGTAGATTGCGAATCATCACACGAGCTGGAGTTTCCAAACCAACAACTACAGCGCGGCTACATGGCTTTTTCAGCTTTCCGCCCATCACACGAATCAACACCTTGTCGGCGTATTCTGGCATTACAACTTTAGGAAGAGTTGAAAACTGAGCGTCTCCATATTCCTTCAAGTCGTTCAACGTGATAAGAATTTTTTCTTCGTTTTCGCCTCGGATCAAGGCGAACGAATTGGTTTTTTCTATCATTTTTTTCTTAAACCCCCACTTACTTACTTTTTCTTTTTTCGGTACACTGTTCTACAGTTACCAATTAACAATAGTGTATACTTACTTAAGAAGTTTGTTGATTACGCTAAGAAAATACAAAGAGTCATATGTTATATTGATAGACTATTAAACATCATGAAAATTCCATTCATATAAACTATCTAATTTTATGGGAAAATTTAAACAATCAGGAAAAAAGAAAGGTTATTGATACTCATTTTTGTTATAAATTAACAACAGAATTAAATATCCCAAAAGACGTTGTTATATCAAATTATTTATAATTATGTCGAAATAATCTTTCAACTCTTAATGCTTCCTCATGGCTGTATGGTATGAAATCTATAAATATGCCAATACCAATTGGTTCTTCACTATTGTTTTCGGGTTTGTTGCTGTCTTCTGAAGGATCGAACAGTGCAAAAGTATTTAATGTCAGCAAAGAAAGAGTTCCAATTAAAAAATTGCATATTTTATAGTATTTCTCATGGTTTTGCCTCGGTATATGGAGTTAAAACAGAGTTTTACTAAAACATTGCAAATACATTAAAATTTTTTAAATAAATAATTCTAAATTCGCTTACTTAAAAGTCTTTCACATCTCCTTCAAGCGATCAACTTCAGACTGACCTGTAAAGCCAAGAATATAAAGATCTACCTAGAGATTATTTAATGGCTGTTCCTTTAAAAAAGGTGTAACAAAACGTGCCTTCTTTTCCTGCCGTCCGGTAGAGATCACTAATGCCTTTATTCCATGTTTTTTCATCGATCATATTTAGTTCCAGCGCCTGCTTTCTGACACCCTCGACCATCGCAGTGAAAGTGTTTTTTGTGAATCCTTCTACCATATCAGGTTTACTGGAATCAACATATACCATTCTGGGGGAGACGCTCACATTTTTAAAACCAGCTCGATTCAGTAGTGGATAAATTTCTCTACCTATGAGGGAATTGCCTCCTAAAAGTTTCTGGATATCGATCAGGCACTTTATTGCTTGCAGGGCTTCATCGCTCCTGGGGTAAAAATAACTTGAACCATGATCTCCTTCTATGACAGTTATTGTACCCTCTTTTTTGAGCACCCTCTTCACCGATGTTAAAGCATCGAGAGGATTTTTAAGGTGCTCAAGTACAAAGCATATGAAAATATGGTCAAAAGTCTCGTCTTCATAAGGTAGAGCGAATATATTAGCTACCTGAAAATCAGCATTCTCCACACCTTCCTTTTTAGCCAACAGTCTTGCTTTTTCAACTGATTCATCTGAAATATCAATTGATGTGATGCTGGCTTCGGGGCTGTTTCTGCTCAATATTACCGTTTGTGCACCTACTCCGCAGCCTGCTTCAAGCACTTTGCTTCCTGGTGGATATATGGTATCCTGATGTAATAACACAGTGAGTGTATTTGCCTGATCATAGAGTCGAGAATTTTCTCTGTTAGAATATCCGTGTACGTAATCCATTTTATCTACCTAATTTAACAGCAGTTTCCTTTTTGTTACTATTCTGTCCTTTAATGTACTTATGTGTACAGGGATCTAGTGCTAGATAAGTATTTTTATAATCGTTCCATTTCTCTAAATATTTTGGATTTTAACTAAATATCAAAGCATATTAAAACATTATTCCCAAATTTAAAAATATATATCATTTTTGCACTACTTCTTTTCAAAACGTAAACGGGATCCAGAATCAAAAGGAGGAAAAAATAGGGTGAAAAAATCTATGAATGTATTTCCTTATTTTATCTATTAATAACCCTTAATATTCATATTTTAAGGCTACTCTTTAAATATTCAGTGTGAGATTATGACTTAACTGTTAAAGTCTGTTTTTGGGGGTGACACAACGGTTAAAAATATTGAATCCAGAAATTTTCAAATTTTTCTTTTTTTAGTTTTGTTTTTACAGGTATCAAATGTAGCAGCTGTAGAAGAACCTGCGGAACAATGGAACAGATCTTTTGGTGGAAATGGTGAAGATAGTGCCTGGTGTATTCAGCAGACTTCAGATGGTGGGTATATAGTGGCGGGTTCAACAGCTTCATACGGTAAAGGTACAGAAGGTTATCCAGATGCCTGGCTTATAAAGGTTGATAAAAGTGGGAACATGCAGTGGAATAAAACTTACGGGGGAACTTATTTTGATGAAGGATACTTCACCCGACAGACCTCAGATGGGAGTTATGCGTTATCAGGTTACACATTTCCTTCTGGTTATGCTGAACCCTGGTTGATCAAAACTGACAAGAAAGGAAATGAGATGTGGAATAAAGTGTCTGATAATATTACTCACTGGGATTACCTTCAGTATATGGTTGAGCGCACCTTTGATGGAGGATATATAGTTGGGGATACAATTCAGCATGAAATTGAATGCCAATACGATTTGCTTATGGTTGATAATGATATCAGATTAACTAAATATGATCTAAATGGTAACCAGCAGTGGAATATTACTTTTGGTCAAAAGAATAGTTCTGAAACTCTAGACCCGCTTTTAACTTCTGTTAAGCAGGCACCAGATGGTGGATATGTAATTGCCAGCTCAATTAATCTCAATGAGACAAATACAAATTCCGACATATGGCTTATCAAAACTAACGAGCATGGTCAAGAGCAGTGGAATAAAACCTTTGGTGGACCACTGGATGATTCTGCTTTTTCTTTGTCTGTGACTTCTGATAATAGTTACGTACTAGCTGGGAAGTATACCGAATCCTGTTCATCTGAGATTGAAGGCGCTGCTTTCATACTTAAGACAGATAGTGAAGGTAACCAAGAGTGGATAAAAATATTTTCAAATTGCACGCTATATTCCATTCAACAGACTTCAGACAGTGGATATGTAGCTGCAGGCGTTAAAAATGGAAACGCATGGTTAGTTAAGTTGGAAAGTGATAAAGAGGATACTGGACATGAAGGTGGAAAAAACACTGAACCTGATAATTGGGAAGGTACTGAATCTGAAAACTGTGAAGATACTGAACCTGAAAATAGAGACGATATTGAATCTGGTAATACATCAGACGGCTTCTCTGCCCAGATAAGGCATTACATTTGCGATATCTTCAGGGGAGTTTTCCAGTGGGGCTACTATACTTAAACGGGAACTTTTCTTGAGAAGATTACATTCATGCTTCTGGTGTAGTGTTGCAAGCTTCAAATCTTTTACAATCCCTGGGGCACTCTGCCTGCTCTCCTTTTTGAGTTATTCCAAATAAATTTCGGATTATTTCGATCCATCTAGAGCGGACTTCTTTCCAATCAACACCAAGAAGGATAAGAACTCGCATTCCGTTAAACAGTGACACAAGAGCAACTGCAAGGGTACGCGGATCGGTCTCGGACGGAATAAAGCCTTTCTGCTGTTGTTCTTCAATTTCATGAGTTGGCTGGTCAAGACCATGCTTCATGCCTTCAATTGATTTTTTCCTGACCTCAGGTTTGTGTACTGTCATCCCCAGAATCTCGAAATATAATGCATGTATTTTAATATCAGGTGACATTATCTGATCGAAGATTTCTATCCAGGCATCAACCGGACAGACGTTAGAATTACAGCCTGCTTTTATATTACGGTATTGTGTCTGCAGATAATTTGCACTTTCTATGACGAGTTCATCCTTATTTTTAAAGTATCGGTATAGAGCGGGTTTGCTGACATTAAGTCGACTGGCGATATCTTCCATTGTAGTGTTGCAGTATCCTTTCTCATACATTACCTCCAGTCCTGCTTCAACAATTCTCTTTTTTGCTTCTTCTCTGTATTCCGGAAGCATCTTTGACAAACAATCACCCTTTCACGTTTTGGTGTCAATTTATATATAGCTTACCAATAAAACACTAAAGTTACTGATAAGTAACTTTAATTACTATAAAGTATTATTACTAGTGTAAATCCCTGTCAGCTATGAAGGAAAAAGTTAGAATTTGGATAAAATCGGCATAACCAGAATTAGAAGCAAGAAAAGCATAAACATATGTAAGAGGCTGAATTTCCATGGAAAAACCGGACAATACGGAAAACAGAATTCTTGAGGCTAGCGGAAAGAGAAAAGGGTCAAGCATTACAGCCGAGAACGTAGCATTCGTCAGAGCTCTTGAATCGCTCAAGCCAGAGGGCGAACACATCTGTTATGACCCATTTGCCGTCCGCTTTCTTAGTCAGCAATACTTGACGTTTTTGGAAATGGCAGCTCATGATCCTTCTAAAACTCCATTCCCTGGAGTACACAACTCACTTTCAGCAAGAGTCAGATATTTTGATGACCTTATTAAAAAGTTTATTAATGAAGGGCTTGAACAGCTTGTCATTCTGGGTGCAGGGTACGATACTCGGGCATACAGAATCGAAGGACTCAGTAAGGTTAGGGTTTTTGAGGTTGACCATCCTGAGACTCAAAGCATAAAAATCGAAAAAATCAAAGATATCTTCGGCTCACTCCCGAATCATGTAGAATATGTTTCGGTTGATTTTGAGAGCGAAGATTTCAGTCATCAACTGTTAGAACATGGGTACGAAAGGTCGCAGAAGACCGTTTTTACCATGGAAGGGCTCATCTACTACCTTCAGCCAAAAACCGTAGATGAGATGCTGTGTTTTATTGCAAAAAATTCGGGCTTCGGGAGTGCAATTATCTTCGATTATGTCTATGAATCCAGTATTGATAGAACAAACGGAATATGTGGCGTGAAGTGTACGGCATGCGACCAGATTGCAATAATGGATGCTAAAAAAGACATGGCACAGCAGGGTGAGCCTTATAAGTTCGGCGTCAAGGACGGAATGTTGGAAACATTTATTGTTCAGCGTGGTTTTTCTCAGGTTTGCAATGTTACCAGTGATGATTATAAAAAAGCCTATTTCCAGGGAATCAATGAAGGCCGCCCAGTATGCTGCCTGTCATATTTCGCTAGTGCAATAGTGGAATAAAATCAGCTACCGCCAAATAATCGTAGACAGTAGAAAATGAGACTTTTAGGAGATCTATTATGAAAAATAATATTGACGCAAAGAACGATTCGATGATTGTATTCACGAGTGGGCAGATACTTACTATGGACTCCGAGCAAAAATACGTGGAAGCCGTAGTTATCAAGGAAGGTCATATTGTAGCCGTTGGCGATAGAAGTCTCCTTAAAGCTTATCCTGATGCGGAAATTCACGACCTGAAAGATCGGGTTCTACTTCCTGTTTTCATTGATTCTCACAACAATCTGTCTTCATTCGGTTGTTTTTTACCTACCTGTGCGAACCTGATAGGCTTAACCGAAAAGGAATCCGCACTGGAGAAAATTCGAATGCAGGCCCGAAAAAAATCGGGAAAAGGATGGATAACTGGTCACAATCCTTGTAATACGACTTCGGGTTTGAAGTCCTTAGATATCGGATATTGATTTTGATGAAAACCGGATTCTTCTTGCTAATTCAGATTTTCAATCAAGAAATGTAAAAATCACTGGGTTTTGGAACAGGGTCGTGAATATCAGATTAGTATAATCAAAGTTAAACAGAGTCGTGAATATCAGATTAGTATAATCAAAGTTAAACAGAATCGTGAATATCAGATTAGTATGATCAAAGTTAATAATTTTGATTAGTCCCAATTTTTCTAATTCCCAAAATAGTTACGATATCTTTATGTCAATTTGCTTTGCAAAAAGATCACTTTACTATACAAAAATAGCTACATTATTTTATTTCTTGCTTGTTTTATATTGCTAAAGCACCCTTTAATTATAATTTATTTACTAATCAATCTATTTTATATTAATCTTTAAGTGAATAAAGCATATATAGTAATACACACAATAAACAATGTGTTATCTATGATCAAAGTTAAACTGTCTGGTGGGTGATATAATAGAAACAGAACTTATGAGGATAGGGGTTTCTCTTCCCGATAATCTTTTGAGTAAATTCGATGAAATCATTGAGAAAAGAGGTTATCCTTCCCGGTCGGAAGGCATGAGAGACGCTATCAAAAGTTATATTTTCCATTACGAATGGATAAATGACGTAAAAGGCGATCGTATAGGAACAATTGCAGTTATCTATGACAATACAAAAAAAGGACTTTCAAATATTTTAACAAACACTCAGCACAATTATTCACACCTGATAAGATCCTCAGTGCGTGTTTACCTTGATCGTGAAAATTGTTTTGAACTAATTTTTCTCAATGGAAAAGGTGAAGATATTGCAGAACTTGCTGAGTCCATAATAGCGTTAAAAGGAGTTAAATTCTCAAAACTTACAACTATATCATTAAACAAATAATACACTTATAAATGTACCCTTACAAGCAATATACTTTTAAGAAGTTCTACCCTTGATAAACTTTAAACTACTAACACATGAGTAAAACGAGAAATTTTGAACTATAACTTGAACGCGAAAACACCTGAAATTCCCCACCTGCTGCACACACAGGTGAAGAATTCAGGAGTTATGCGTTCAACTCACAAATTTAGGAGGCTTTTTTGTTTTTGTCTGTTCGCTTAGACATAGATGAATATGATGAACTTATATTTAACACTTTTCTTTAATTTCATGTCATTTGATGTTATTATATTAACAAATTGTATTACCTCGTTTTGGTTAACGTTCAGGAAAAAATATCTTAACTTTTACCGTAATTAAAAATATGAAGTCAATGAGAAAGAAACAACTAGTACAAGGCCTGATGTTTTAAAAATAAAGGATACTACAGTTCACCTGTACTCGGTTAACTAATTTTGCGTGAAGTTTCGAATAAAAGATATCGTAGATCATCTGTGTTCAGTTAACTAATTTTACTTACAGCTTGAACACCAGTTACGGCAATTATTTCTGAGTTTTTAAACGTTCGAATCAAAATGTGGCAGTCATCCAACCCTAAATAGACTGTCTGAAATTCAATTATAAGATAAAAACATATGAAAAATAAGATATATAAAGCCTTTAAATTGAAAAAAAGAAATTTGATTGTTATTTTCAATAATTGTTGGGCAGTTTGTAAAAGTTATGGCATCAATTACCTTCTGTGCTCCCATAGTGACAAATGATGCCGCAATTAACTTAATTTAGTTAACTAACCTCATACAATTTCGAATACTAGTTATGGCAATTTTTCCTGCACTATTTACAAATATTCAAAAATATTACTTTTCAGGCAATTTTTTTGTTTTATTTTCTCCAATTTCAATCAGACTAATATATCTAAGTTTTTTTGCTCTTTCTCCATCTTTTCAAAGAACAAGTAGTAAAGTACGGTTGCAACTACATATAAAACACAGGTAAGAAGGAAAGGAAGACTATAGTAGCTGTGAGCCATCATCAAACCGCCTGCATAGGTGCTCAGTCCGACACATGTATAGCAGCTCATCCATATCAGGCTGTTTACAGTTGCCCTCTGGTCTTCGCTGACCACCTCCATGTTGAAACTACTTAAAATAGGGTTTGACATGTTCATTATAGCTGACCGCATGATGTATCCGAAGGCAGCTATTGTAAGTACGGATGTAGATGTGAAGAGCATAAGAAACGGGATTGAAGAGAGCTGAACCAGGGCTACAACCTTCACTTTCCCTAACCATTCAGTAAGTATAGGGACAAATAATAAGGTGAACATCATGACCACCTGGGAAAAGGAAAAGATGAAACCTATCTGCCTGGAGCTTGCTCCAAGAATAATATCAAAATAAACATTAAAATAAGGAAGAGCCAGCCCCCATCCCATACCTATAAGTCCGTTCACCAGAATCAGTTTTCGGATTGTTTCTGACCTTAGAGTTGAAACAAGGGTAGAAAACAGAGCTGGCCTTCCTGGAAGGGTGGGTTTTTTGTTCTTTATGAATATCAGGGGTAGCAGGGAAATCAATATAGCAGCTAAAGATGCATATAGTGAGAGCTGGTAAGTCGCTGGTCCTGTGGGGTCGATCTTGAGTGAGCTGGTGAAGATCTGCGGTAGAGTACCACCTGCAAAGTTTCCTATCATGATGCCTATGGTGTATAACAGATAGTACATCGAAAACAGGTGCATTCTTTCATAACTTGTGGAATTTTCAACCATGAATGTAGATGCTGTAACTATTTTTAGCGACGAGGATACCCCATAGAGAATGCTAAATAAAGCCAGCAGGAATGTTGAAGTGGTGGTGTACAGGACTGCGAAGGAAAACAGAAGAAGAAAGCAGGACAATAACAATGTATTCTTTCGGCCTGCTCTATCGCAAAACATGGCCGAAGGAATTGCAAACAGGCCGGTAGATATGGAAACGAGTGAGAGCATGAGTCCCAGGAAGTCCTCCCTGAACCCGAGCCTTAAGATATATAGATTGAAGATTACCTCGTAGATTCCCAGGCTCAAAGAGATAAGAAAAATGTAACCTAAGAACAGATACGCATTTAGACTGAAGCTGTTTAGTCTTGCTCTGTATCCGGCAATTGCACTGATTGTCGTGTTTAAAACAAATCTGCTGTTAATTGATGAGTATTTTTTCATGGTAACTGCTCTGAAATATACAGTTTCAGTTGATGTTTTTCATTTCTCCAGGGTCAAGCAGGTCCCTTAATTCGTCTCCAAGGTAGTTAAACACCAGGACCGTAAGCATGATAGAAAGTCCTGAAAAGATCATTATATGAGGGCAGACAGGATGTATGTTTTTCCTTAATTCAGCATGGAACTCCATTCCGGAGTAGGCGGCTGCACCCCAAAGCCCAGGATTGAGGCCTGCTGCTGATAGTATGACATATCTCATTCCACTCCAGTTACCGGCTTTTCACATGCAAGTCTTTTCCATCGTTTATCTTTTTAAAAATGATTTTATAGCATAAAGTACAGATTTAATAGAATTAATTATTAATAATTTCTTTATTATTATGTTGAAAAGATACATAAGATATAACCATTATAAAACTTTCGAAACCATCATGTAAGTAAAGATAACAAGACATTAGAGCGTTTTTCATACTCAACTTTCGAATATATGGAAACACTGTCTGGAGAAGTTCAGATTAAAAAGAAAGAAAGTATTCCGATATGAAATCGATGCTAATATCTACCTGAGTAACAGAAAGCCTTAATTACCAGTTTTAACTGTCAACGTAGTATAAAACGCATTTCAGTGTTTGTGGTGACGATAACCACGATGATAACGGAAAAACTATCAACATTACTTATGGTCATCCTAAAGACAATTATGTATGAGAAAAATAGTGCGGAAAGTAGGGTAATGCTAAGTAGTGACAAAAGAAAAAGAGATACAGATCACAGGGCAAGAAAGCAGGTTGTGGAAAGGACACGTTCATGGCTAGAAGATTCGATGATTTAAAAAAAGCTGGAAAAAATCGATCGAAAGCTAGCACAAAAATGAACGTATAATCGAAGAATTTGATTAATCAGTTGAGATTGATTTTGAAATCGAAACACTAGTTCATAGCATCGGTCTGCCAATATAGATTCACATAGCTATTGACAAACTTAGAAGTGTCAAAACTCTTTATTTCAGAATTCTCCGAGAATTCCGTCATTGACAAAATGGCTTTGTCTAGTTCATTTTCTATCATTTCTGATACAGGCGATAGTTTCTCTTTCAGATTTTCTGCGCTTACCGTCTCAAAATCGCTGAACTTGATAAGCTTCTTTTCAAGAGCTAATGAAATTACTGGACAGCTATAATCTCTTTCGGTTATTTCTCTTGTCCATGTGTTAATCGTATTACTCAGCATTGCTACGATATCCGCCAATTTGAAAAGGACTATCGCTTTTCCAAGCTCAGAGATGTCAAAATTTTTGGAGGACATCAGATCGAGTAAGGAATGAGTCTCGACCATTGTGGAAGCAGCCCTGCTACGTACAACATGAGAAAAAGGGTATACAATTTTATTCTTGTTCAAAAGATAGGAAAACTCCATTGATTCAGCAACATTACGCATTGCTAGGAGAAATTCATCTCTGAAATCGCAGTATCTTGGTAGCAATCTTATTTGATTTCCAACTAAGTCTGAATAAATCTCAAGAGTGGTTCTTACATATATGTTATTCTTTATGTTTGCGTCTAATAACTTATATCTCTCAAACTCAATCTTATCCGTATTATACAGTATGCTTAGCATTTCGTAGCTGAAGGAATCTCCACCGTTTTTTTCTCTTAGAAGTGCATAATCACATGAATCATCAACAGCTGCGTCTATTATGCACAGGCATGTCTTGATATCAGCAAGTCTGGATACTAGAGAAGGATCCACACAAGAAAGGTACAGACATCTATAACTTCTATAGAGCCAATCGAAGAGAGCCGGCTTTCGAAGTGGGCTTGCAACACTTCTGAAATTTAAAAAATATTCTTCCCATAAAGTTTTCTTTTCTTTTATTATCACATTTATCACCTAATTTGATCTGGATCGTGCTAATTTATATTGTCAATCTGAAAAAGCGCGTGTGTCTGCTCAATTTGTGCAAATTTTTAAAAAACTCCACTCCGTTAACTGCTTTAATTACTGATTCTCACGATTCCGATACTGATTATGCTTTAAATATTACTCATTATGTACACAGGGTAAATGATCACAAATTTCGGTAGAGATTTGATTTTTGATTCCCGCTTTAACGTAATGATCTTAGTTTTTCCTCCATTTTATGAATCTTTGAAAAGTATTGTATATCTTGTTCCCGGCCCATTTTCAATTTTAATGTTACCACCGATTTGATCCACAAGAGTGTTTACAAGTTGTAAACCCAACGAACCGGTATTTTTAAAGTCAAAGGATTCCGGGAAACCAATTCCATCATCTCCAATAGTTAACATAAAATATCTGCAATTGTAGAGATTATTTTGTATATTAAAGTCAACAGTAGCGTTGCTTAACTTTTTATCTTCATCGTGAAGAGTTTGAAGTTTAACGTAAATTTCTCCGTTTCTTCCCCCCGGAAATGCATATTTTAAGGAATTTGAAACCAGCTCATTGACAATGATACCTAAAGGGATTGCATTGTCCATTTCTAAAAAGAAATCCTCCGCATCCAAGTTAAGTTTGATATCGGAATTTCCCACTTTATATGACTTGAAGAGATCGTCTGTTAATTTTTTAAGATAAGATG
>Ga0074193_1001486_pt1 | contig 27902 bp, 24 predicted proteins | sample EPASupsiteHSE605_FD_64523 | JGI IMG/M metagenome (GOLD analysis project Ga0074193, IMG submission 64523) | Bioremediated contaminated groundwater from EPA Superfund site, New Mexico - Sample HSE6-05 | ecosystem: Environmental > Aquatic > Deep subsurface > Groundwater > Contaminated ... | reverse complement strand
CTTCCATTATATTCTTCTTTAATCCATTTTATAGTTTCTGCTTGCCATTCACTAAAACCTTCTGAAGAATCTATACACACTATGTCAACTCCAGCTTCAACTAATGCCGGAACTCTTTCCTTATAATCTCTCGAATTAATACCTGCTCCTACAATATATCTCTTTTGATTATCCAAAAGTGATCTAGGATTTTCTTTATCATCAGAATAGTCTTTTCTAAAAACCATATATATTAAATTAAAATCTTCATCTACTATAGGTACTGAGTTTAATTTATTTTCCCAAATTATATTGTTTGCTTCTGATAATGTAGTACCTTCTTTTCCAACAATTAATGATGCTGCTGGAGTCATAAACTCACTTACTTTTTTATCTAGAGAGTCTCTAGTCATTCTGTAATCTCTACTTGTAACTATACCGAGAAGTTTTCCAGTTGAAGTTCCATCATCAGTAATAGCCATAGTAGAATGTCCAGTTTTTTCCTTCAATTCTAGAACATCATTTAATGTATGTTCAGGTGTCAAGTTTGAATCGCTAATTACAAAACCAGCTTTATATTTTTTAACTTTTCTTACCATTTCAGTTTCTTCTTCAATTGATTGAGAACCAAATATAAATGATATACCTCCATTTTTAGCTAATGCTATTGCCATGTTATTATCTGAAACTGATTGCATTATTGCTGAAGAAAACGGAATATTAAGTTTCAATTCTGGCTCTTCACCTTTGTTAAATCTAACAAGAGGTGTACTCAAATCTACATTATCTACAATACAATCTTTAGTTGTTAAATTAGGTAAAAGTAAATATTCTCCAAATGTTCTGGAGGGCTCATAAATAATTCTTGCCATCTATCTATATCTCCTTTTTTATTTATTATTATACGAACTAATATAATTATTCTTGTTAGATTAACATAAGATATGTGCATTGTCAACATCTATAATCAACTTTTGTTTGTATTTTTAAAACATATAAAAAAAGCTTTTATCAAAACATTATAATGTAGCTTTTTTTGAAACTCATATACGGAAATGGGTTATAAAAAAGACAGCCTTTTGACTGTCTTTCATTAAATATTATTCTTCTTCGTCATCAAATAATTCATCAAGTTCTGCTTCGTCAAGTATCTCATCAAATGCTTTTGTAACAGCATCATATTCTTCATCTGATTCAATGCTTACCAATTCAAATCCGCCTTCTTCATCTTCCTCATAACCATAAAGGAAAACTTCTCCGTCTTCTTGATTTTCAAGTGGTAACAATGCTATGTATTCCTTTTCTTCTACAGGGAACACTGCAATTACTGCACACTCAATTTCTGTTCCATCTTCAAGAGTTAGGGTCATTATTTCTTCATCATTGCAATCGCAACCATCGTCGCAACCACAGCTGTCGTCACATCCACAGTTGTCATCACAACCACATCCACAATCGTGTAATTCTTTATCTTCACTCATTTTATGTACTTCCTTATATTATATTTTATCCAATTACTAAATATAGTACATGGATATTTAAACTTTAACAGAATGCATTATAAATTGCAAGTCGAATTTTAATAATATATAATATTTTTTATAATTAATTTAAATGCATTGCTTTATACATAAAAACTCATTAATAATTTTAATATTTATAGATTTTTATTAATTAATTTTATCATTTATAAACTTTTCAAAAATTTTTACTTTATATTCATAATCAAATACATCAACTAATTCTTTAGAAATATCAATCTCAATAATTTCATTATCTTTTTGCAATAATAACACATCCCTTATTTGATTTGATATTAATGTAGCTTTATCACAGTTCCAATATTCTGCAGAAATACTTTTTATAATTTTATTGTAATATTTTTTATTTTTATTTTCTTTTAATTTACCTTCATATATTATATTTGCAATTTTTACATTAATACATTTATAATATTCTGTTGATACATAATAACTTATATAAACACCTTGGGAATCATCTTCATATGATTCAAAATAGTGGTAACTAACAGGAACAAACGGACTTTGTTTCATAATAAAGTTATTATAATTTATTTCATTAATCTCTGAAAAATCAGATATTCTAATTATTGAATATTTTTCAGGAACAGTTTGTAAATCATTTGGATTATTAATATCATCATATAATGATATTTTAGCCATTAAATATACTAAAATAGTAATGCCTATAAAAATGCTTAATATAAAAATAATTTGCCCCTTTTTATTAACTTTATCTTTATAAATGTTATAAATGATGCAACTACAAACTGCAAATACTATAATTGCTATAAATAATGATTTTGTGGTCCAATCAAATAAAAATCCCCTTGGAAAAAAGTTATTTAATAATATTAGTATAGAAATAACTACTAAAATGTAATTTCCAATATCATATAGTTTATTTCTTAATTTCACAAATTTAAGTGATTTCTTATTGTCTTTAATATTTGATGTCGTTTTAAAATACCATATAAAGTTTCTTATAATCATTACAACATAAATTATAAATGCAAAAGGTAAAATCACAAATAAATTAAATACTGTGGGCCAGTCAAGCAGTGCCTTATAGTTTAACACTCCTCCATTAAACCAACTAAAATACAATAATAAAGCTATAATAGATATGTAAAATATAGTCAGCCCTATGCTTTTTAACATTTCCTTTTTCCATATATTATTTATAACTAGCTCTTGTTCTAGCTCTAAATCCTTTTGTACAAAATATGTATTTTCATATATTTCAGCATAAAAAAAATACATTTGATCATAAGATGTGATGAAATGCCATCCTAATTTTTCATAAGAATCCTTATATTTATTTTGTAATTCCGTATCCTCCTCTTTATTTACATATGGATTTATATTAACATAAAATTTTAGTTTTCTTTTTTCTGTTGGTATAAAAGTCGCTTTATTTTCATTTATTTCAGAAGGAAACCAGCCCTTCATTGCCATCTCTTGGAGATATTCTTCCATTAGTTTGTATTCCAGTTTATTAAATCTCCAATTAATTTTCTTTTTCTTTTCCATCCCAATCCCCCTATTACATTTATAAAGTGCTAAAATATATTACTTTAGTGTTAAATGTTTATTATATTTTTCAATTTTTTTCTCTGAATTCATCACCATATCATTTTACCATAATTTAGCAACAAATGCAAAAAAATTATAATTTATAAAACACAAAATTCACTTTACTTATTTGTATTTTTAAATTATAATTTTCATATTATTATATAAGCGGGATGTAGCGCAGTTTGGTTAGCGTACAAGTCTGGGGGACTTGGGGTCGGAAGTTCGAATCTTCTCATCCCGACCATTAAACCATCGAAATCCCTATCCATTCAAACAAAATTGTTGTATAAATTATATCATAACTTTGCTCTAAGTTTAACACCAGTATAATAGAGTGGATCTCTTGGTGTAGAATAAGGAGGAGAATATGCAAGGTCAAGGTGAATTAAGTCTTCTGCTTTTGCCTTTAATGTTATAGCAGTTATAAGTACATCTAATCGCTTATCAACACCTTCAAAACCAATTACTTGAGCACCAATCAGTCTGCTGGTATTTTTTTCAGCAACAGTTTTAATAATAATATTTTTGCCGTCCATGTATTCAGGTTTATTTATTCTTTTATCCACTGATGCTACTACTTCAATACCTTGTTTGACTGCTTCCTCTTCGGAAAATCCTGTCTGGCCAACTGTCATATTAAACAACCTAAAAATACCCGTACCGAGTATTCCTCTAAATTCTTCATTTTTTCCTGTGATGTTGCTTCCTGCAATAGTTCCTGTTTTATTTGCAGTAGAACCTAGTGGTCTATATAGTTCTTTGCCTGTTATAGCATTAAACACTTCTATACAGTCTCCACAGCTGTAAACATCCTCAATATTAGTTTGCATTTGTTTATCAACCTTAATTGCACCAGTTACACCCAGTTCAACACCTATAGATTTTGCCAATTCAACATTTGGCTGTATTCCTGTTGCTAACAAAATAATATCAGCCTTTATCAATGTTTTATCCCCTAAAATTACTCCTTGGCCATTAATTTCATTGACAGAAGTATTTGTAAAAACATTTACGCCTTTTTCTTTTAAATATTCTTCAATCATTGTAGTCATATCTCTATCGAAACCTTTTGTAATAACAGATCTGGCAATTAAAGTCACATCCATTCCAAGGTTCTTAAAACTTTCACACATTTCAATGCCTATAAATCCAGAACCTATTATTGCCGCTGATTTTGGTGTTTTCTTTTCTATAAAGGATTTTATACTATTCATATGATTAATGTTTCTTAAATTAAATACATTATCTCTTTCAGAACCCTTTAATTGAGTATCTTTTGCAGTTGCACCGGTAGCTATAACCAGTTTATCATAAGTATCATTAATAATTTCACCAGTTAAAAGGTTTTTAACAACCATAGATTTATCATTTGCATTTATCGAAAGAACTTCATGATTTATAAAAATATTTATATTATTTTTATCCTTAAAAAATTTAGGGTCCCTGGGAACCAAACTGTCAAAATTATTAAATTCATTGCTGATATAATAAGGCATTCCGCAGCCTGAATAAGAAATATATTTATCCTTTTCATAAATATTGATTTCTGCTTCTTTATTATTTCTTCTGGCCTCCGTAGCCGCTGAAGTTCCAGCAGCAACTGCACCAATTATAACTATTCGCATAAGTCCCTCCATTATTTTATTAATATATTTTATTATAATCAATATATACCATATAGAAACTTATTTTAAACATTATAATATTTAAAATCTGCAAAACCTATAACTGATTTCCTATTACATCATTGTATCTATTTAACGTCTAATTTTTTAAAACAGTAATAAATCTATCAAGTATCTGGTGGCTGATGTTAACTTACTATAAAATTTAAACATAAAATATAATAATTAGTATATAAAAAAAGCTTTTAAAAAAGCATTATAATGTAGCTTTTTTTGAAACCCATATACGGAAAGTTCTTTATATAAAACAAATTTCGGTGAGAACTTTCCTATGGGTTATAAAAAAGAAGATAAAATTATCATCTTTTTCCCCTCTCATTGAAATCCTCTTCTATTTCCACCTTCCAGCTGGAATCTACCTTTTTACCCTGTCTGAAAGAACTTACTGCTTCACTTAAAACCTTGTAGTTTAGTTCTGTGCCCTTGCCGTCTGAGCAGAAGTTGACTGCCCTGTCTTCATCTATTCCAAAGCTTGATGCAGTTTCAACAGCGTCAATGTTTGCTCCTAAGAATTTGAAATCCCATGAATATACTCCTAATAAATTCTGGTCAAAGGCAAACAATGCTTCATTAATTTTAAATATGTCATAAATTCCTTTTTCTATGAAATATTCAACAATTATATCAAACTTATTACTGTGTGACAGAGCATATCCTGCCTTACTAAGCAAATCCTTTGTTTCGTCAATATTTAATTCCAATGAAATCACCAAGGCAAGAGCAGTTGTTTTTCTTGGTTTGTAAAATTTGTCCGACCTTATTTTTGAAAACAACTTGCGGTCTAAGTTCGCCTTCTTATATGCTTGAACATCTGTCTTTCCCTTTTCATCTATAAGCCTTAGAAGCATTTCAGTAAAGGTTTCGTCCATCTGAGCAACAATATCCTCAAGACTTCTTTTCTCATGCTTCATTTGTTTTAATTCCGCTTCAACCGGCATTTCAAGGTTGTAGCTTATATTAAGTTCCTCAGCATATCTGTCTCTACTAGCATCAACCATTTTGTCAACATAGTTGTCATCTATGTATTCTTTAATTGACTTGAACAGCTTTTCGCTGATTTCAACAGCTTGCTTATCAAAGACAATAAGATAGACCATCATGTCATTTTCCAGCAAAAATTCCTGAATAGCAGATACAGCAACCCTAAATGCCTTATCCTTTGGATAGCCGTATATACCTGATGATATCAAAGGAAATGCAATTGAATTTAAATTGTAATCCTTAGCAAGATTCAAGGAATTTTTATAACAATCAGTTAAAAATTTTTCATCATTGCTGTTTTCATCGTTCCAAACAGGGCCAACCGCATGAATTATATATTTAGCAGGAAGCTTATAGCCCTTTGTGATAACAGCGTCTCCTGTATTGCATACGCCTTTGATATCACATTCTGTCTGTAGCTCCATAGCACCGGCAGCTTTAAAAATTGCCCCGCATACTCCGCCTCCTACTTTAAGTTGTGAGTTGGCAGCATTAACGACAGCATCCACTTCCATTTTAGTTATATCATTTCTAATAATTTGTAATGGCATATTTCTGCTCCTTCATAATTTATGATATTATCTCCACGTCATAATAAATGTTTCAATACTTTTTAGTAATTATACCATATTATGCTTGTCTACTAAATATTTTAAATACCAATATTTGATTTAAACATTCAGCCTCATCCTGTGTTAGAACTTTCCATATTGTAAATGACAACGAAAAAGTTTACCACATGTCATTTCAATTTAGCTTGCCACTCATCTTCTTTAAATCCAACCAATATAACATCTTCACCTATAAGTATAGGTCTTTTAACAAGCATTCCGTCAGTTGATAAAAGCTTAATTTGCTCACCTTCTGACATTTCACTAAGCTTTTCTCTAAGATTTAAATCCTTATACAAGGTTCCGCTAGTATTAAAAAACTTCTTTAAAGGATAGTCGCTTTTATCTACCCACTCTTTCAGTTCATTTTCAGTAGGATTATTTTCCTTTATAGGTCTTTCATCAAATTCAATATTATTCTCTTCTAGCCATAACTTGGCTTTTTTGCACGTACTTCATTTTGTATAACAAATAAATGTATATTTCATTTCTTCCTCCTCAATTAATATTTCTTTCTTATCAGTCATACTGACACTCTTCTGTAAATGCTTAATATACCATATTTAGTATAACAAATAAATTTATATAGCAATTCCTTTTCTCCATAATATGAATATTTCATAAAGATTCATCTATCCCACTTGTTTTTTAATATGAATTTTAACCTTCTATTTACGAATTCAATATCAAAATCACTATACCTCTGCATTTTGCTCCAGCTTATCATACCCTCATAATCAGGATCACTTGGATCTGAGATTATTCTTAAAAACTCATCATAACCATATTTACCACCTACATCTTCAGGTGGAGCATTACCTTCACCTAAAATACATACAGGATAATTCCATCCATATTCTTCATTTATCTTACCAGCATCTATTACATGCTGCCAATTATCGCCGAAATCATACGTATAAACAATTTTATCATATTGGGGAATATATTCTGATAGTTTTGTATTAAGCTCATCCAGCAGCTTTTTTGTACATTGTATTAACATAATTTTTTCCTGATTACCAATCCTTTATTTTATACTTTTCTAATAATTCTTTAACAAAATCTATTCCTTTATCATTAATGTGTAATGATTTAGAACAATAAATGCCTTGATTATTATTTAAAGCTGATATTAATGCAGTCTCAGCCATACTAGCAGAATTAAATTTCCTCTTCTTTTGGATACTCATACTCAAATTGCTCAGTATTTAAGCCAATAAAGTTAAGGCAATTCTTCATATTATTATATGAAATTTTATTATTCTCATAATTGTTTTTAATATATTCAACATATTCCTTGGGTATATATTTCTCTCTCGAAGGAGTAATTAATCTAATATCATACCCTTCCTTTTTAGTAAGCGCTTGAAGTTTTTCTGCATTTTCAAAGGAGCAGATAGCAACTAAATCATTGTATTTATCTTCTAAACACAAATTTAATTGTAATAATCTCTTCAACATTGCCTTGTAACTTACTTTAAAAGCATTATTCATTCTAATGACATGTTTTTCTAAAACATCATTTGGTTTAACATTAATAATTTTATAAAAAACTTCTTTTACATAATCCTCAGGCATTAAAAACTCCGCAGCAAAAATATCTGCTTTAGTGTCTTCATCTGTCTTTGCATTACTTATAAGAAGTTTTTCTTTTTTAAAAATATCCGAATTATAAAATATATGATACAATTCATGTGCTCCAGAATACCTTTCATGTCCTAAAGTGTAATTGCTGTTTAAAAGCACTACTAATTCATCTTGAAAACAAGTACTAAATCCAGAGACCTCCATTGTTTTAAGAGGCATTCTTATTAAAAATGCATCCTCTGATATAATATCAAAAATATCAGACAATCCCTTTTTTGAATACTTATATCTAACATCTTCTGCTAACTCTTTTATTTGTAATCTGGTTAATTCATCCGGAATGTTTAATTTATTGTTATTCAATTTAAAATTCCTCCCATAGTGGCTTTCTCATTATAGGTTTAAATTCATTTCTAAAAATCTTTTCCTGATTAATAAATATCTTAATCATTTCTTGCAGTTCACCAATTTCTTCAATTGTCTCTTTGCTGAAATTTCCTTTTTTTCTGAAAAGAGTTGTTAGATCATCTTCATTATTTTCCTCAAAAAACTTATCCACATTAATATCTAAGATGCTACAAATCTCACCCAATTCTACTGCAGATATTGTTCTGTTATCATTCTCTATTTTGCTCAAAGTTTCTCTACTCATATTAATATCTTTGTCTATTAGTTTTTCTACAATTTGACCTTGGCTTAATCCTTTTTCATCTCGTATAGATTTAATTTTAGATCCAATACTATTATTTAATTAACTTCCTAGCCATATATAATCTTACTTCTTGTGGAACAACTATTTTACCATTCTTACTGTTTATATAATCTGCAACAGTTTCTAATATAGCTTTCTTCTTATCATTATCCAAATCATGAAAATCTGAGATAGAATTGATTAATTTTAAATACCTTTCCGTAGTGTATTCATCATTCCACCTGTATATTTTGGAAACTGGTCTATCAAATAGATTATTAGTTTGTATTTCTGAAAATCTAAGATTATGTAAGTCTTCGGCTTCTTCAAAACTTAAATAATCATCAAACTCAGGCGCAAGCTTTCGATATATATTTCTTATTTCAATAAGCATTTCAGTTTTGGGCTCAATTATAGATGCCATATGCCAGAAAACAGCCATTACCCCGTTTTTTTTCAACAAATTATAAGCTTTAGGATATCCTACCTCTGGCTTAACCCAATGAAAAGCTGTAGCTGAAAAAATCAAGTCATAAGTTTCTTTTAAACCATCAAATTCTTCAAAAGAAGAACAAATAGAATTGAAATTATTATACTCAAAATATTTTTCTAATAGATACTGTACTTGCCTTTCTCCTATCTCCAATCCAGTGATAGAATATCGATTTTTTACAAAATAATCTGTAGCTTGCCCTGGACCTGAACCTATTTCCAGTATTTTTGCATCATTTTTCAGTATTGAATAATCCACAATATCGTTAAATAATTCAATTGGATACCCTGGACGAGCTATTTCATAGTCTGATATTACATCATTAAAAACATGCTTATTTTCCATTATTAATTTTCCTCCCTAATTAGCTATGTTTACACATTTTTTAGTTTTAAACATAGGCAATCTATATCAAAAAACAACTTTTCATTAGTCATACCAATCTTCATCACATATGTTATAAACTATATCAGATCTATAGTATCCATAAGCAATTCTTCATATTTTCCATTTGAAATTAAATCCTCATTTTTTAATTGTTCAACCTTTTCAATATATTTGCCAACTGTAAAATATTGTCTATCAACTGGGGTAGGTTTATATAATTTATCATCATATCCTAAAATAGTTGCTGATCTTACTACTCCATGCTCAATTCTATCAGATTCCTCACTGAAAATATTATATCCGTCTTTCTTGAGTCTAAATAAAGTGGCTTTCCTGCTCATTTCTAAATATTGTTCAATTTTTACTATCTCTTCAACAGTAAGTTTATCATTATTTAAATTTGAAATAAATGCCCTTAGGATAGTAAACCAATGTAGTATTTTCAATATTGCTTTTTAATGCAAAAATATCTACAGGAGAAAATGAATCTTCTCCTAATTTTCTTCTAATCGAAACTGCATCTGAGTTTAATTCCATTGTACTTTTCAATTTATTTTCCCTCCAACAGTTTATCCATGAATCTCATATTTAAGGCAATTTTGTTAATCTCCGAAATAGCTGCCAGATGTTCATTTTGAAGTTGGCTAGATGAACGAAATGACAATTTTAATGGTCTGTATTCTTCTCCATAAAAATATGAAAACTGACATCCAAATAAATTACATTTAATCAGAGCGTATTACGCTCTGCTTAATTAAATTTAAATATGAAAACTTTATGAACCAAAATACTTATTAGCAGAAGAATTTTATCTTATCTACGCAGAAGTGTTCTTTCCATGCAGCACAAATTAAAAAATACTGTGCTGAAATAATTTCCAATAATTCATTGAGTTCTTTTTGTTGTATCTTTCCGGAGTTATTAGCTATTATACAACCTCCGGCTGCTGTCAACCATATTTTAGTTGAATTCGATGAAGGCTTTCCTTTTCCTACATGTACATGTATAGGTTCATTATTTTCATTAGACCAAAAGAATACTTTGTAGCTCCCTATTTGAAAAAGACTAGGCAATGTTAATTCCCCCGTTTTCTGCATATTTAAATAATAAATGTGCATTATTTCTTAAGAAAACTGCAAATTTATTAATTTCTTCATCTGTAAAACCATCTCTTTTTATCCATATATAAGAAGGTAATGAGCATCTTGCCGTGTCAAATCCATCTTCTGTTGGTCTTTCAAAGTGCACTTCAACACGTTTTTCACCATTTTCCTCAATTAAATGAGAGTGTAAAATTTCTGTTTCATCTGACAATTTCATGTACGGATACATCATAATAATTAACCTCCTTCAACAAAATTTATTTATATTATAAATTATTAATTAGATATTTTTGATTATATTATACCATGATTTTTACTACTATTAAACATCTCTTTTAGAACATTTTTGTATACGTTATAGCTCTACTATTATAGGATTACTTTATATTCGCTGTTATGAATGACCTATCTGCATTATCATTTTATCTTCATAGGGTTTTAACTCAGCAACATTCCCAATCATACTTATATACTATCAAACAAATCAAACATATTTTCCTGCTGGGATGTTTGGTAAATCATTGCATGTTCAAGTCGTTCATCTTCTGCTAAGTCATGCTTGTTTATAGTAAGCTCCTGGATTCTTAAAACTTCTGTATCGCTGTACATTCTTTTACGTATGCTCAGTCTAAATATTAGATTAAAACGGTTAGTAATTGAACTTTGACTCAAATCTGATAAACAGATTAGCTGAATATTAAATGTTTCAGCAATATCAATTATAGCCTTTAGTAAATGCTCTGAAGACGTCTTTCCAAAAGGATTATCCATTATAATAACCTTTGATTCATTAATTGTATCTTGCCCCATCCTCCTGATAGTAGCATCTCTCGTATATGAAATAAGCACAGAAACCAGTGTAAAAAATACTACAAATTTCTCGCCGCCAGAATTTTCCGAAATAGCATCTTCCCATCTTTTCAAACCACTGTTGCTTTCATTTAAATCGACCTTATAAACTGACACTGGAATTTTGTTGTTTCCTATAAATTGATTCAATAATTCCCTGGTTGAAACTATTCCCTTAATTTTATCCCTGTATTTTTTAATGTTGTCATCCTTACCACTCTCATAAATATCAGCAATGATTTTAACCGAAGAGGTGATGTGTTCCTCCATTCTTTTTCGCACATTATCATCTGTTTTGTCCGGCATGTCTATTTTGAGCATTTTAACAGTTTTATTCCTACCCGATAGCTTAACTCTTGACTTATCTGTTATGGTTTTAATATCTTCATATATTAAAGATGCATAGCTAACACATTGGTCGATTACCTGTTTTTTTGTATGTTCAATATTCATAAGCTGCTGTTCGTAAAAACTAAGGAATTTGCTCAGGCTTTCTCTTTTTTTGGATAATTCCTCAAAATAATAATAAATCCTGTCATATGTGCTTTCATCAATATTTAAGGTATCAATTGAATTAATAATACTCGTTATGCTTTGATGTTTGCTATCATACCTGCTTTTAATGCTGTTAAAAAGTTTTCCATATTCATTTTTAGCCTTTTCATAATTTTTCTTAGTATTTTCAAAGTTGAGTTTCAATTCTTTAAATTGCTGTTCAACATCCTCATTTAGTGAAAAGGATGATATGTTTGGCAATAATTCTATATCAATTATCATATTAATTAAATCCTTAAAGCGGATATATGAATTTTTCTTTTTGCTGCATTCACTTTCATTGTTATTTAACCTGTTTAATTCAAATCTTATATTTTTTCGTCTGTTTTCGAAATTACCCCTAATTTCATTTTCACCCAAAGCTCTTAACATATTTTGAGCTTGTAACGCTTGCGAAGCTACTTTAAACCTTTCTTCTGTTCTAATAAAATTTCTTGTTACCTTATTTAATTGTTCCTGATTCTTATCAACCTCATCCAAAAGTATTTTGATTTCATCTGAAATTGCAGTGTACTTTAAATCATCAAACAATACATCCTCATACTCCTGAGGCTCAAGTTTAATTCTTGAAAGCTCAATTTGTTTTTCATTAAGCACTTTTTTATCATCCAGTAATTTTTCTTCTATGTCTTTTATTGAACGTCCTTGTTGTTCAGCCAATACTTGATATTCTTTTCCCAATTCTTCCGATGTTCCTTCAATTAAACTGCCTTCAACTGCATCTGAATATATAAGAAGCTTTTTCTTAATATCTTCAAGTTTATATGATATAGAATTCAATTCTCCAGAAAACCTTCCATTTTCTTCTGTCAGTCGATTTTTTTCTGCGTCATCAGAATTAATTTCCGCCTCTAATATCTTCATTTTCTTGATTAAATCATTATGTTCTTTCCACTGCTGCATATAGTTATTGTTTTTTTCTATGTAGTTGGTAAAAGTATATTTTTGACTTTTTATTTTATTTAGAATTCCTTCAATATTTTTTAAGCTTTTAGATTTTTCAAGTTGCTCGCTATTTAATTTTATTGATTCTTCATTTAACTTGCTTCTACGTTCATTTGTGTTTTCAATATTTTTATTGCAACTAGATATATCATTTAAAATAGTTTCTTCGTAATTCTTATCATAGGTAAATCTTTTGATTGTTTCTTTGCCATATCTTAAGGATTCAATCTCATCTTCAAAATGATCTTTCCTGTCTATTACAACTAAAATTTCATCTTTTAAATCTAACAAGTATTTTTCTCTTTCATTATCCATGAAAATCTTAGGCTCATATGAACTTATCAAAGAGTATTTATCATTAAATTCAACTATATTATCAATAGAACTCATTGATAAATCAAGCTTGTCGTATGTTGTGACAGGTATTATCTGCCTTAAAAAAGCATTTTGCATATATGCTCTTTCCAGCAACTTATAATCCTTTTTATCAACAATTATGCTAAAAGGAATCATAGGATCCCTTTCCAATAATTTTGTCCTGTTTTCCTCAGGAAGATTGTTTAAATAATTTTCACCGGTATTATAAAAAATATCATTGTCATCCAAGTATTTTAGCAAGCTTTTTGGATGATATACTTTATTCTTTTCAATACCCTCCACCATTTCTGATAGCTGCTGTTCTTGGTTGTTTGCAAATAGCACTTCTTTTTCAAGAGTCTCTATTTTCTCATCAAATATTTTAATTAATTCCTGATTTTCAAATATTAAATTATCTTGTATTCCGTACTTTGATAAAATTTCACTGCATTTATCTTTTTCATCATTGAACTTCTTATGTTTTTCATTTAAATTATCAAACTCAATTAGAAGTTTTGTGGATAATGCTGCAACTTCTTCTTTTTCTATCTGTATTTCAATAATTCTTTTTTCGATTTCGTCAATTCGTTTTTGACATGAATTAAAATCAGATAAAACTTTTGTTTCATTGCTTATCAATTTGTTACTTAACGCATTAAATTCCTTTTCGTCCGTTTCCTCCAGCAAATTTCTTGAAAATTCAGTTTCAAGCTCTACAAATACACCTTTTTCATATTCCTTGAAAGAGTCAATACTGTTTCTTAACCCACCCTCATTTTTTGAATATTTATTTAATACTTCCCTGTCTTTTTTTAACTTTTCTGTTAGTTTTGCAACTCTATCATTGTTGAATAGAATAAAACCTTTTAGGTCTTCTGATTGATTTTCATTTTCATTTTTTCTGTTATTATATACAGTTTTTAAAGAAAATTTTAATGATTTAAGTCTTTCTGCAGAAGGGGCATCACTTTTTAAATTTTCTATCTGTGTTGAAAGTCCTTTAATTGAACCCTTAAGTTCGTTGCACCTGTTATATATTCTTGCTGCTTCCTGTATATTTTTTCCCTTTGTTTTTAGCTGAAGTTCTACTTTAGATTTTTCAAACAAAGCTTTACATTCTTTTTCAATTTCTTTGTTTTCTAAATACCCTTCCTCTGCATAATGGTATTTCTGAGAAAGTTCTTCTTTTAATATGTGATTCATTTGTTCTGCTAGTTCATTTTTTTCAAATATAATATTATTAAGTTCAGTATCAAGTCTATACATTTCAGTACTTAATGAACTGTGCATAAGATTTAGTTCTTGCTTAGACTTGTCATGGTTATCTAAAGTTTCGCATACCTTTCCTAATGACTCTTCTAATTTAATATGTTCATCAAAATAATCCTTAATAATTTTTTGCTCATTGATATATTCTTTGTTTCTAACTGTATCTGCAACCAAGCCCTCAAAAAGATCGTGAATTTGTACTTCCTCATTTCCTGTTGATTGAACAACCTTTTCTACAGTTTTAATTATCCACTCATTCAAGACACTATCTGATGTCTTGCACTTTTCAAAAAGTTCTTCTATGCCACCTTCATCATTATTCATTTTTGCAATAATATTCTTCCATTCATCTTGTGAAATCCCAAAGCTAGACAAATGCTGTCTATAAGCTGCCAAGTCGTCACGGCTGAAATATTGCATTTCTCTATGTTTGCTCGTAACCTTTTTTACCGCTTCCCTTGCTTTTTCAAAAGAAAGTATCAATTGGTTCTCTCCCTCAGTTCTTACAAATGGAACCATTTCGATGTCAAATTCACAAGCTGCATCATAATGGCTTGTAAATGTAAAATAATTAATTCGGTTGCCGGCATTTTCATCTGACGAAGATTTTGGGGCGATAGATATTCCTGTCATTAAATAGTCTTTTCTCTTTTCATTATCTAAAAGCCATTCAATCATAATAAAGGCAGGATAACTACTCCTTTTGAAGTATGATAACATGCTTCTGTTTTGAAGCTTTAAATCAGGAATTATGGGCTGCAGCATGAGTTGTACTAATACACTTTTCCCTCCGCCGTTTGCAAGATTCAAAAGCGCATTTTCTCCGCCATAAAATGAAAAAGTTTCATCTCCTATATGTCGCACATCATTGTTGTAATAAAAATTAATAATTCTCATTCTGTTTATTTTAGGCATAATCATATACCTTCTTTTCAAATATGCTTTGAATTTCTTTAATCCTATTTTCATCAAGGTAATAATATATAAAAATGTCATCCAACTTTTTTTCTCTTCTTATTTGATTTCCGTCTTCCAGGACCCTAATCAAATTTTCCTTTTCAAGCTGGCTGTATGCTTTTGAAATAGTTCCCACCTTTGTTTTTCTGCTGCCATCACTGGAAACCTGTTTGCTTAGCCAGAATTCTGCAATCCTAAGAAAATTGACGCTATGTTTTTCTTCCATATTTTCAGATTCATCTCTAGAGTCAACATATGTCTGCATTTTGCTGTCCAGATATTCAATTAAATCTCTTGTCAAAATAAATTCTCTTTGTATAGGATTAGTATTCTTTCCACCATAAAACATAAAGAAAATAGTCATAAATATATATGATTGCAAATATGCCTCAGTCAATGTAGCATTAGATGCTATATTTTCTCTAAAATCCTTCATACTGTAACCCAGAATGTCATTTTCTAAATTAGGAATAAGATATACTGTGTTGCCTACATCCAGCAACTTGAATTCTAATTCATCCTCAAACTGACTCAAAAGCTCTCTTACTTCATCCTTTTTATATTCAAAAAACAGTTCGCTGTCGCTTAAATTGTCTATTTGCCCTTTTTCAAGCAATTTATAATATATTTTCAAAGCACTTTTAATCATTATCTTCACCGCCCCTTACCATTACAGGTGTAATCGTGAAATCATTCATTTCAATTGTACTCTTTACAGTTTCATCTCCGAATTTTTCTTCAATAAACACCTTAAATTTAGTTTCAGCTTTTTCTATACTGATTTTTGCTATATTAAAATAATCATCTTGCCTATTTTCCAGCTTATTTAAACACCATGCCAAATCAAACTCTCCATTAGCCTCAGCAATAATATCTTGCCTATCTCTTTTTTTCCACTCACTAATATCTATTAACCCTATTTCATACAGCTTCAGAATAATTAAAAATATCCTTTTATCTTTAACACATGCATCAATCCTCGCGGGATTTTCAGCAATATGATTATAATAATCAGAAAATGTAAACTCTTCCTTTTCTGTTTTACTTGCAAATTTGAACAAGCTTTCTATTATTCCGTAATTAATATCATTTTGCTCTCTAATTTTTTCTAGTGATTTATCCTCTTCTAAGCGGTTGTCAATAGAGCTTTCATCATTTTCTCCTGTTTCTCGAAGCTTTCCCTGTCTTTGATAAATTAACGAAAGATTTAATGATTTTTTTAATTTAGTGCCATATAAGGGCGTCATAAGTTTCCAAAGATTACTAATTTCTTTTTCTGATATATCTTCAAGAGGTGAAATAATTTCTTTTTCAATATCAAACCTTTTTACAATAGATGAGAAGAAACTGCTTTTTATTGTTTCTTCGTAGATGTCATTCATACTAAATCTTTTGCCTATTAAATTCCTCTGTTCTGCTATTACTACCTGAAGATTTCTGTTTATATCATCCAAACTCTTCAGTGCATTCTTCATAGTGTCATCAATATATCCGTTTTCTTCAATTTCTTTTTTAATTCTGTTCTTATCCTGAATGACTACTTCCTTTAAATCAAGCATTCCCTCATATTCTTCATCTATTAAACTGTATGTTTCTTTTATGAGCTTCTCATATTCATTTCTGTTTACATCGTGGATGTTCCTTCTTACTCTGTTTATGAATTCATCCACATCACGTTTCTTTTGCCTAAGTGTGCTAATTAGCTGCTTGCTCTGGTCTAAAGCATGCTTGTAATTTTTCCTTTTTAACAATTCTCTTAATTTAAGCTGCTCAAGCTTGAAATCCAGCTCCTTGTCTACTTCCTTTGTACGAAACAAAAAATTGTATCCTTGATCTGTAAGCTGATACGTGATTTTACCATCATCTGTTATTTTATCGCTAATTAAACGTATTCTTACTCTATCCCATGATTTAAAATAATTCATGGTTCCATATGTCTTGGTTAAGCCCTTGCTTTGAAGGATGTCTTTAATCATGTATTCAGACAGTTTTTCAACACTATCAAAAGAAATATCCTTATTGTAATATGGCAAAATATCATCTAAAAATGCTGCAATGCTATCCATGGTGCAATCATCATTTTCATTCAATGTCTGCTCCATAATATAAACCAGCAATGAAAAAAACAAATTGTCAAGCTCATCTTTTTCAAACCAGCTTTCAATTTCTGTATTTGTATTTTTGCGATTTACAATAGAATCAACAATTGCTGCAAATTCCATTCGATCTTGAAATCCTTCCAAAAAATCAAACATTTTATCCCCTTTATTGCACTGCTTTTATGTAATCTTGATAATTTAAAATTTCCTGAGGTATCCTTTTGTTGTTATCCAAAATTTCCATTACTTTAACATTGTCGTTCTCATTAAATTCAGATAAAAATTCCTTATTATAATCAGTTCCCCTGTTATCATCGGTTTTATTCATTTTATTTACATCTGCAACATTTACCATGCACTTATACAAAGGCATGAACGGCTTAATATCAATTTCATTGTTATTAATACAGCTATACAGCATATTAACTCCTGCAATATCAATATCACCGACATAATATATCTGGCTGGTCAAATCAGCAATGACATTTATAAAATCTGTCAAGGCATTCCTTCTCGTAGCCTTATTTCCTTCTCCATATATTAAAAAATTGATTTCTATATTAAATAACTTTTTGTTTTCAGATAAATTTAAGGCTTTTCCTATAGAATACCATGTATCCTTATTTTCAATAATAAGGATACATGGTATTCTCTTTTTCTTTTTTATTTCTAGACAGAAAAAAGGTTCCGGCGCATAATAAAAATTAAGATATTCAGTATCTATCTTATTAAATGCAAGAATGCTTTTTCCTTCCTTGCTCTCTAAGAATTTTTCATCTCCCCAAATTTCAAACGACCGCTCTTTTACAGACATTTCATTATTTAAGTTTTCTTTTTTATTCCATAAAAAGTTGCTTAATTTCAATATTTGCTCTTGAAGCTCTTCATAGAGTTCAGGGTTATTTAAATATCTCGAAATATTAAGTCTTGGATTAAGCTTAATTATTTCATTTTTTAATTCGGTATAAACTCTTTTTTCTACAACTTTTCTATACTCGCTATAAACCTTAGGAAAAAAAGATGTCATTCCTTTTGATTTAATTGGTTTAATTATATTTTTTTCAATCATTTCATCAACAGCTATCTTCAGCTCTTCATATGAAACTATATTGAAGCTGTCCATTATTGTAATATAAGTAAATCGATTGTTTTTTATTTTATTTATGTTATACATTTTAATATCCTTCTATAAATTAAGCTTTGGTAATTCTATATGTAATAATCTCATAATTTCTTTTTCAGATTCTTTTACTCTATCAGCTATAAAGTCTATAAATGGTTTTTCAGTTTTATGCGCCTTTTCTAGCAATGAAATATAATCATTTCTAAGTATAGGCGGAATCTTTACCATGACCCAAGACTTCAAATGTATCTCTTAATGGCCTCCCGCCTACTGTTAGACCATCTTCTAACAAAACTTTTGTTTCACTTTCAGTATATGTATTTCCTTCTAAAGCATTAGAAGTCCAAGTTAATTCTATTTTATAGTAATCCGTAATTTGTTTGAGCATTTCTCCTTCAAACGGCATGAGTTTATCTATTTCTTTTTTATACAAATCAATAATTTCAAATATACTCATATTCACCTGCCTAAATATAATTTACCTTATTATACCACATATCAATGAATATTAACATTTCATATTATATTATATTATATTATTTTTTTCTTATAATACAACAATACCGCAACATAAAGCTACGGTGTGTCGTTTTATTGAACTCAGGAAATGAAACAAATTTATCCAGCATATTTGTTGTTGTTTCTTTAGCATTAAATTGATGCAGCATACCTTGAACTCCTTTGTGGCACAATAAATTGTAGAAACCGGAAAAACAATTATTGTATATCCCATTTCATGCAGTTCCTCTGCAGTAAGAAGCGGTGTCTTTCCTCTTTCAACCATATTTGCCAAAAGCGGAACCTTTATTTCATTGGCTAGCAATCATTTTATATCCGCATACAGTAAATGTCCATCTTGAATCAACCATGTCATCAACAAGTAGAACATTACCTGAATTAAATTCAAAAACATCAAAACCATCCCATGCATTTCTAAATTGCATATTGCTGTTATGTAATTCTTTTTGCTGCTTAACATTTTTTGTTTTTATTATAGAATCATAATATGGCAATTTCAATTTAATTGCAAGTCTCTTAGCAAAACTTCTAACCAAATCAGGATGCCTTAGTGAAGAAACCGATGTTATCCAGGCTATATTATTATCATTAATTAATTTATTAAGCACTTCTGCTGATGCATCAACTAAATTATCAGAAAAATATTACAATCATTTTTTGTTAAGCAATAAATGATACCTGTACCATTGATTTTATTTATATTTTCAATTAGCCAAGCTAATCTCTCATCTTTCCTATCTAAATGTATTACTTGAATCACCAAAGATTCTTTGAAACTGATTCTAAATTACTCATAATATCCCCAATGTAAATTAAATTTTAATCATTAAAATATTAATTTTAATTCCATTTAGTGTAGTAATTATTTAATGCATCATAATGTTCTTGAACTAGTAGTAGTATAAAAAACATCAAATTTTTTCATAATATCCAGACCATTTTATTTAATAACATTTCTTTTTATGTTTTCAGCAAATTCAAAAGCTTTACCTTTTATATTTTCTATACTTTCTATTTCGCCAATATCATTTGCAGTTTCCATTAATGAAAATTCAGGAGGCAACATAAAAGTTTTATTAATATTTAAAGCGCTAATTAATTGTTGTGTTATTAAATCGCTACCGCTGTGGCCAGATACAACAACAGCATAAAAGTATTTGTCATAAAATTTAGTTTTTCTAAACAATGCTGTTAATCTGTTTATTACTGCTGACATGTTTGCACTTATTGAATCATTGTAATTTGGGCAAAGCATTATTAATATATCGCATTCTAAAATTGCTGGATAAACTTCATTAACCATTATTCCTCCATAAAAGCAATTAGTGCTTTCAGAATAATGTTTACATGCCTTGTATGGACACCCCTTGCAGTCTACAACAGAACCATTTTCTATATGAATTTCTTTTATGTTATATCCTTTTAAATTTTCTTTTACCATATTCCATAATGTTATTGTATTTGATGTTGTATAATTGCTTGAATGCAATGTCAATATACGAGGTTCATTTATTTTATTAATATTGAAGTTCATTAACTGGCAAACAGTTTTCTTGCAGTCATTCAAACATATTTCCATTAAATCCGTATTATTTATCTTTTTATATGTATTAAAGTTTTTTAGAGAACCTGTGGCTTCTGATAAAGGTCTACCTGGGAACATACATCCAGACATATTTGCATAAAAAATAATTTTTCTTGCAACATCTCTTGTAAACAATTCATTGTTACTGTTAATAATTATACTTCCGACTGAATTTTCAAAAAACTTTTCATTAGTCATTCTAATTCTTTCAAACATTTTATACAATTCAATATTTATGCCTGTATCACCAAGTTCAACTGCAAATAAAATACGTTTGTTTTTCAAACTCGATATTTGCTCTAATGTTTTAATTGTTTCATATTCATAACCTTCTAATGAAAATTCGAGCATATTGTTTAATCTTTCGGAAATTTGACCTGGAATTAAAACTACTAATTTATCCAAAAATATCCCCCCCTATAAACAGTTGATCAGCCATAGTTTTTGCGTTGTTTTTCAATTGTTCTAAAATTGCTCTAATTTTTTATATGTTTCTTTGATTCTTTCATACAATTTATCTGGCATATTTATTTTTTCAATTTCGACGCCAGCAGGAGTATTTCTATTTTTTGTTCCCATATATACTCCTCCAATGAAATTTGAACTATAATGCCATTTTCCCGATAATGTATATATAATAGATATTGCTCCCGACGAAAGAGCAGGTGCAATAAATGGTTTAAACCCTGTTTTTCTAACTTCAAGGTTTGCTTCTACAGTAAGTTTTGTAAGTTCTTTTGATAATTCATCATCATAATTGTATATACTGTTGGCAATAATTAAATCGTTTCCATGAGGTCCATAGGATCTTCCTTCTATTAAGAATGAAGCGAATTTTTCGTGTTTCTTAGCGTAATAAATTGCTCTAGCATTCATTACACCTAAGCCATAACCTTTTATTTGTTCAGGCGCAAGTTTACCACAGCTTTCGTTATATACTGTTTTACACAATGGGTCTACTGGATCAGAAACAACAGCAAATATACCCTTGAAATTTTTTTCTGCAGCCATTTGTGCGTATTCTTTTATTAGTTTAGCATTTTCTTCGAATTGAACCATTCTCACATCTTTTACTGTTGAACCTACTGGTGGTACACCTTTTGATGCACAAAATGCAAACAAATCACAATCAAACAACTCTTCCTTTTTTATACCATGTACTTCTGGAAATTCATTAACATCAAATGGTAATGAAGTCTGATTCATTTCATATTCCCAACGTTTAACTTTATCGTCGCTTCTGTCAAATATTCCAATTGATTCAATACTTTGACCACCAAGCAATTTAAGTCCTATTAAAAGTGTGCTTCCAACATCACCAAGAGCTAAAATGTTCACCTTTTTCTTTTTGGGTTTTTCCATATAAAAGTGTCTTTCAAAGTTTTCATAAAGAGTATTAACTGATTTAACTTTTCTTTGGTCAATCAAATCCTTAATTTTATCAGGAACACATTCATTTATATCCATTAATTTAAGTATATCGAGCTCTTCTTTTTTTATATACAAATCAGAGACATTTGATATTACAAATGTCTCTTTTGATTTATATTTTTCTAATTTTGTTAGGAAAAAAAGTTCCTCACAATTTCTTAACGCCTGTTCTTCGCATATTTTAGTAAAATCATATTCATCATTTAAAGAAAATAAATATTTGTTTTCATAAAAGTAATAAAACATATCATTTAATTATCCTTTCTAGCTTAATTAAATTTTCAATGCTTACATTCATATAACTTGATGCTTCAAAATTCAAATCATAGGATATATTTTTGCCTATGTAAGGGAATCTAGGCGATACCATAACTTCTCCAAGTCTTTTTACAGTAAGATTCTTTTCATACATATTTTGATATTCTGCTTCTAGTACTTGTAATATATTTTTAGTATTTACAAGGCATGCCATAGATAAATCATATACAGCATCATTTGTTGCTCCCTTTATAAACGGTGGTGCAACATATGGAAGAGTAAGATTAATTGATGGTATTAAATTCAGTATGTTATCTTCATCAGACCATATTCCATCTCCACCTAAAAATGGATACATTAAATTTTCATTAAACCAAATCCTTAAGTTAGGAATGAAATATGCAGAATCAATTTTTCTCCCTTGTATCTCCATCAAATCTTTTCCTCTGCCTGACATAATTCCAACTATTATTTTTTCAACTTCAACTTCTTGGCTCTTAAGAATAGGGTCTATTTCTCTAATTCTATAACCTTTATGCATCAAGTCATCAACTAAAATAACTGGTTTATCAAATGATTTAATAGTTCTTATTTGATTTTTAAGCGGTGAATAAAAAGGATATTCAGTAATTTTAAAGCTTCTAACATCAGTGCTGAATACTTTTTCAGTGTGCAATGATTTAGTTACTGTATTAGGAACTACCATTCCCTTTAAAATATTCCCAAATGGTACACACATGTATTCACCTAATTGTCTTGGTTCTTGAACTTCATCCGGAACTTGATTAATACTGCACACCTTTTGTATTAATGTCTGATTTATCATATCATTATCAAATGATAAAACAAGGCTTCCAGGATATAGATTTATAAATGATTGTTGCAAGATTTTCCTTGATTTTTTAATAGCTTCTTGTACATTTGGATTGCTGTTAAGAGGCTCTTTAATAAAACTTTCAAGATTTAATGTAAGGCAAATTGGAAATTTCATATCAACTGCATATACAGTCTTATCTAAGCTTTCGTCAATAAGTTTTTGAAATCCTTGCAATTCTAAAGTTTCATATACTTTATCACTGTTTACATTTGTCATTATGTTATAATACAATGCGTAAGTAAAGTCATTTTTAAGGCAATAGGCCAAAGTTTCAGTAATTATAATTTGTTCTAAGTTATCATATGAAATACTAGGATTAATGTAAATTCCATCTATAACTATAATTCTACCTGCTGTCTTTTCTCTAACATAATTTGCAATAGTTTGGCTTTTAAATTCAGTATAAACTTCTGATGAACTAATTTGATGAAATGCTGAAAACCCTAAAAGTTTATTTGAGTTTTTTCCATCTCTTACAACCATTAATTTCATTTTTTTAGATACAAGTTTTTCTCCTATATTTTCATATAAATTAGTGTGCATGAAAATATAATGACCTATTTCATCAACTATTTTTTTACTTAAATCTTCTATTATTTCTAATTTCAAAGGTTTAGATTTTATAATACTTTTATATTGAGGCTCTCTTAAATATATATTTCTATCGTAAATGAAACTTTGTGCTAATGGATCAATTAAGTTAGTAATATCTCTATTATTATCAATGTTTTCTCTAATTTGAGTTGAACTTATATCCTCTAAATATAAAGGAAGTTTAAGTTCAACAAAATTACCTTTAATTCTATTTTTTGCCTCTTCTATTTTCTTAATTGCACTTGGCGATTCATCTGATGCCACACGGTTAAAAATTATATGATTAAAACTATGGATTGAATTTTTAGCAGCCTTTTGTTTATAAGCTGTAGCATTTACAATAACATCACTTCCTACAACAATGTATATATCATTGTCTGGAAACAATGATTTTAAATGTTTTAAATCATCAGTATTTGATAAATTAACTGGAATATCATCAGAAAACAAATATACATTCAATTCATCGGCAATTGACATATTAATAATTTGTCTTCTTATCATTCTAGGTTGAACTCTTTTTGACCAAGAAAATTCATCAACTGCCAAAAATACTTCAAATCCCATGTTCCTAATTTCTGTTACAATTCCCTTATGACTAAGTGAAAACGGGTCAAATGTACCAGGAAAAAATGCTATGTTCTTATTTCCCTTTATGTCAAAATCATTATAATAAAATATATAATCACTTATAAAACGGTATATATGATTAAATGATGCAGAATTATTAAAGAAAAATAAATCGCTTATTTCTTTTTCATTTATTAAAGTTAAAAGTTTTTTATAAATATACATAAAAATTTTATATTTTTGTTTTAAATTCAATTTTTTAGAACCAAAAATATGTTGTCCTATAACGAGAAAAGTATCTTGTTTTACTTGGACATTATAATTAGCAAGTCCGCTTAAAATTATACCTAATATTTTAATTAGCCTTTTGTCATAGTTTTCTTCAGATTCATCAAATTTACCTTTATATTCAGGATAATATTGAACTACAATTCCAAATGTATTTAATGCAAGTGCACTTACTCTTTCTTTAGAAGATTTGTATATATTTTTCAAATCAATTATGAATTCATCTAATTCTTTTGGGTGCAATAATAAAACAAATCTACCAAGGTACTCTGGAATATACTTTGCAAATTGCAATTCATCTATTTCAAGACCTTTTATTAATTCAACCGCTATTTCATTTCTTTGATCTATTGACAACAGTGGCCCAATTTCCAAAAGCGAGTTACCTGCTTTATTTCTAACAGACTCTTTTGCGCTAACTTTAACCAAATTGCACAAATGTGTTGCTGTATGAAGCAAAGTAACTTCATTAGTATTTTCGATATTATCCATTATAAAATCAATACTTATAGTTTTTACATTCCAAGGAGTAGCAGCTTTAAGATTGTTTAAAAATAAATCTGATGTTTTACTTTTCTCGTTTTTAATTAAAACCTTATATTCTGTTATAGTTTTCTTGGATAAATTCAAGCATAAGGCAATTTTGTATTTTAAGTAATTTATGCATATATTTTCATCTAGAGAAAACTTTTCAATATACCCTATAATTCTTTCTAAAGGAATATCTGCATCTTCTTTTTGTTTCATTAAACAGCTTAAAAATTGCACTGCCATTAGCCTGATTTCTTCAGCAGGATTTTCTAAAGATTTAAAAGCGAAATTAATAAACACATTTATTTGTTCAGGTCTGCAAATACTCATAGGTAAACTCAAAAGCGAATTAAGTTGATTTAATACTGCTATATCATCATATTGTTCATTTCTAAAATATTTCAAAAATACATTTAAATAATTTTGTTTATCCTTATTACTGCATCCAGAAATTACAGAATCCACAAAAATTCTAAGAGAGTACTCTATCCATTCTTTGTGTTGTTCTGTTATTTTATGATCTGGATTTATAATTAAGCTTAAATACTTTTCCCACAATTTCAACCCTGTAATTTCGTCTTCTAAGATAATTTTTACATCACTTGGCATTTCCTTTTTATATTCCATATCAAATGATACAATTATTTTTCCAATGAGATTTGCAGATTGCCTTCTTATATCCCCTTCCCTATTTATCAATAGTTCATATAAAAAGCTTAATGTAAAGAGCTTTTGTTTTCTTGTTAGGTAAGTAGAATATTCTTCAAAAATATTAAGGTATGCCCTTATATTTTTCCAGTTTTTTTCACTTCTAGCAGCTTCAATCATACTTGCAAAAGTAACTTCATTATTTAATTTGCTCATTAAAGATGTGTTGTGAGCAATAGCCATATATTTGTAATTTTCTATAACTTCATTTCCATTAATTAATGCAAAATCTTTTACTTCATTGGTGCTTAGCTCATCTGAAGTAAAATCTATGTTGATACCTCTATGGATTAGATAATTTTCGAAATCTTTTAACTTAGCATATACTCTTATATATCTTTTTTCTTTAGCATCATCTAAATTATCTAATTTATCTAAAATAATTTTAAAGGAATCTGCAAGTATATATATATACATTTTATTGCCAGTCTTTGTAGGTTTGTTTTTAACTCTAAAATCTGCATAAATTAAAATTAAAGATTCAAGCGGCAATGTTTCTAATTCTAAATCCCATGTTGAATGATTAGCTGCTATATGTGCAATTCCAGGCATATCATGCTTCATAAACCATAAATCTGTATAATAATAATGAAGATATGCTACTCTTTTCTTTTCTTCATTTTTGCATCCATATTTTCCAATATCGTGCCCTGCTGCAGCTGCTGATACTAGACCTAAATTTACAGGTGTGCCAGCTTTAAATAGCTGTCTTCCAACATGCATAGCTACATAATGTACTGCTGCAGTGTGCTCTAATGTATTATATCCATTGATTTCAAAGTCTAATTTCATCATTTCATAAACATAATTTTTATTAAATGCGTCTAAGAACTTTGCATATTCACTTGGATTTTTAAGTTTATCTTGTTCCTCTTTTGTTAAAAAGCTAAAGTTAGCAAACTCATCAAATTCCTTATGATTTTGCTCATGTTTTATTATAGTTCTAAATATTTCTAAATAAATCAATGTGGCAACTTCATATTTTGGCAAGAGTTTTATTATAACTGAGCCAGGAAATGATTTAGATAATGTATATTGAAATATATAAAACAACCAATCCTTTGGAGGATCTTGGCAAAGATTGTTTAAAATATCTATTGACAAATCAACAACATCTTTGCACATAATTTCTTTTTTGCTTATGAGTACAAGCAGGTTATTTACAAAACTTTTATTTATAATGAAAGATTGAATCTTTTCTTCTGTAATATTAATACGCTTTAAAAATTCTTTTTCTGTCAGGCTTCCGAGTATCTCTTTATGTAATTCATTCAACATTAATCTGCTCATTTTATACCTCTATATTAATATTTATATAAAAATAACGTTCCCTTATTTTTAATAAATTATATCATATACACGGATAAACTGCAACAAATTCATAGGTTTAATCCCCCTGCTTTAAAAGTCTTGCTATTTCTTTTCCTTCAATTGAAACTAAAAAATCATTTGTTACTTTATTGCAGCCTAGACATTTTTTCACGAAACATCGGTTTAATGCCGCCTGCTTCAAGAATTTTCATAGCATATTCACCAATTTTATCACCTTGCAACACTTTTCCAGAACTTAATATTGTTACTGTACCTTCTTCAATATCAACTTCTATTTCATCCCCGTCTTTTAATTGCTTGCTTATGTCTTTGCAGACAATTAAAGGAAGTCCAAGATTGATTGAATTGCGGAAAAATATGCGGGCAAATGAATCTGCCAAAATCACACTGGCACCCATGTTCAATAATGAAATAGGTGCATGTTCCCTGCTTGAACCACA
>Ga0074193_1001485_pt1 | contig 27903 bp, 34 predicted proteins | sample EPASupsiteHSE605_FD_64523 | JGI IMG/M metagenome (GOLD analysis project Ga0074193, IMG submission 64523) | Bioremediated contaminated groundwater from EPA Superfund site, New Mexico - Sample HSE6-05 | ecosystem: Environmental > Aquatic > Deep subsurface > Groundwater > Contaminated ... | reverse complement strand
AAGCACAATCGGTCAGCTTAACCCAATGCGTTATCGTGGTTATTATTACGATGCTGAAACAGGTTATTACTATCTCCAAAGCCGTTATTATGAACTAGCAATGGGTAGGTTTATCAATTCTGATGATCCTTCTATAATTGTACTTGGAAATTCTTTCGGGACAAATATGTTTGCTTATTGCAATAATAATCCAACGAATATGGTAGATCCTAGTGGGGAAATGGCGATTGTTATTGCAGGGTTAGCATTTTCGGTAACGGAGATTGTTGTTACAACAGCAATATTGTTTTTTGCTGCTGAGTATGCATTTGATTCAAACTTTAGAAATGCGATAAATACTTTAATTGTGTTAATTATAAAAGGTGCTATTAATGGAGTAGGATATTTAACAAATGTTATTAGTGATGTCGTTAGAAGTGCTAATTCATCAAAAAAATATAATGGTAATGAGGTTCACCATATCGTAGCAGAATCAGATCGTAGAGCAAGCGATAGTAGAAAATTGATTAAAAAATACGGAATTAGTGTTAATAGTAATTGGAATCTTGTTACGATAAGCAAAACATTGCATAAACATTTACATACAAATGCATATCATGCAGCAGTATATTCGGTTCTTAATGCATGTCAAAAGACAACATCAAAGAAAAGCGAAAAAAAACAAAGGCTTAAAGGTGGATTAATATTGATAGCTTCATTATTGAGGGCGACAAGTGCAATGACTTGAAAGGGATGATATAATGATAAAAGAATTAATGTTTAAGGAAAAAGCGGTTAACATATATTTATCAAAAAATGGTTATTATTTAGTTGTATTTTACTCATTAAAAATAGATTTTTATAACTATCATACTAATGAATTGATTTTTTCTTTAAAGTTAAAGTATGCTAATATAATAAATTTTTCTCCTAACTATGGTTATTGTACAATAACTTATGAAAAGGGGAAAATATGTTTGATTGATATGATATCATGTGAAATTGTTTATAAAACTAATTCATATGATGCAGAAAGTTGTACAGCTTTTATTGACAACAATAATTTTATTTATTATAAATATAAACTTGATTCTAATGAGTGTGAAGGTATTAATAGTAGCATTATAATAGTAAATATAATTGACAAAACTCAAAAAAATTTATTTGTTTTAAATGATATATTAATATATAAAGTTCAGTTTAATAACCCAATTGTTACTTTCTTAGGATGTCGCTTGAAAGATGAAGAAAAATATCCTAACGATTTAATATTATGTCATTATAATGTTTTTTTACAGGATAAATATAAAATTTATATGATTAATGATATTGTTGAAGCAGAAAGAAATTCTGCATTTAATTATGAGACTAATCAATGTGCTGTAGAGGTGTTCTATTTTGGTGAGGATGAGAAAAGTCTAATAAATATATACAATCAAGATTCTACTTTAAAAAAAAGAATAGAAATAGATTCATATGTTAAGGATTTTTCTTGGATAAACAATGGGGAATATTTTCTTGTAAACAAAATAAATGGGGTCGAAATCTTTGATTCAAATACTTTTGAATCTATTGAAAATTTATTAGGATTATCATTATGCTGTAACTATGAATATGATAGTAAGTATTTTGCATGCCTTTTTGTTGATGGGTGTATCCTATATACTATAGAATAAGTTTTGTGCTTGGACTGCTGCGAAAAAGTGAGAGTGGGTACTTGCAGTATCATGTGCATATAAAAGTTATTTCAACAAAAAAATCTTTACCAAAAGAGAGATGAGCAGAATTATCTCTTTGACATCAATATTTCACGCAACGCAAACAAGCTGGTTTATCAATGCAACTTCTTCAGTTACATTTGATGTGCCAGCTTGACTTATTATATTTATAACTCAGCATGGGCAGATGAGTTAACATCATATAACGGAAATGCAATCTCATATGATGCACTGGAAACAGAACATCATATAACGGTTGGACATACACTTGGGAGGGCGGACGTCTTCTTACAGGAATGACCAACACAGATGGTACAACCATTACTTATAAATATGATGTTGACGGTATCAGAACTTCAAAAACTGTTAACGGTGTAACAACAAAATATACAACAATCAACGGAAAAATAACAAGCCAGACAGACGTAACAAATTCACTTTGTTTTTCATATGACAGTAATGATGAACTATTTAGCGCCGATATTAATGGAACAAGTTATATTTATGTGAAAAATATTCAGGGTGACATTATTGCAATTACTGATGTTAATGGTACAATAGTAGTAAGATATACCTATGATGCATGGGGAAATGCAACTTCAATAACAGGCCCACTTGCAAGCACAATCGGTCAGCTTAACCCAATGCGTTATCGTGGTTATTATTACGATGCTGAAACAGGTTATTACTATCTCCAAAGCCGTTATTATGAACTAGCAATGGGTAGGTTTATCAATTCTGATGAACCTTAATGGATATTTTATTCATATTGCAATAAGTGCACTAGTTAATGGTATTTTAGAAATGTGCGGGTATTGTTTAGGCGAGGTTGTAATGTCATTCATTAAAAATAGAACAGTTAGTCTAAAGGGGATAAATAAATGGGGATTGGCTGTGGCATTTATATCAGGTGTCTCTAGTGGTATATTATCTGCAACAAAAGTTGTTAGATTAGTAAATATGGTGACTAGTGCAGTAATTGCAGGTGTCACTAGTTATGCTAATGGTGAAAATATGACAGTAATAGTTATTACTACAGTAATTACTTTTTTATTAAGTAATCAAGTGGGAGCAGGCAAACAATTTAGCACTCTGAGCAATAACTTAATGAAAAAATTAAAATCAAAAGAATTAAAACAAATTTCTAAAGCTATTATTTATTATATAAAAAGCATATCAACGTTATATAATAGATATTTTAAAGAATTATTTAAATCATCTGCAAAAGGATTTGCACTTAATTTGGGGATTCAAGTTAAATTGGGAGTTTAAACATGGATAATTCAATATTTTTATGTTTGTTTATTTCATTATCAATGTTGATTTTTAAATCATTTTATTTTGGAATAAATATACAAGATGATTTGATAATTAAAAAAGGTAAAAATTTTTACAAAAAAAATAAATCTAAAAATTTTATTGTTAGATATTTATATTTAAATTTTAAGAATTTTATTAATAGATTTAATTTTTATGGGAATTTATTATTTCCCTTATTCGCGATATTAAACATTATTATGTCTTTAATATCAATTTGTACAAATTATAGCTTGCTTGATTTAATTTATGAAAAAATGCTTATAGTATTTGTTTTTTTTCTATTGATAGCTTTTGTGGGCAGTATTGTAAGAGGTATCAGAGAAAGTTGGAAAAAGTATAGTTTTAATAATAAAATATCATTAATAATTGCAGGTTTATTAATTATTTTTTTAATTATATATAAATACTTGTTATGAATTGTCAAGTCAAGTGGGACACGTCGTATAAAAAGACCGGTGTCTTATTCTGTCACAAAAAATCTATGCAATATTCTTAAATTTAATGGATAATTTAGTGTTTGTGCATTTGGAGTTTGGACACAGAGTAGTTTTAAATGGCCATCTGATTATAGATGTTTTTCAAATGGAAGTTCTATTACTATATCGCACGTAAAAGCTATTCATGCACATGGTACGGGAGCATATAGTTATGGGGCAGGTTATGACTCCTCTATATTTGCTACAGCGACATCTACTACTTATTATGATATATTAGATATTTATTCTATATACAGTACGGTTAAAAAATATATGTTGAAAGTAAAAAATCAGATATATAAAACAATATATTCGGTTTAATAAGGTGAAATAGATGAAAAAAATAGAAAATATTATGTTAAGAATATTTAATGTTTATATACATTTTCAATTTTTTCTTTATGTTGCTTTAACAATTTATGGTACATTTAAAAACTCTTATTTTTATGAAGTGATGACAATTTTGATAGTTCCTACAGGACTTATTGGCGTTACTATAAGCATAATTTCACAAAAAAATAAATTTGATTCTATTATTGACCACGGTAGAATAATTTGGCTTTTTAAAAACAGCAGTAAATCAATAAAATTTATAGGAATTATTTATTTACTAATAATTGTAATAACTATAATTTTTTCTTATGATAAAAGTAAAATCATTATACCGATCATATTTGGCATTGTAAATTATAGTTTAACTTGTGAGATTCCTTTAATGTTAAAATTGTTAAAAAAATAATCTAAAAATGGCTATGTGGCAAAATGGATTTCGGCGAAAAAGTTAAAAACAATTTCACGCAACGCAAACAAGCTGGTTATCAATGTAACTTCTTCAGTTACATTTGATGTGCCAGCTTGATTCATTATATTTATAACTAGCATGGGCAGATGAGTTAACATCATACAACGGAAATGCAATCTCATATGATGCACTTGGAAACAGAACATCATATAACGGTTGGACATACACTTGGGAGGGCGGACGTCTTCTTACAGGAATGACCAACACAGACGGTACAACAATAACTTATAAATATGATGTTGATGGTATCAGAACTTCAAAAACTGTACAAAACATTGAAAATTGAAAAGCAAATTACTAATATAAAAGGTTAAATAGGAGGAATATTAAATGGTTTGGGATTCGGTACTGCTTATCTTAATTCTTTTAATAATTATCCATCTAGGATTGTTTTTCAGAATACGAATATTTCATAATGCTTCAAAAAAGGAATTCTTACAGGTAGTAATTATTCTTGATGTTGGATTTTTAATAGCTATTACGCTGTACTTTATAGTCGCGAGGTTATTTGGTCAAATGAGTTGGGTTTTGCAGGACTATGCTATGACTGTATCTGTATCTATTATGGGCGGGTTGTGTTGCTCGCTTGGTATTTTTAAAATTATAAAATATAGACTGAGTGAAAAACATTTTGACCAAACAGCAGTGGCAACAGTTATGGCTATAGATATCGACAGACAAAAAGGAAGAGATATAAAACCAACATATGAATATGTTGTAGATGGACATACTTATAGAAAACAGTTTGATCCCGCCACGTACAACTTAAACGAGTATTGTGTAGGTTAGGAGGATATTATTAAATATAGCTCGGAAGACCCTGAACATTTTATTGTAATGAACGGGAAAAATCCATATGTGCATTATTCAATTAATATAGCTATAGGAATAATAGTGATAATAGTTGGAATTTTATCTCATGAGTAGATATTACGGCAATATTTCGTTTATGTTGCAGAAAGCTTTTACAAAAAGCAAAGAGCAGAACTATCTCTTTGACATCAATATTTTACGCAACACAAACAAGCTGGTTTATCAATGCAACTTCTTCAGTTGCATTTGATGTGCCAGCTTGATTCATTATATTTATAACTAGCATGGGCAGATGAGTTAACATCATATAACGGAAATTCAATCTCATATGATGCACTTGGAAACAGAACATCATATAACGGTTGGACATACACTTGGGAGGGCGGACGTCTTCTTACAGGAATGACCAACACAGATGGTACAACAATAACTTATAAATATGATGTTGACGGTATTCGTACATCAAAAACTGTTAACGGTGTAACAACAAAATATACAACAATTAACGGTAAGATAACAAGTCAGTCAGACGGAATAAATTCACTTTATTTTTACTATGACAGTAATGATGAACTATTTGGAGCCGATATTAACGGAACAAATTATATTTATGTGAAGAATGTTCAGAGTGACATTATTGCAATTACTGATGTAAGTGGTACAATAGTGGTAAGATATACCTATGATGCATGGGGAAATGCAACTTCAATAACAGGCTCACTTGCAAGCACAATCGGTCAGCTTAACCCAATGCGTTATCGTGGTTATTATTATGATGCTGAAACAGGTTATTACTATCTCCAAAGCCGTTACTATGAACCAGCAATGGGTAGGTTTATTAATTCTGATGAGCCGGTTATGCTCGAATTAGGTAAAATATATGGAACAAATGCATTTGTATATTGTAATAATAATCCGGTTAATTTAAAAGATCCAACTGGATTTTTAACAGTTAAATTATATAATTTACAAGGAACTTATATTGGAAGATCGAAATGCTTAATGGGTATACAGAATATGATTCTTACAACTTTATTGGTAACATATGCTGGTTATGGTTTTGTGAAAGGGTGTTTAACTGCATCAATTACAGGAACAATTGCTTCTTTAGCGTTAGCAAGTTGGGTAACAGTACCTTTAGGAGTCATTGGATTTCTGGCTGCGGTTTCAACAATTAGTTATACTACATGGATGATATCACAGATTTCTTTAGCAATAAAATATACGAATCGGTATAAGAGATATAAGCTTAAAAAAATTTATAAATACAGCCAATGGACGTATCAAGTATTGAGGTGAATTTAACTTATGATATTTGTTAGAGAATATCTTGCAATATTAATTATTTCGTTTGTGTTTTTTGTATTAGGAATATGTATAAAAATAGGATATTTTATTGCGGAGAGAAAGGACAATGTGATTGACGAGAATAAAAGAAATAAAGAAAACACCCAATCTAATATGAATCTGATATTTTCAGTTATATTATTTATATCTTGTATTGTTGAATATTTGTTTAATTTAAATTCAGTAATAGGTATTTGTGTAATTGGCTGGCTTATTTTTTTATTGTTGAGATTTGTAAAGAATAAGATTTTTAAAAGATGAATTGTCAAGTCAAGTGGGACACGTCGTATAAAAAGACCGGTGTTTGATTCTGTTGCAAAAAAATCTAAAGAAATGTAAATAGGCAGAACTATCTCTTTGACATCAAAATTTTACGCAACGCAAAAAAGCTGGTTTATCAATGAAACTTCTTCAGTTACATTTGATGTGCCAGCTTGTCCTTTGTGTATCATGTTTATAGATTCAGTACCTGGTATAGGTAAAGTTACATATGTATATGATATTGTTGAAAACATGCAACAGGGTGAGTGTGCAGAAACTGCAAAGTATCCGCAGGGAGAAATTGTAACAAAGGTCTATGACAAGGCAGGAAGATTGTCTAAAGTTGTTGCATGCGGAGATACAACGAAGTATAATTATTATGATAACGGCAGTGTTCAAAGCGTAGTTTATGACAACGGAGCAAAAGAGGAATACACATACACAGCAAACAACCTTTAAGACACACTTGCGAACAAAAAAGCCGATGGTACAACAATCAGCACATACAGCTATTCGTATGACGGAGTAGGAAACATACTGTCAAAAGTAGATAACATGGGTACAACAAGCTATGCTTATGACAGCATAAACAGGTTTGCTACAGAAACCTCTCCAGATGGAAAAACAACAGCATACACATATGACGGATCAGGTAACAGACTCACAGAAACAACCACAGTAGGCACAGATATAACCGTAATTTCATACACATACGATACATCAAACAAACTGACACAAACCGAAACAAAGGTCAATGGAGACACAACACAAATCACATCATACACATATGATGTAAACGGCAACATGCTTGAAAGACGCTTAACACCGTTTGTTGATAGCACAGCACAAACACAGATATTAAAGCTGACAAATGTTTATGACCGTTTCAATCAGTTGACAATGAGCATTACAGACGATGGAAAAACTGTTTGTAACACATACAACGGTGAAGGTTTGCGTATTCGCAAGGATGTTAACGGAGTAGCTACAAACTATCTCTATGAAGGCATGAAAGTCGTTGCAGAATATGATGGCGATTACAATCTTAAGGCACAAAATGTTCAGTGACTGAACCTGCTCATGCGTGTTGAGCAAAACTCAACATATTACTACATGTATAACGGACATGCAGATGTAACAGCACTTCTCAATGCACAAACAGGCAACACAGATGCAACATATTACTATGATTCGTTCGGCACGGTTTTGTCGCAGACAGGCAATGTAAGCAACAGCTATCTCTATGCAGGCTATCAGTATGATGAGGAAACAGGCCTTTACTACTTGAATGCAAGAATGTATGACTCAGAAACAGCAAGATTTGTCCAAGAGGATACATACAGAGGCAACCCAAATGACCCACTGTCATTAAATCTCTATACATACTGTGCGAATAATCCGCTTGTTTATCATGACCCGACAGGACATTTTGGGGAAAAATTAAAAAAGACAGTTGTCAAAGCATGGAACTGGTTTACCAATACACCTGACAACCCAGTACCTGATGTAGAGGATAATGGTTCTTCAAAAAATAAAACAAGTAACAGTAAAGGAAAAGGATATTCTGGTGGTGGAACTGGCGGAGGATCAAGAATCGGAAATGAAGCTCCTAAAAAATCAAAAAATTCTAAAGCGTCAAAAAATTCAAAAACAACAAAAAAAGATAGCGGTTATCTTGGAAAAACAGCCAATCAAGTTATAAAGGGCAATTATACTAAAGATGTAACAGGATTAGGAATAGTAATACAATTAGGTATAGGCGTTGTAGGTATAGATTTACCTGCTGATGCTAGAGATGTGTGGTATGACATATCTAATTGGAAAACAACTTCAGAACATATAGAGCAGACAGCGTGGGATGTTATTGCATTTATACCTGTTATAGGGTCACTAAAGCCACTTAAATATGCAGATGAAGTATCTGACGTTGCAAAGCATTCGGATGAATTGGTTGATGCAGGGAAAAGAGGCTTGCATAGTGGTTCTAAGGGTGGGTTAAAGTCGGTTGATGATATCCTAGAAAGTGCAAATCCCGGAAGAGTTACAAAAGGTAAAACAACCCAATGGAATAAAACAGGTGGTATGGAACAAGCATTAGATGATTTCGGTAATCTTGGGGTAACTGATATTAAAGATATTCCAGGAGGAAAGGTTGGAAAATTACCGGATGGAAGAACTGTTAATGTGAGAACGAAAAGTTCCGATGGGCGCCCAACTTTGGAAATATTTGATGGAAAAAGCAGTACTAAGATCAGATATGATAAATAATTGTGAGGTGAAGAAATGATAGAACAATGGATGAAATGCGAGTCCAAAATTGAATTATCCGGAAAATATTATGTAGATTCAATCTGCGATGCAAAGGATGGGCTAGTAATTACAGTGTCAGACAGTATTCATGAAGAACTAAAAATGAGGATAGTTTTCAAAGACTCTGTACATGCATATAGGAGTACAAACGAAAGCTATAGGCAAAAAATACTGTCTGAGTTAGAAGATAAATATGGAACTGAGTTTTACACTGATTGGACGATGTTTAAAGTCGGAAATTCAGAATACCTCAAATGGCTGTCAGAACAGTCATTTGAGATATCAGAAAGTGAATCTTTAACCCACTTTTCAATAATTGCGGTAGATTCAATTGTTGATATTATCGCTACATATGAGCCAACATTAGAGTGCTTTTTATAAAGTTAGATTTTTGTAGAAGACGAGGGGATAGTTCTTAATCCATATCCAGCATCAACTGAAACACCTGTTTACTGGTTTGTGCATCACGATAAGTTAGGCAATATAATAACTGATTTGTTAAACCTTGTGTGAAAGCTGATATGGATGAGACAATAAGAAATCGTTCCTTTAATAGCTCATTTAGGTTTTGCATTAATTCTTTGCCACCCAAAAGTTTGCAGATTTGATTATATAAATCTGACAGTCCACAAATGTCGAAAAGTTTTCCAATTTCAAATCTTAATGACCTGGAGTATTTTTGTATAGCGTACTCTGCAAACTCATTTGCAAGTGCACAGTGAATAATTGATGCATTAGTTTGAGGTTCTAAAAACGGTAAAGAGTTCTCTTCAATATACTTTTTAATATGCTCAGAAAATGGATGATCATTGTTACTTGAATCACCGTCGAGAGCTTCATAGCAAAGTTTATCAAATTCATTTGTGGCATCAAATCCACTTTCTCCAGCAGAGAAAACCAAAATCTCGTTAATTCCTTCAAATAGATTGCTTAAATACTTGTCAAGCAGATAACTGTGCTGACCAAGCTTAGCACGAATATCAAATGCTTGCTTGAAAAACTCATCGTAAGTTAATTTAAGCTGTTGTGTTGATAGATTGCCGAAGGTAAATACTTCGTTTTCAAAAATGTTCATTTTGTCCGACCTTTCTTTTTGCTTTTTAAGCGTGATTTACGAAAGCTACGGAAAAATAAAAAGCGCATGCAAAGGTGAGCGGATATACCGCTTAAATCCCTTGCACACGCTTGAACATTCTTCTTGTGAAGCACTATTGTGAGTGATATAATAATATAGTCATAGTGCCGTTTACGGTTGTGCAGGGTGGATGTATCACCTTTCGCAGGGCTGTCGTGTTGGTAGCACGCCAGTCTGCTATGACATTTTAAGTTTCAGATAGTTTCGTTATATGTTCCACAACTCTTAATAGGATAAATGTCAAGACAATTAGGCAATCTTTCTTTATAGGAAGGTTGCCTTTTTTATATAATAAGTTATAAATGATGTAAAGAATGATTAACAGAGCAATGATAGACATTTTAATACAAAGGTACTAGAGGGCACAAGGGTTGAACTTAAAAACATGGTAGGGAAAGGTGGTAAGCAATCGGTACTTTAAAATTTGTTAAATATTACAAAATACAAAATTTTAATTATGCAAAAATTATATTGACAATGTACTAAGAAGACTATATAGTTTTAAGTGTAAACAATATTGTTGCTATTTAAAATTAAATTGGAGGCTATTGTATGCTAGAAGAAAAAATGATTTCAAGTTTTGATGGAACAAAATTGTATTTTAAGAAAGAAACGGTAGAAAATGCTAAGGCGGCAATTGTAATTGTGCATGGCTTATGTGAGCACTTGGGACGTTATGATTATATGACTAAAACATTTTTAGCCGCTGGTTTAAATGTTTATCGTTTTGACCATAGGGGTCATGGGAAGAGCGAAGGAGTTAAAGCCTTTTATTCAAATTATGAGGAAATAGCTAATGATGTAAAAACAATCGTGGATATTGCGTTAAAGGAGAATGAAGATATTCCTGTGTTTTTGCTTGGGCACAGTATGGGCGGTCATGCAGTTACACTTTTTGGTACTAAATATCCTGGTAAGGTAAAAGGTATTATTACATCAGGAGCGTTAACCCGTTATAATCATCAATTGGCAGGGCCATTACCTTTACCTCTTCCAGTAGATCAATATCTTCCCAATGAATTAGGTGATGGAGTATGCAGTGATCCTAACGTAATTAAAGCTTATAATGAAGATCCTCTTGTATTAAAGGAATTCTCAGTAGGACTTTTAAATTGCATAAATGATGGTGTTATCTGGTTAAAAGAAAATGCTGAACGGTTTAATGACCCAGTATTAATTCTACATGGAGCTAATGATGGTCTTGTATCAAATTTAGATTCTCGTGTGTTCTTTGGTGATATTTCATCTACAGATAAATCATTACATATCTATGCAAATTTATGTCATGAGATATTTAATGAGCCATGTAAAGATGAAATTCTTATTGAAACACTTACATGGATTAAAAAGCATATTTAAGAATGTTTTATATTTATTAACCTCACATAGAAATTATAGTTATTTTCTATATAATTTCAAACAATTCTTTGGAAATAAAATCGTTATAAAGTAAAACAAATAGCATGTTTGCATCCATAAAATATCTATGATATAATCTCATTGACATAGGAAAAGAGGTTTTTTATGGAATTAAAATGGATGGAAGAGCATCGTTCATTAGTGGAAAAATTGATAAAGTTTGGTAATTCATATGCATTTGTTTATAATAAACAAAAATCCTATGGAACAAATGAACATTTTTCAGCTTCGCAAATACAGACACTTGAGTATATTTTAGAAGCCGAAAATAGTGATGAAACAATGTCTCAGATGGCAGCTCGCCTAGGCGTCAGTAAAGCAACTTTTTCAAAAAATGTAAAAAGCCTTATGGAAAAGGGACTACTAGAAAAATTTTACTGTAATAGTAATAGAAAAAATATTTATGTGAAGCCTACCTTAAAGGGACGAGAGACGTATGAACAATATACAAATTACGTTTATAATATTGTTTTTAAGCATTTATTTGATATAGCCAATAAAATTTCTTCAGAAGATATAGAAAAGTTTAAAGAAATGTTAGAAGTTTTTTCTGAACGGATGATATGGTTGCTGAACAAATCTGATGACGATGAAATGAGCGAGAAAATATTTACTAAAATAGAATAAACACAGAAGTAATTATATATTTTTTATTAAATAGGCTAATATTTTTAAATAATTTTATTTAACAGGAATTATATTGATTTAGAAATTTTATAGTAAAAGTGAAGTTAAGCTGGTTCTAAATGCTATTTTAAATGCATTTTGTAGCCAGCTTTTTGTTTTGAATTAAATCTTTAAATAAATTTAAAAATGTTAAAATTGAAATCATGTAAAGAATAATTAACAGAGCTATGATAGACATTTTAAAACAAAGGTATCCAGAGGGCATAAGGGTTGAACTTAAAAACATGGCAGGAGAAGGTGATATGCAATCAGGACTTAAAGGAACGGTTAACTTTATTGATGATATTTGACAATTTCACGTGAATTAGAATGACGGAAGAACTCTTGCGCTTGATCCCATAATTGATTCATTCTCAAAAATAACTTAACAGGAAGAAAGCATTGATATCTTTTAAAATATGGATATGTAAATAGCAATATAATAATTAATAATGTTAAACAAGTAATCTGTAACAACAGGTTGCTTTATTTTTTTATCTTTAAATAAGGAGTAAAAGTTATGTTTTACAGAGGGAAATCCCATAGAAAACTGTTTAGGGAGGAAATCAAAAAAGTTAAGAAGCATGATAGAGTTTTAAATCCTGATCGAATTGCAGGTCTGTATTTGCTTACAGCAGATGATGATTTGTGGAGCAGGGCAAAGCTTGAGTATTCGTTTGAGAAAGTTGATTTTGACGAATAGATTTAAAAGGAATTTCTATGACTGGTTACACCTTTTGTAAATTGGAACAGGATTTTATTGAAGGTAGCAATCATTTAGAAATACCTGAGCTTGCTGACAGTTCAATTATACGCGGCAATACTGCTCGGGTTATAAACGAAGCAATAAACATAGCCCGTGGTGGATTAGAATCAAAAAATATATAAAGGGAGGTTTTATAAATGCCAAACCATATTACAAATATTATTGAAATAAATAATGCTTCTTGGCAGCGTTTAGACGAAATCCTTGAAGCAATAAAAGTTGATGAAATTGGTTTAGGAAGTATTGATTTCAATAAAATCATACCCATGCCAGATAATATTTATTACGGAAACCTTGGGTCAGAAAAACTAAAAAAGTATGGCGAGAACAACTGGTACGATTGGTCAATAAAAAATTGGGGCAGCAAGTGGAACAGCTACGGTTATGACTGTTTTCCGGAATATGAAGCAGGCAATAATACAATACAGTTTAATACGGCATGGTCATGTGTCAATAAAATCCTTGAAGAACTTTCAAAAATGTATCCTGATGTTGAGTTTAAATATAAATGGGCCGATGAGGATTTCGGATATAATGTTGGATACAGTTCATGGAAAAACGGTGAATATTTAGAGCTGGTTTATCTTGACGATGGCTCAAAAGAAGCTTATGAATTTGCTGCTGAAGTTATGGATATTGATTTAGCTGATTTGGGATATGAATTGTCTGAAAACGGTACGACATATATTTATGTCAATGATACTGCTATAGGAACTCAAAGTATGTCAGAATAAAACAATAAAAAAATATATGAAGTCGTTTTGTGTGTATGAAAAAAATCGTACATGCAGGACGGTTTTTTAATATATACGCAACTCGCCTTGTGAAAGAAGGTGGTTATATAAATAGCTTTATGTCTTGGGTAGGGGGTAAAAAAGCACTTCGTGATGAAATTATTGCCAGATTTCCCACAGAATACAGCAGGTATATAGAAGTTTTTGGTGGAGGGGGCTGGGTATTATTTCACAAGCCTATGAGAAATGATTTTGAAGTATATAACGATTTTAATTCAAATCTTTCAAATCTATATAGATGTGTAAGGGATAATCCCGAAGAACTCATAAGTGAATTGACTTACACCCTAAATTCAAGATTAGATTTTGAGTATATCCGTAAAATCATGAAAGAAAAAGCAGATATTCCGGATGTAAAAAGAGCGGCATATTTCTATCAGGTTATACGGCAAAGCTATGCATCAGGCCTTGACAGCTTTGGTAGCCAGCCACATTCTATGTGGAATAACTTCCTACTTATTTACAATTCATGTTTACGGCTTCAAAAGGTAGTTATTGTGAAAATAAGGATTTTGAGAAGCTAATTAAACATTATGACCGTTATAGTTTTTCAACCACAGAAAATCAGTATAACTGGCAAGCGTCTAATTCAGCAACTTTCAATACTAATGGAAAAATATATATTTATGTTCAAGATGCAGTGGGTAATGTAGCGTTGGTGAGTACACAGATAATAAACAAAATACAAGAATAATTAAATATTAAATATAAATAGTATTCCATGCGCTTTTTGATATTCTAATTTGATTGCTTTCCTTTACAAGCCTTTAACTACAATTCGAACTTAGATATTTTATTAAGCTACAGAAGTATTTAGTTGCAGTAAAAAGATTGTTTATTAATATTAAATGATGGTACATTGCAATCATCCCAAATAGGGTAAGACATATAATCCTTGTGCCATATACATGGTTCTGCTGCAAAAATTCTTAATAATAAAAGATGCATCAAACTCAAGTGATCGTCCGTATTCAGTTATAAACTATACTAATGAAACTAATAATCCTACAATAGAAAGCATAACAGGTAATCAAATTTCATGGACAAAAGATGGCGTAAATCTAACTGTTGAATTGAGTGATACAGGTGGATCTAATATAAGTGCATACAGTTTTTCATCTGCTCAATATCAAAATAATTGGCAAACATCAAATGTATCACCCACATATATAACAAATTAAACTGTATATATTTATACAATGGATATAGCCGGAAATATTTCTGCTTGCAATACACAAAACATTAATAAAATAGATAGAACAGGGCCTTCAGCAACTAATATAACAAGTAGAGGAATATTTTTTTGTTTATCAAAATCAGATTATCAGTTCAGAAAACATCTTGAAATTATTCAAAATGCAGTTTGTATTAATAGATCCAAAGAGATGATATATTTATTGAATCAATAAACATTTATAGTGTAGTAGTTTCATCAGCATTGTTTAACTATCATTTTCCAAATAATTACCTGTATTTATCACTTTTGAAGAGATATTTATATTTACTTTCAAATTAGGATATATTTCGTCCCATTTATTGATATATTCTTTTTTCCATAAATACGGATGATCTTTATACATTGCATAACCAAATCCAAAAATATCCGATTTCAAATCTTTTTGACCTTTTGATAAAGCTGCTTCAACATCAGATTTAATAATATTATTAAGTGCTTGTTCCAATATTTCTTTTCCCTTAAGATCGATTATATCCTCATTGTTAACATAAGATAAATTTTTAAATAACTCAGCTTGAACTTTAATATTTATCGTTATACTATCTATATCTTCGCCAACTAAATTTATTTTTATTTTGCTTTTGGAATCTTTAATCTGATACCAAAGTTTATCGTCTGATTCTGAATTTTTAGGAGAAGCAGATACATAATCTTTTACTTTTTCATCAGTAATATATCTAAATCCCTTACTTTCTTTTTTATTCAAATCTCCGATATATTTGTAGCCTTTAAAAACAGATATACCTGATACTTTAATTAATTCATTTATTTTGGCATCTTTATCCAATAAATTCGTATTTTTTTTATTTTTATTTATAATTCTGGCTACTACAGGCTCAACTCCGGCAATTGAGCTGTTTGATAAAACGTCAATGATTCTTGTGTCAGCTGTTATTCCGGTAATAGCTGCATTCGATGACTTTTCAGAAATATTATTTTTTGTTATTGTAGATTGCAAAATCTCATTCGATTTTAGAATATCTTCTGCTTTACCATTAGTTATATATAAATTTGCTGTTAACGGTAAATTGGGGGTATGCTGAAAATATTTAAATATATCTTTCATTATATATTTTGCTGCATCCTCACCGATTATGACATCTTGGCAATACCCATAAAAACCTCTTCCTGATAATTTTTCATAAGCTTTGTTAACCGCATCAATAAATGTATCCCCAGTGCCTGAACATATTATTGATTGTCCGGCGGCGGAAGATTTGCTGTTTGATGAACCTCCCTTATTACCTGAACTTGCTTTTAGCTGTTGAAAAGTAACAGTTGTTTCTTTTTTATCTTTGTCATAATCTATACATGAAACAATAACTAAACTAAATTGTTCAAATTCTGTATAGTCCCAGCAGCCAGTGGATGTTAACAATACTAATATTATTAATAACAATGATATTATTTTTTTCATTGGTTATTTCTTCTTTCTTTTATTTTGATTTTTTTTAAACCTATAGTAGATAGAAGTAAAATAATCAGAATAAACGGCAGTAAAACAAACAATCCATAATAAACAGAAATGAATAACGCTAAGTTGTATGAATTTAAAAAAGCCGATAAACCAAAAATTAATATTACGCCGATTGTTAAATATATTGTAGGTTGTTTAATATTATAAACCTTTAAAAAAGCAGATTTAATGCAATGTAATGAAATAGCAATATTAACCAAGCATACTAATTGATAAGATGCCAGTACTAATATCTCTAACCCTCTGATAAAATGTCCGATTTCAATTAATCTTGAAACACTTATTCCGGCAAATGACATATTTTTTAATAATTCGATGTTTATTATTCCAATTAGAAGAATTACAAATATTATCTGAAAAGAAGCACCTAACATTAAACCGCTTACAGCTTGCTTTTTATATAATGTAGGTTTGCTTATTGATTCGGTAATTATTAATATCGGTAAGACTAATTCAGAGCATATTCCGGTTGAAAATAAAAGTCCTTTTGAAAGATCGGGAACAGAAACAGTAAATATCGGCCAAATATTATCAACTTTAAAGTCAGAAAAGCCAAAAGAAAATGTTATTACATAATTTAAAAATCCAATGACTGCGAGTATTTGAAACAATTTAGCCATAGATACTATACCGCTTTTCGCAAATATAAAACTGACTATAATACTAAAAAGCATAATAGCCCATGATGGAGTGTTTTTTAACAAAAATACATTGATTGAACTGGCAAATATATTTAGCATAACAACAGCAGGAACAATGCTTATAATTATAAATAAACATAAGAATATTTTATATATAAATGTTCCAAATGAATTTTTTATAATCTCAAAAACAGTTAAGCCTTTATTGTTACTGATTAACTTAAATATCCATAAAATCAATAATGCCATAACTAAAAAACTAAAACTGAATAAAACCACAAATGTCCTGTCAGCAAACTTTGCAACCCAGGTATAATTATAAATAATGTTTCCAAACGTAATCCAGAAGAACATAATAAATGTTTGTTCCTTTGAAAGGAATTTATCTTCATTCATATTAAAGCTCCCGTTGGCATTTATTAGCCTATTCTAGTTTTGTTAGAAGATGCTGATTTTTTTAACCGTTTTTTTAAATACTTAAAAGGATATCTTATAATGGAATCCTTGGCTCCTGCCGAATCATACGGAACAACAGGGTAGAGGAATGAAATACCAAAGGATTCATGAGTAATCAACATCAAAATAAAAATAAATAATCCGTTGATATAACCAAAAAATCCAAAGATACTGGAAAAAATAATAAGTGAATAATTTACAATTCGAACAGGGTTTGTTAATTGCTGTGAGGGTACAGCAAAATTTGATAGCGCGGATATAGCAATAATTATAATTAATGAAGGACTTATAAAGCCGGCTGATACTGCTGCTTCTCCTATAACAACCGCACCGATTATGCCAAGAGTAAAACCGACACTTCCAGGCATTCGCAACCCGCTTTCTCGAATAATATCTATTACTATTGTCATTATCAATAATTCTATTATAGATGGAAAAGGTACATTTTCTCTGCCGGATGCAATACTAAACCCAAGCGCCGGAGGAATAATCGTATGATTATACGCTACAAATGATATATATATTGAGGATACCGATGTTGCTAAAAAAACGGAAATAAATCTTACAATTCTAATAAATGAACCTAAAATATATGATTCAGAGTAATCATCCATGGTTTTGAAAAAGCTCCAAAGAGATACCGGAGCAACAAATGAAAAAGGACAGTTGTTGCACATAATTGCAAATTGACCATTTGTTAAATATTGAACTACTTTATCCGGCCGTTCAGTTAAGGTGCAAGAAGGGAAAATGCTAAGTGAATTATCCTCAATCATTTCCGCAAAATTTCCTATGCTGATTACATTGTCAACATTGATTTTGTTAATACGGGTTTTTGCTTCTGCAATTATTTTAGGATCAGCAATTCCATCAAGCCATAATAGTTTAACTTTAGTTTGCGATAATTTTCCTACATAAAAATCTTCAAATTTAAGTTTTGATGTTACCAGTCTGTCAGTAATCATGCTGCAATTTATATATATATCTTCAGTGAAAGCCTCTTTGCTTCCGAATAAATCAACTTCATTTTGAGATTTATCAATTGGTCGTTTTTGTGTTTTTCGTGTTTTTATTAATAATGCAGTATCAATATTTTCAAGAAAAAGTACGGTTAGTCCGTTTAATATACCTGTTGTTATTTCATTTAAATTATTAGAAGATTTAACATCAGGTATTAAAATAATATTTTTTTGTATTAATTCTATTAAGTTATCAGCTGATTTTTGTTTTAATTTGTAATTCACCAAATTGTAATTTATTAAAGGCTGTAATATTTGTTTCCCGATTAATTCCTTGTCAGCTAAGTTTTCAATAAATATAATAGCTGCGCTTATTTTACCGCCAAACAAATTATTTTTACTAACCGTTAATCCCATAGCCTCTTTTAATTGGGTTTTTATATAATCTATATTCCCATCTAACGTATTAAATATATAATTATTAACATCAATTTTTTCTTTTGATTTACTTTGTATAATATACTTTTTTTTATCTGTATCATTGGAATATTTTAGCTTAAGTCGCCTTTTCAATTTCAATCCTCCAAATAAATAATATTTTATTTATTTTTTCCTTTAGTACCATTTTTATGCTCTTATAATTATCTTCTTTTTCCGCTGCTCTTTTATTCATACTTAGTGTAAAATGTTGAGCAAGACGCTTTTGGACTGGTATAGAATTGTGTAGGGGGTAATGAGTATTACCATATGCATAGAAAAGGAGAGTAAAATTATTTTTGAAATGTAACAGTTTTATGGGGATGCATACTCGATACGTTGGGAGAGCGCTACACTGGCAGTGTAGAGGTCAGGGGTTCGAGCCCCCTTATCTCCACTAAAACAAATGAACCACAAGTATTTTTACTTGTGGTTCATTTGTTTTTAAATTAGTGGAAATTTCTTGAATTTTTAGTTGAGAGATTTAAAAATATAGCAATGTTAAAGAGTAAATATAAATAAAAATCTTTAATATTTATTATAAATGCATATTGGACTGCGGTGAAAAAGTGTCAGGGGTACTGAGTTTTACCATATGCATAGAAAAATAGTCAAAATAATTTTTGCAAAAAACCTTAATTTTCATATGATTCATACACGTTATTTAAGATTTTTATTCCTGCGTTAGTTTGGAATACCTTATTTTTAAAACTTTCTATTGTTGTTTTTGATACATTATCCTCAAAAGCATTAACTAAAAAGTCAGCTTCAACCAAAATTTGATAATCAATTCCCTGTATATTTGTATAGGTATGGTGATGAGAAATTAAAAAGCATACCCGTTCAATAATATTAGGGTTAAAACCTAATACCTCTAGAAGTTCTTTTGCTTCGGGAGGACCCTCTATCTGCTGATAATCACCGGTAGAACTGTTATATTTTTTCTCACTGTTTTTTATTCCGATATCATGAGTTAAAGCCGCAATTTCAAGAATTTCCTGTGTGTTGTCATCTAACCCTTCCAGTTCTCCAATAGTTTTTGCAAAACCATATACCTTTAGAAAATGATTAATACGCCTAACATCACCAGAATAATATGAAATCATTACATTTGTTACCTGTCCTATACTGTTCATAGCATATCTCCTCATATAAAATATTCCGCTGACACTATTATATTACATCAGCGGGATATTTTTAATATTAAGTCATAAACATTTTAATATCTTCGTCAACCGTTCCGATTCCTGAAATACCAAACTTCTCAACTAAAACATTAGCAACATTTGGTGATAAGAATCCTGGAAGGGTAGGTCCGAGATGTATATTTTTAACACCTAAATAAAGGAGTGCCAGCAAAACAATAACCGCTTTTTGCTCATACCATGCAATGTTGTAAGCTATTGGTAGCTCATTAACATCGTCTAAACCAAATACTTCTTTTAACTTAAATGCAATTACTACAAGTGAATATGAATCGTTGCATTGCCCTGCGTCAAGGACTCTTGGAATTCCGCCGATAGCTCCAAGGTTAAGCTTGTTGTAACGATATTTTGCACATCCGGCTGTTAGAATAACAGCATCCTTAGGTAGTTTTTTAGCAAATTCGGTGTAATAATCTCTTGATTTCATTCTACCATCACAGCCTGCCATTACAAAGAATTTTTTGATTGCTCCTGATTTTACGGCATCAACAACTTTGTCAGCAAGTGCGATAACCTGATTATGTGCAAATCCACCAACAATGCTTCCCGTTTCAATTTCATTTGGAGAGGGGAGAGTTTTTGCAAGAGCAATTATTTTTGAGAAATCCTTTTTACCGTTTTTATCTGCTATTATATGAGCGCAACCGGGGAAACCTGCTGAACCTGTTGTGAAAATTCTGTTTCGTATTTCTTCGCTTTTTGGCGGAACAATACAGTTTGTGGTAAACAAAATTGCACCGTTAAATGATTCAAATTCAGTTGTTTGTTTCCACCAGGCATTTCCGTAATTTCCCACAAAGTTATCATACTTTTTAAAGGCTGGATAATAATGCCCGGGTAACATTTCACTGTGAGTGTAAACATCTACTCCCGTGCCTTTGGTTTGCTCAAGCAATTGTTCAAGGTCTGTTAAATCATGCCCTGAAATTAAAATGGCGGGGTTATTTCTTACGCCAATATTTACCTTTGTTATTTCAGGGTTACCATATTTTGATGTATTTGCTTTGTCTAAAAGAGCCATTACATCGACACCATATTTGCCTGTTTCTAATGTGAGGGTAACAAGCTCGTCAGCTGAAAGGTTATCGTCAAGTGTTGCCGCCAAAGCTTTATATATGAAATCGTAAATATCCTGACTTTCTTTTCCTAAATTTAAGGCGTGTTCGGCATAAGCTGCCATTCCTTTAATTCCGTAAGTAATCATTTGGCGTAATGAGCGGATATCTTCGTTTTCGGTTGACAATACGCCGATGGTTTCGGCTTTTTTTAACATTTCTTCTCTTGAATTAACTTCGAAATTTACAGCATCACTAAAGCTTATATCTGTTTCTTCTTTCTTAAGTTCATTTCTCAAATCAAGCATTTTATTGATTTGTGTTTCAATTGCTGAAGCGTCAAAATTTGCATTGGTAATAGTAATAAATAAACTGTTAAGTACTTGATGATTGGTTTTAGAAATATTACTGATATCCGTTTTGCATTTTACTACAATTTCAGAAATACCTTTGAGTGTGTAAATAAGTAAATCCTGAAGCTTTGCAACTTCCTCATTTTTACCGCATACACCGGCAATCTCGCAACCTCTTCCTTTTGCTGTTTCTTGACATTGATAACAAAACATACCCATAATAATTTCCTCCATATTTTAATTTTGTAATAACTAATTTAATTTAATATTCTTCCATCTGTTGAAATAGTAACAACTTGCCACGGTATAAATTTACCGCTGTTTTGAAGTGCTGTTTTTACCGCAGTTTCAATACCACCACAGCATGGAACCTCCATTCTAACAACCGTTACGTTTTTTATATTGTTGTTTTTTATAATTGCTGTTAGCTTCTCGCTGTAATCTCCATCGTCAAGCTTAGGACAACCAATTAATGTAATCTTATTTTTGATAAATCTGTTATGGAAATCACCATATGCATAAGCTGTACAATCTGTAGCAATCAGCAAATTGGCATTATTAAAATACGGTGCATTTATTGGTGCAAGCTTAATTTGTACCGGCCATTGTAATAATTGACTCGTGGGTTCATAGTTTTCTGAACATGAGCTACTGATTTCTTTACTATCACGTCGAATAGCTTTGGATTGTGTGCCGGGGCAACCGCATGGAAGCTTATCTCCTTGCTTATTTATTTTATTCTCCATAACAGCAGTTTCATTGTATTCTTCTGCATCCCTTTCCTCAAAACTTATTGCTCCTGTAGGGCAAGATGGCAAACAAGCACCCAGACCGTCACAATAATCATCTCTTAATAATTTGGCTTTCCCATTTACCAAACCTATTGCCCCCTCATGACAAGCATTTACACATAATCCGCAACCGTTGCATTTGTCTTCATCGAATTTGATTATTTTTCTAATCATAATAAATCCTCCTTACATAATTTTGTTTGACTTTATGTGTTAAGCTTACTATACTAAAACTAAAAAGTCAGTTGTATTTCCAACGAAACGGGGGAGTTATGAAAAAGTTTTTAACAATATTAAAAACTGTAAGTTTGTTTGAAGGCATTGATGAATCAGATTTACAATCACTTTTGTCATGCCTTTGTGCGAAAACTGAAAGCTTTGATAAAAAGCAAATAGTTTTTATGAATGGTGATAGTGCAGAAAAAGTTGGAATTGTTTTGTCAGGACAGGTTCAGGTTGTCAAAGAAGATTATTATGGTAACACAGCCATTGTTGGAATAGTAAATGTGGGGGGACTGTTTGGCGAAACTTTTGCATGTGCGGATATAAAAATACTCCCGGTAAGTGTAATAACAACAACCGAAAGCGAAATTCTTTTTATAGATTACCGAAAAATTATTAATCAGTGTAATAATTCCTGTTCTTTTCACAGCAAGCTAATTTATAATATGATGAAAATTTTGGCAATGAAAAATATTATGCTAAATCAAAAAATAGAATTAATTTCAAAGAAAACGACTCGTGAAAAACTTTTAGCCTTTCTATATTCAACAGCAAAGAAAACAAAAAGCAACACTTTCACAATTGAATACAACCGACAGGAACTTGCAAATTATCTTTCTGTTGACCGAAGTGCAATGTCAGCAGAGTTATGTAAAATGCGAGACGAAGGAATTTTAAAGTTTAATAAAAGCCAATTTGAATTATTAATGTTTTGATTCTATATAACAATATTCCTTGTTTTTACGCAGGCCTTTGACTTATGAATCTTTATCTGATTTTTATATTATTTCACAAAAACACTACGATTGTATCATATTTACTTAACATAAACTAATCATACTGAACTCAACAGGGTGGAAAAGAGGAGATAATAAACATGTATAAAATATTGATGGTAGACGATGAAGAAAATATCCGTGAAATGGTAAAAGAGTATGGTGAGTTTATCGGTCATGAGGTTGTCGAAGCTGAAGATGGAATGCAGGCTGTGAACATTTGCAGAGAAAACCTTTTTGATATCGTAATTCTGGATATAATGATGCCGAAAATGGACGGCTTTTCCGCTTGTAAAGAGATAAGGAAATTTTCAGACGTGCCCGTGCTTATGCTTTCTGCCAGAGGTGAGGAGTACGACAAACTTTTTGGTTTTGAGGTAGGGATTGATGATTATGTTATGAAACCTTTTTCGCCCAAAGAGCTTATGGCGAGAATCAACGCAATTGTAAGCCGCAGCAAGCCAAAATTATACGAATCGAAATCAGAATGTATAACTATCGGCAATATCAGTATTGATAAACTTGGCAGAAATGTTTATATAGATGATAACAAAGCTGATATGACCACAAAAGAATATGATTTGCTTTTATACCTTATAACAAATAAAAATATTGTACTTACACGTGGGCAGCTTTTAAATGCTGTTTGGGGATACGAATTCTATGGTGATGACCGTACAGTAGACACACATATTAAAATGTTGCGCAGCACTTTGGCACAATATAGAGATTATATAGTTACCATTCGAGGGGTGGGATATAAGCTTGAATTTTAATAAAAAAAGTCTTGGAGCAAAACTTTGGATTTATTTCTCGGCTTTTTCAATATCGATAATGCTTTTGCTTTGGATTTTACAAACGGTTTTTTTGAGCAGTTTTTATAAAAGCATGAAAATAAAAACTGTTGAGAATGCTGCTGATATGATTACAGAAGCTTATAAAAAGTCGGATTATGAAAGTGAAATTGATAAACTTGCTTTTAAAAATTCATTGCAGATATTTCTGACCGACAAAATCGGAAATGTTATTTATTCTTCCGACGAACATGGACAAGGTGGAGTAACCAAGGAGCTGGATGACAAGCCCTATGATGATATTAATGGGTTTAAACGTCCATTACCAAGAAATTATAGTGGATTTTTAAACAATATTTTTTCAACCAATTCTGAAAGCATATCGTACACAATTAAGCAAGATAAATTTTCAGGTGAAACTCTGATTTACGGCTGTAAAATTTCTGACATTGTTTTATATATCAGCACACCGCTTGAACCTTTAGACGCAACAACAGGAATATTAAGAAAACAACTTTTTTATGTTACTGTAATTTCGCTTATTCTTGGGTTTATTGTTGCCTTTTTTATATCAAAGAAACTGTCAAAACCCATTGTTGAAATCACAAAAAAGGCTGGTTCGCTCGCTAATGGCGATTATTCGGTAAATTTTGAAAAAGGAAGTTACAGCGAAGTAGATGACCTTTCAGACACTCTGAATCACACAGCACATGAGCTGAACAAGGTCGAACAACTTCGAAAAGATCTCATAGCAAATATCTCACATGATTTTCGTACACCACTTACAATGATAAAGGGTTACGCCGAAATGATTGAGGAGGTTTCGGCTGATGACAAGAAAAAACTGCAAAAACATGTTTCTATCATAAAGCAGGAAACCGAGCGACTTGAGAGACTCGTAAATGACATTTTGGATTTGTCATTGCTTCAATCGGATAATGAAAAGCTTTGTATTTCGAATGTAAACCTTAGTGAAAGCTGTAAAAAAATAATCACACGCTTTGAATTGCTTTTAGAGCGTGAAGGTTTTATCTTTAAATCAAATGTTGAACATGATTTATATGTTCTTGCAGATGAACAAAAGATTGAACAAGTGCTTTATAACCTAATTGGTAATGCCGTCAATTATGCTGGGGATGAAAAAGAAATTGAAGTTAGGCTAGCTGATTTGGGCAGTATCATACGCTTTGAAGTTGAGGATCACGGACAAGGAATTAGTGAGGAGGATATCCCGTATGTCTGGGAAAGATATTACAAAGGTGGTACGCACAAGCGTCCTAAAATCAGCACTGGAATTGGTTTATCAATTGTAAAAAATATTTTAGAGATCCACGACGCCAAATATGGAATTACTACCATATTAGATAAAGGTACGACATTTTGGTTTGAACTAAAAAAATGAATTTAATGATAAAAAATCCTTACCTTATCGGTGAGGATTTTTTATTATGTAACAACAAAGTTCTGGCTTGCGTGAGCAAAGCAGGTTCTAATTTTGGATTTCACAAAACTTACTGATTTGTTACAAACTAATATCACAAAGGTCGATTATACTAAGACCAAGATAACAAAAGAAAAGGAGATGATAAACATGGCTATCGAAGTATTTAACCGATATGAGAACAAGTATATTCTGAATGAAAAAACCTTTTATAAACTTCAAAACAAGCTTATGGAATATATGGAGCTTGATGAATATAACAAAAAATGTGAAACTTATAAAATTTGTAACATCTACTATGACACTCCTGATAGTAACTTGATTCGTACATCACTATCAAAACCGAAATATAAAGAAAAGTTAAGGCTTAGAAGCTACAACGTACCAAACAGAGAATCCAAAGTGTATATGGAAATTAAGAAAAAGTATAATGGGCTGGTAAACAAAAGAAGAAGCGCAATGATACTAAGCGAAGCCATTGAATTTTTAAAAACTGGCGAGATAACCAAAGTAGAACCTTATATGAATAAGCAGGTACTGAACGAAATTGCCTATATTCTCGATACGCATTATCTAATTCCTAAATTATATCTTTCATATGAAAGAAGAGCACTTTTCGATATCGGCAAAAATGACCTGAGGATATCGTTTGACCAAAACATTATAACACGCAGATACGATCTGAACCTGGAATCGGGCATATACGGAGACAAGCTTTTGGAAGAAGGCAAATGGCTAATGGAAATCAAAGTTGCAAACAGTATGCCAGTCTGGCTAACACATTTATTGTCCGATTATAACATTTATCCTGTCAGTTTTTCAAAATACGGAACAGAGTATTTAAGAGGACTAAAAAACCAAAATGACAAAAGTACAAATATTAATTCGGTCGTATCTATTCAACAGGTTCAAAATAGAATCCTGCTGCCAACATAAAAGGAGGAAAGCAATATGTTTGAATCAATTTTTTTAAACACAACAGAAACAACCATAAGCTTATTAGGATTGCTTTATGCACTTGGCATGGCAATTGTATTAGGAATACTTATAAGCCTTGTCTATATGAAAACGCAACAAAGCCAGCCTCCAACACAAAGTTTTGCATTAACATTGGTATTCCTGCCGGCAGTAATAACTGTGATTATTTTACTTGTCGGCAGTAACATTGCAAGAGCCTTTAGCTTGGCAGGAGCATTTTCAATCGTACGTTTTAGAAGCGCACCTGGAAATCCAAAAGATATCACTTTCGTGCTTTTTTCAATGGCAGTCGGCTTGTCGTGCGGTATGGGTTACCTCTTATATGGAGCTATAGTTGCGATTGTTCTTTGTTTTCTTATGATAATTCTGGAACTTATTAAATTCGGTCAAACTAAGTCAGAAGAAAAGCAATTAAAAATTACAATTCCCGAAAATCTTGACTACAATAATGTTTTCGATGGAATTATGAGTAAATACACTGAGAACTTTAAGCTGATAAAGGTGAAAACTGCGGATTTAGGAAGCATTTATGAACTGTCGTATCTGATAACAACAAAAAAGGATGTGAACGATAAGGAATTCATAGACGATCTTCGCTGTCGTAATGGTAACCTGAATATTACGCTGACAATGCATGCTAAACAAGAAGAATTTTAAGGAGTATTATTATGAAAAAGATTTTTATCTTAATGCTGTCATTATTGATGATTGTTTCGCTTTTTGCATGTTCACAAGACAGCTCAAATAAAACAAGTAGCACTTCGACTACAAGTATTTCTGAAAAAAACACGAGTACCGAACAAATAGAACTAACTCCTGTTACACTCACTGGCAATGTTACAACAATTACCTTAGGCGATAGCATAAAAATAAAAGGTACTGGTGCTTCAGCAGAAAATAACATTGTAAATATAACAGAAGCAGGCAATTACAGTATCTCAGGCAAACTCGAAAATGGGCAGATTGTTATAAATTGTGACAAGGCGGAAATATATCTTGTGCTTGCAGGAGTTGATATCACTAACGCATCAGGTCCGGCTATATATGTCGCCGATGCTAAAACCACCACCATTATATTAAAGGATGGCACAACAAACAATCTCACAGACGGCAGTGCTTATAAAAATTCTGAGATGAAAGCAGCGCTTTTCAGCGAAGATACGCTGGTAATTAAAGGCAGCGGCGCACTAAATATTACAGGCAAATATAAACATGGTATAGCCAGCGATGATGAA
>Ga0074193_1001484_pt1 | contig 27904 bp, 13 predicted proteins | sample EPASupsiteHSE605_FD_64523 | JGI IMG/M metagenome (GOLD analysis project Ga0074193, IMG submission 64523) | Bioremediated contaminated groundwater from EPA Superfund site, New Mexico - Sample HSE6-05 | ecosystem: Environmental > Aquatic > Deep subsurface > Groundwater > Contaminated ... | reverse complement strand
CGTTCCGGATTGAATGGTTGTTGAATTTGGAATTAACGGATTTGCCAGAGAACTGCTGAACCCATCAGGTCCCGACCACAAATATGTGGTGCCACCCGAAGCATTGAGCTGAATATTCTGACCCGCACAATAGGGACCGGTATTCGTGGCCGTGGCCGTTGGCAATGCATACACTGTAACCGATACCGATGAAACAGCTGAATTGAAGCCATCGTTCACTGTAACGGAATAAATGGTTGTTGTTGTAGGTATCGTGTATGGATTGTCATCGCTTGAAGAAAAACCGGCAGGATTCGAAGACCATGAATATGTATAAGAGCCCGATCCGCCCGAGGCAAGCGCTGTCAGTGTAACACCATTTCCGTTGCAAACCGATGATGCGCTGGCCGATGCATTGACCGATAAAGCACCACCGGTAATATTCACTGTCACCTGAGACGTAGATGTACAGCCGCTTACCTGATCTGTTACGGTTAAGGAGAAAACAGTCGTTGCAGTCAGATTGGTGGTTGTTGGATTGGCCACATTCGATGACAACAGCAAGCCGGAAGGAGACCAGGCATACAGATAACTGCCGCTGCCGCCCGATGCGCTACCTGCTAAAGTTGTATTTGTTCCGAAAGGAATGGTCTGCGTGATTCCAGCGTTGGCAGTGGGATTGGCATTGACGGAAACTGTAGTTGATGTGGTTGAACTGCAACCCGCAGCGCTGGTAACGGTGAGCAAATATGTTCCTGCACTGAGTGCCGAAGCACTACTGATGACGGGTGTTGCAGAGGTTGATGAAAAGCCGTTCGGACCCGACCAGTTGTAAGTCGCGCCACCACTGCCCGTCAGATTGATTGACGACCCTACACAACGCGGCGAATTGGATGTAGCAGCTGCAACCGGAAGTTGATTCACATCGAGTGTGTAATTCAGATATTGCCGGTATCCGCAAACACCTGTCACTTCAAGGCTGTAGGTCATGGTAGTTGCCGGATTCACACTGATGTTCTGCGTGGTTTGTCCGCCCGGATACCAATGATAGGCAGTTGCTCCGGGAGGTCCGTACAATGTCGTTGTGTTACCTGCACAAATAGGATCCTGTGCCGCTGTAATATTCGGAAACTGTACACCCGATTCGGCACTGATGGTGTAATTGCAGATATCGCCGGCAAAGCCGTCAATCATCAGATAATAATCACTGCCGGTTGTAAGACCACGTGCCGTAATTTCAATATGTGTTGCTCCTTCCTCAAAATTGGAAACCGGCGTAAAAGACGCACAGGCACTACCGGCAGAAAACACCTGCATTTGAATTCCGGCAGCAGTTCCTGCGTAACAATCATACACATCTACATTCAGCACGGCTGAATCATTGGCAGCCGTAAAACGAATCCATGAATTATTATTGATTTGCACATCGCAGTTGGTTGCGCCGGTTCCCCAAACGCCACCTGCACCGAAAATGCCTCCCTGACAGGTTCCTGCGGTGTATGTATATAACGGCGGATTGTTTGTTTCAGCGTTTCCCCGCATATTTCCTGGCCTGTCGGGGGTATAAGCCTCGCCGGTTGTTCCTTTGTATCCATTCAGATCGCAGATGTAGAGCGCCGTTGAACAGGCATCGTTGGTTGGCGTTGTAACACAGAAACCAAAATCGCCGGTGGTATTTCCATTGAACGCCCAGTAGCGCAGAAACACGGTTGCTCCCGGAGTGAGGCCTGTTGCCAGAATAAAGGGCTTAAGATCATTTGCCGTTAATGGATAATTGTTATCATCGGAACAGGCAATCTGCGTAAGCGAGCTGCAGGTGCCGGAATACAGAGCCATGACTGCATCACTGAAACCATAACCGGGTCTTGCCATAATACTGATAACACCCGAAGATGGCACTGTCATTTTAAACCACACATCTTTTGGTTGCGGAGTATTGTTGAAACCTCCCTGCATGGGACTGCTGCCGCCTACACACGAAGCAGGAGTCGGCGCAGCAGTTGTGGTGGTTGCATTCGTCGTTGTAAACGAAAGATAATTGCACGAAGAGGTTATGGGTGGCAACTGAATGGCATTGCATGGATCATCGTTGGTTGGCGTTGGCGTTGGTGTTCCGATGATGCAGATATTGAAGGTGCCTCCACCATTTCCTGAATAATAATCATAGGTCCGGATATAATAGGTTGTCCCCGGAATCAAACCAACCGCATTAATGGTTTCCGCATCTCCACTAAAACCATTATCGACACAATACAAGCTGGTGAGTGCACTGCAGGTACCCGAAAACAATTCAAGCACCATATCGGCGGTTCCGTTTGGTGTAACCTGAATAGTTTGCACCGCATTGGTAGCAATAAATTTGTACCAGACATCATCATCGGCAGTACCCGCACAACCGGTCTGCGACTGCGTTGCAGAAACCGTTGTACCGGCCGTTGACACACAGGTTGCATTTACATTGAGCAATGTGGCACCGCTGCAGTTATCGTTCGAAGGCGCTGGTGGAGCGGTGGTGATACATACGGTAAAGGTTCCGGTACCATATCCGGTGAAGTAATGATAAATTCTGATTTTGTACACGGTACCAATGGTCAGCCCTGTTGCATAAATGGTTTCAGCTTCACCGGTAAAGCCCTGATCCATACAATTCATGGATACCAAAGCCGCACAATCGCCTGAAAAAAGCTGCACAACCGGATCCATTCCTGCAGAAGGAGTAACCGTGATAATGTGACTGGTGGCTGTTGCTGTGAAGGTGTACCAAACATCGTCGTCGGCAGTACCTACACAACCGGCAATGGTTTGTGTGGCTGCTGCAGTAGTTCCTGAAACAGGACCTGAACAGTTTACAGTGACGGGAATTGCAGTGGCAGCTGAGCAACCGTCGCTCTGCGCCTGCGTTTCAATTGTTACAAATGAAACAGCAAAGCACACAATAATCCCGAAAATGAATGACATTTTCATGATACAAATATTTTATAATTCTTTGAATTCGTCAGGGATCAGACCGGCTTCAATCAGAATGACTTTGATATCGGCTGCATTAAAAGCTGATTCATTCTCTCCTGTAGGAGCATAGGCAACAAATGAAAAATAAATAATACCGGATTTCGAATCAGTTTTGTAATCGGTCTTCACTTCAGCAACACCTTTTATCTGCTGCATATGCAACTGTACCTGATCAAGCTGCAATTGCGAGGCTTCGCCGGTAAAACTATACGAAAACTTTTTGGTTTCAACTTTTTCCGAAGTAGTCGTTTGTGTAAATCCGGAGATGCAAATAAATAAAATCAAAGTAAAAATTAGTCCCCCTTTCATAATCACTTTTTTACAAATATACAAATTCTGACAGCAAAGTCAATTTGTACGTTAAATAAAGTGATTTTTTCTACTAATAACGGCCGACATTCCTAATTTTAACAAAAGATTTTTAAGCCGGGTGGGGGTTTTATTAGCATATTCTAATGTCTCTCATATTAACACATAGGCGTAGCCTCACACCGCCGATTTATCACGTTTCACGTGAAGGCGCACATCCGATCGCTATCGGATTCCACATGATATATCGTATCTCGCATTTCGTATTTATTCCAGCACTTCTTTCATCTGCAGCCATTCGCCATTATCAATGGGGCGCTCGGAAAGAATTCTGCCTTTGTACATGCCGCTGCGCAGGTAGCCCCAAAGTGTTTTTTGATAAGGATATCCGGGCAAATAAGCCTGACTGCTGTCCAGAATGCTGAGGAATTGCTGGTCGATCGGAATCCATAAAACCGGATTATAGCCAATAAATTTATAATTTTCATCATATATGTATCTTCCAATACATAAAGCAATCGGAAATATATCTGATCCATTATGCAATTCCAGAATTCTGACAACCGAGTAGTCAACTGACGCCAAAACTGTGTCCGGAAGCATTTCTCCTGTATAAGGGTCAATCCGCTCAAGCGTATCATATTTGTACGCTTTGACAACATCTTTCTCACTGTTCAACCGATGTGAAAAAAAACGGAGAGAATCAAACTCATATGCATCATGACATTGATCGAGGATGTTTATTGAAACAGAAGAAACTGAGGAATAGCCATAAATATCCCTGCCTACTAAAAACGGAAAATTAAAATACGATGTAGCTTGTTTTTGAATATTATTAATTTTTTCGGAAATGTTGAAGAACGTATTATAGTATATCTCAAAAAATGAATAATTGTAATCAAAATCCTCAATTTCTTTCATCACAACACATGCTGAGCCACTGACTGATTCAGGATATGAAAATAATCCGGAAGCCGGACTTTTATAGTTGAATTTATCAGAGAGTAAACCTGCCAGATCCGGGGTGATAAAATGCGAACCTGGGTTTAAATCCTCAATTGGTATCTGTCTTAAAAAATTCAGGTAAGTCATTGAAGAATCCGGACAATGCAAACATCTTCGTTCCAGAATTGCACTGACCAATGGTTCTTTTAAACTGAAATAAGCAAGCCTACATCCATTGATAAGCAATGTGTCATTGTTCCACTTTGTAAGCGGAGCCAGCCCGGCAAAAACGCGGGAGACCAGATTAAAATTCTGGTCGCGGCTGGTAATAAAAAACAGGCAATATCCCTTTACATTTTGCAAAGAGTACGGAATATCTTTTTGAATAACACCTTCGGCGAAGAGCCAGGTGCCTTTTTCTCTTTTTCCCAATTGATGTTCAATATAACTCCAATTCATTTTATATCCGCCAACGATATTGGAACGTGCCTCTATTTTTTTGGTCTTAACCAGTTCCAGCAGATCATACACCAGGCTCCCCTCGCCGTTTTCCGAAGTTGAATAAAACAACGGTGCAAAACGAGGATCCGTTGCAGAAACAACAACTTCTTCAATCATCACATAAGCTGGGGGCATCTCCTGCTGCGCAAAGCCTGTTATGCAGAAAACGAAAAATGTAATAGCCGAAAAAAACAGCTTGTTCATTAATCTTGTTTTTTCAAATGTATAAACTTTTTCGTAATAATGCGTGACTATTCAATTCAAAGGTGCTACGCGTTTCCTATGTCCCTGGGGCGTTGCCCAAGGGCCAACATCTTTAGCGCCGCCACGTAAAACATGGCAAGCCGGCGCATCCAATGGTGCTTCGCAGCTTTTAATATGCCTTCGGCGACAAAATATTCGTATCTATAACGTCGCTCGTATTTCCACATTGGAATTTAATCCGCAGAAGGCGGATCACCGCCCATGGCGCACATTTCCACATAAAAGAATTTCAACACTCATAGCGTATAACTGACCACTGGCCACTCACCACTGACTACTATTTCACTGTTTCTCCAGATACCACACTTCTTTCTTGTGGTTGCCGTTGTCGAGTCCGGCGGCAGTGTTGTCGAAGCTGGTCCAGACCATATTGCGGCGGCCATCCCACGCCACTGAATAAGAAAAATAAGAATACCACGGATAATTATCAACCATAAATTCAATGCGGGTTACATCATTGTCGGTGCCGCCCACATCAACGCTCCAGTAATAATCGCCCGAGCCGCTTCCGTTGGGCAGATTGATGTTTCCCGGGTTGCAATACAAATCGTAATGATGGCGTTTTTTATTCAGCCCTTCATCAATCAGCGTCACTGTGCCGGGATTGAGATGTGTTGTGTCAAGAATAAAATCGTTGGCGGTTGAATCAAAATAATACACATCGGCTTTAGTGATGGTCCACACGCCATCCATGCGCGAAGCCATGTTGTTGTCAGGTGAACATGAAGCCAGCATCAGTAGCGGCAAAGCAAAAATCAGAATACTATATTTTTTCATGATTAATCTCCGATTGAAATGGATAATCCAACACTGAAACGAAGGGCCGAAACATCGGGCAATACGTAATACTGCTCCGGGAGCGTAGTTTGTGATGCGATAATTTCATTGTAATGATAATAATCGGTCGGAATGCCGTTGGTAGCAGGCGACTGATTCGAACGGCCATTGTCTTTATCGCGCAGTTTAAAGCTCAGATAATTGGCCTGTTTAAAAAGTTTTTCAGCACGAAACTGCAGACCGATTCCTTCTGCAACCGGTATCTGTGCCTTGAGTCCGAGAATACCCGCCACATACATGCCGGTAAACTGTCCGTTTAAAATCTGATTCAGACTATAATTGATGGTTCCGTCGGCGTATTCGCTGTACGAAATCAGATTAATGCGACCCACCGTGAAACCGGCTGTAGCCCATACTCCGGCGCCTCCATCGCTGCCTCCGCCCACATTCAGCAGCATATCAAAATATCCGGTTCTGAGTTTGAAAATGCGCGATTCGCCTGTGGTAAAAATCGCCTTGGTGTTTTCGCGAAAGTTGTTGTACGAAATATCCATTCCCATAGGACCCGAACCAAGCGAAAAAGCAATGTATTTTCCGGTGGCAAAATTAAACGGATCCAATTCCTTTGTAAGACTTTCAGCATGATACCGGTTGTACGAATCGGCAAAATATCCGAATGTTTTATATCTGATTTTCGAAAAAACAGGTCCGGCCGAAAACGCGACGTATTGAGCGTTTGAGACCAGAACAGCCAGAATCAGAATGGCCGACAAAATGAATTTTTTCATACGTATCGGATAAATAATTATTTTTGTTTGAAAACGTAAAAATATAAAATCCTGAACAAAAATGAATAGGATAAAAATTTTATTACTGCTGACGCTGGCTGTTGCTTTATCGATGCCGTCCTGCAACCGGTTTGATGAAGGCTCCATCAGCCTGCGCACGGTAAAAAAGCGCCTGAGCCGCACCTGGGTCCTCGAAAGCTATTATAAGGACGGCGTTGATCAGACAGCTTCGTGGAATGCACAATACCCCAACTACAAAATTGTGTACCGTGAAAACTTTACGTACGAATCTTTTATCGGCAACGACAGCACCTATTCATTCGGCATTTACAATCTGCAGGACTGGTCGCGCAAAATCGAACGTCAGCCCAACAACAGTCCGGGCACTTATATTGTTCACGATATTCTGAAACTCAGCACCGATGAGCTATGGACACTTGTTGACGGAAACGAGGAATTTCATTTTGTGGCAGAAAAAGAGTAGTGGAAAGTTTGTAAAGTTGAAAGTTCTTAAAGTTCTAAAAGCTCGTGTTGAGTAGTCAGTTGTGTCCCGATAGCAATCGGGAGGTCAGTTGTGAGTTTGAATAAGTGGTTTTGTTTTGCATTTATTTTATACTCCGCTATTCCTCGCCTGTCTGGACTGCCTGTTGCAGACAGGTTCAGAGTTCGCAAAGTGTTTATAAAGTGTACTAAAAATGCACAGATAGCGTTGATTGATTGATGTAGTTACTTGAATTTTCTTACTTATGAAAAGAATTTTTCTCTTTTGGATTGGATTAATATTATTGAATGCTGTTATCGCACAAACAGATTCCGGCAAGGTGTATACATCGCTTTCAAATCAGGAACTGGTGCAGAAATATGCCGGTCGTGGAAGCTTCGATATTCATCGTACGGCAGATACCATTTTTGTGAAAATCCGAGAAGGTGTACATATTGAAAACACATCTGAGCGAAAATTCAGCGGCTTATACAGAACCCGATATTCCATTACTTACCATATTTTCTCGCAGAAAGATCATGATTATCTTGCAAATTCTATAGCAATGTATGCAAAAAGATGTAATGTAAACCTGCCTTTCCAACTGAGTTCAGCGTTGTTTGATGGTGTATATGCCGGCGAAAAATTCGAAATGATGACTTTTCAGCATTCAATTGACAGAAACGGATACTTTTCCATCAAGGTTACATCAAAAAAAGAGTTCGACTTTTACAACATATTTATTTGGATTGCCGATGAACTTAACTATGTAAACATTGATTCATCCGGTAAAGAAATGTTGATGTTTGATGGAGTCAGAGAGACTTTTTACAAGTACGTTGTTGATTCAGCATCCAATAAAGGATACACAATTTTATTATCAGAAAAAGAAAAGGATTCCATCAATTACGCAAACCGGAATAATCTGATACAACAGTCCAGAATGACGGACAGTTATTCAAAAATAGTGGAAGCACTAGCCTTTTCAACGCTGAATCTAACCGACATTGAGGCGCTTTTTGTAAACATCGATACAACCGGAAAAATCGGGGAGACCTATTATTTTTCGCGTAAAATCAATGACTACATTTATTTTGACGCCTCAGTTTTTTCAAGGCTTAAATTTCCGGTGCTGATTGAAAACAAAAAAGCATCGGAGTACTGTATCCGGTTCAGATCAGATGCAATAGACCTGGCCATGAACAACAGACTTTTACATCTTCTACAGGACACTGGTTTTTCCAAACCTATTTTTACTTTCAACAATAAGGTTTTCCTCATTCACAGTCCACACGACAAGTTGAATTTTTTATGCGATTCGGGTAGTTACATGCGACCATACAGGGTTGGTGAATATCACGGAAATACACTAAACAGAATTGCGCTGTTTGCAGACACAATACCGCGCTCAGCATTTTATACCGATTTAAACCAAGACAGCAAGCCTGATTTTGTTTTTCAAAACGGCAATCAGTTTTCGTTTCCTCAAAAAGCAGATCAAGACGAAGATGGGTTTCCCAGAATTACTGTGTTTTACAATATTGAAAATCCAGACACAAACAGGTATTCACAGTGCTATTTTCGACGTGGTAAAACCTTCATATCTCCTGTTTTTTCGCAAGATTCAGCATATATTTCCTCCGAATACCAACCAATTTCCGAGAAACTTGATGACACCCGTTTTATATACTGTTTTACTGAAAAAGGAGATTCCATCGTTCTTGGTTACAGACATTCATGCACTGGAACTTATTTTCCTCGCAACAGAAAAAACAGAAGTGTAATTATATTTGATGGTACATGCAATCCGGACGGAAAACCTCACTCAACCGAAATAACAGGAAATAAAAACAGCAGGATATTGATGCGCGAATACAATAAACGCATGGACGCGCTGCTGAAAAAATAGAATAACTTTGCGGACCGACGATTTAACGCCGGTGTTTCAAAAGAAAATACATGTCACAGACTTTTGCAAAAGACGCCCAATATTTCAAATTCTGCAGTTATAGCATCTTATATTTAACATTTTACCATACTCATTATTGATATATACTTAAACTAATCAGTTAAAGCTCTGCGTTTTATTGCAGAAATATTGTAACGATAAATAAGCTAAAAACCATGTTTTAATAAGTGTTTTTTTATACAAGAACAAATAACCGCTGGATATGAACATATAATTATTATCTTTGCAGTCACATAATTTTAACAATCAACTAATTGTTAACAAACTCAACTTAAATGAAACACTTTTTCTTTCTTTCAATGCTGATGATAAGCCTAGGGGCTTACAGCACTAACATTTCGGTAAGTGGAAATATTTCCACCAACACAACCTGGAGTGCCGATACTGTTTTTGTTACCGGAAACGTTACGGTTGACAGCACGATCGTTTTGACCATCAATCCAGGAGTAATTGTGTTATTTCAGGGCAACTATTCCATAATCAGCCGGGGAACAATAGTGGCTGTAGCAAATCCTACAGCACCGATTGAATTCACAACCGATTCAACCGGGTTTTCTTCGTTATCACATACAGGCTGGGCAGGAATCATTTTTGACAATGAAGCTTACCCGATTGGCGGAGACACATCACGCTTTATTAATTGTGCTTTTTCATATGGATATGCCTCTACCGGAGTCGTGTCAGTTCTTCATTTTTCAAAGATTGTGATTGACCAGTGTTTATTCCATCACAATTATTCAGATGATGATGGTGGAGCTATTAATATTTCTGACAGTGCAAATATTATCATCAGCCGATGTCATTTTGAAAACAATTTTGCAGAAAATGGCGGTGGTGCCATTAATGTAAACTGCGAAGGGACCGGAGATTATTCAAGGCCCATCATTGATGCTTGCCACTTTAGCAACAATATTTGTCTGACCAGTAACTCTTATTATGGAGGTGGAGCTGTGAAACTTTCAGGATACACACAAGCCATTCTGAGCAACTGCAAAATCGTCAACAATGCTTGTATAAACGGAAGTGGTGGCGGTGGTGTACTTGTTTCCGGCCACGCTTCACCAACGCTCGTTAATAATATCATTTCGGGCAATCACGCCCAGTATAATGGTGGCGGTGTTATGATCCGCTATTACACAAATCCTGTTTTGGTCAACAACACCATTGTTTTCAACTCAACAGACAGCATGGGTGGCGGTATTGGCGTAGGTTGTTCAACCGATAGTCTGAAAATGATCAACAACATTGTTTATGGAAACACTTCCCTTCATGGAAGTCAGATTATTATAAACAACGATGACTCTTGTAAAAGTTTTGTATTCGTCAATAATCTGATTCAGGGTGGAACTGCTTTCGAACTTGGCGATACTTCCATGTTTATTCCCTTCATGCTTGGAAACTTTGATGCCGATCCAATGATCAGCGATCTCGTCGATTTTACAGTTATGCCATGCTCGCCTGTTATTGATGCCGGATTTAGCAGCATTCCTCTTCCCACTACAGACATTTATCACAACCCCCGAATTTTTGGTGCAGGCATTGACCTTGGCGCTGTTGAACGTCAGATTCCGGTTGATATAACTGTAAATGACACCTTGAAGTTCTGTTTGGGCGACAGCATTCAGTATCAGAGCGTATGGTACACAGCCAACGGTTTAGTGAATGATACGCTTGCCGGTGTGTTGTACTGCGACAGCGTTTTTTCCATGCATATTATTGCTGTTGATTGTTCATCCATTGAAGAAAACAGCACTGTAATTACCGTATATCCTAATCCTTCAAACGGTGAAATGTATTTTGTTTCAAACAACATTTCAGGTTCCGAAAGAATTGATTTTTATGATGTAACCAGCCGCATGCTTTATTCGGTGAACCTTACTTCTGAAAAACAATACATTCAGCTTCCAGCCGAAATTAAAGGAATTGTTTTCTACAACATTATTAATAACAGCGGACTCGTCTCAACCGGAAAATTATTGGTTGAATAAAAAACTGTATTGATAAATATAAAGGAGCATTTGTTTTCAAGTGCTCCTTTTCTATTTTGATGAATAAAAAGAATCTGACTATTTAGGGCCTGCTAAAAAACACGTAACACTCACAATATAAGAAACATATTCATTATATTGGACATTGCAAATGCAAGTGTTTTTATCCGGTTACAGAAATAACCATGCATTTAAGAATCCGTTGCTGCAATTTTTGAAATCATACAATCATTATTTATTTTTCACCCATCATTTCAAAACAACCTAAACTATTGTTGTGAGTGTTTGTTAGTCTGATGCGCGCCATCTTCTTCGTTGCCTTCGACTCGAAGTATTACTATACATCTTCGTCTTGTCGCCTCGAATACTTGTGCCGTACGAAGTTACGGTATAACGCACCTCAGACTTTTTCAGCAGACCCTATTTAGATTCTGCAAACAGACATTCATGATTATTAAAAATCAGCACATCCTTTTTGCAATAACAACCTCCGTAAATCGTATGCTGAATATTTAATATTTTTGCAGTAACAAAAAAGCATGTCAAACACATTCGACAAAGACGCCCAATATTTCAAATTCTGCAGTTACGGATTTTTGAAGAATCTGCGGTTTTTCGATCCGTTTTTGTTTTTGTTTTTTCTCGACAAAGGTTTATCATACTTCGAAATCGGGCTTCTGATCTCGTTTCGCGAAGTGATGGTGTATATAATGGAAATTCCTGCCGGGATTATTGCCGATGTACTTGGTCGTCGCAAAGTGATGATCTTTGCATTCATTGCTTATATTATTTCGTTCTCTGTTTTCTTTTTTGCGAACGCATTCTGGCTGTTCATGCTGTCGTTTATTTTTTACGGATTCGGCGATGCATTCCGGCAGGGAACACATAAAAGTATGATCATCGATTATCTCCGCCTGAAAGGATGGAAAGATCAGAAAACAGCATACTACGGACATACGCGCTCGTGGTCGCAGATCGGATCAGCTGTTTCATCGCTGGTTGCTGCAGTGATTGTTGTTTTCACCGGCGATTATCAGAGTGTTTTTATTTTCAGCACCATTCCCTACTTTCTGAATCTGATTATGATGACCACTTATCCGAAAGAACTTGATGGTGAAATTGTGCGACATAAAGGAAGCGATCTGAAAGAAAATTTCCGTCAGGTGATACGCGATCTGATCACCACTTTTAAAAATCCAACTGTATTGAAAACTGTTGGAAACCTCAGCTTTTACACGGGTTTTTATAAAGCCATCAAAGATTATCTGCAACCATTGCTCGAGACCATTGCCGTATCGATGCCACTGTTTCTGATGTTGCACGAAAAACAGCGATCGGCTGTTCTGATCGGAATCATTTTCTTCTGCATTCATTTGATTACAGCATTTGCATCGCGCAGTGCAGGCCGGTTTGCGAAGAGGTTTAAACATGTTGCAGCACCACTCAACATTACATTGCTCTCCGGATTTTTGTTCGGACTTATTGCGGGAATCTGCTATTCATACGACTGGTTTATCGCAGCAGCAGCGCTTTTTGTGATTGTTTATGCTGTTGAAAATTTACGCAAACCAATCGGCATCAGTTATCTGACCGACAAAATTGACCCGGCGGTTTTAAGCAGTTCGCTGTCATTTCAGTCGCTTGCTGAAACATTGATTGCAGCCGGCATTGCACCTGCCATCGGATGGGTTGCCGATCGTTACAGCATTGGCTGGGGGCTGATCGCGATGTCGGCATTCATGCTGATTCCGGCGGTGCTGGTGAGGATAAAGGTGAAGGCGTAAACCGTCATAGTCACCCGACGATTCCATGTCAGCAAGTCCGCTCTTAATCCTATCTGGCTGACGATAAAATGTCGGGTAGCAATATTTCGCCAATCGCATTCGTTTTAAATTACATGAGATCCTCCAATCTTCTTTTACTTTTGTTTTGTCTGTCCACCGCCGCCGTCAGTGCTCAAACCGACAGCCTGACGCCGGCCGGGCAGATCTCGCTGGGGGTGCGCAGCAGCTGGGGCCTCGTGTATGAACACAACTGGAACCGCGCCACCTTTGGTTCAGGCGGACAGTTTCGATTGCGCTTTTCCGACAGGGTAAATTCCGATTGGTTTATCGACTACCTGCAGGGCGATCTCGGCGATTTCGCCAAAAGAACCGACGTTCATATCGGATGGAGTGTCCTGTATTATCCTTTGAAAAAGAAAACAACACTTCAGCCCTATATTCTGGCCGGACATTGTTTTGAATTACTCCGGATTTCGGAAAACACCAATGATGGAAATTTTGTCACACGCAAAAGTGCATCCGTTCAGGCCGGAGCCGGAGTGCACCTCCACCTGACTCCCCGGGCCGATATTTCATTTGTAACGCAATACATGATTCATTTCGGCACCAACATCGACGTTGCCGAAGATCCGGTGACTTTTACAAAACCCGGAGACATTGCTTTGCAGGATCATGTTCTTCTGCATATTTCTCTCAATTATCAGATTGCAGATTTATGGTAACCCGGGTACTGTCCATATTAATTTTTTGTATTGTTACATTTGTGCAGGATGCCTCCGCGCAGAATTCCAAATCCGGATTGCTTCGTTTTAATGCAGGTCTGGCGCAGGGTTTCATGCTTGCACACAACAGCCGGCCCTTGTTTGCCGATGGCTTTGCGGAATATTTTGCAAGCGAAAAAATCAGCATTAAAGGCAGCTGCACGCAGCTGATAGCCGACAGAATGGAGGATGAGCTCTTGAAAACATATACAGGCATTTCGTTCGGCATGGCCTGGCATGCAGGAAATGATCTGCATGATTTTTCACTGGCCATGCAGCCGGGCGTGGTGTATCAATGTCCCGGAACAATTTATATTGGTTTTGTACAGAAGCCGAAACTGGCGCCATCACTTATGTTCGCGGCCACATATTCCTTATTTTTCTCCGACCCGTTTCACTTTTATATTTCAATTTCCGAAAACAATTCCTTTTACCGCGGCGCACCCGATGGAAACATCAACACCTCGTGGATCAGCATTACAGGCGGGCTTGGGTGGCATGTTCGATATAAGAAATAAGATTGGTGATTTTTGATTTTTGAAGGATGTTGGATGTGTGATTTGGGAAAAATCAAACAGCACATCAAATCATCATTCAGATCAAAAATCAAAAATCGGAAATCGGAAATCTCAAATCATCACCGCTCAACCACAACCCGCTTCAACACAAAGCCTTCAGCGTTTTCAATTTTCAGCATGTACACGCCGGGTGCAACAGAATTCAGATTGAGTTGTGCCGTTTTTTGTGCAGCAATTTTTTCTGTCTGAACTATTTGTCCGAGTGCATCGATGAATGAAAGCGTGTAGTCATCTTCGGCGGGGAATTTGATAGAGAGCTGTCCGGAGGTGGGATTGGGGTAAACGGCGATACTGGATTCGTCGATCTTTTCAATTCCATCGCAGCCACTTACCTCCACTATTTGGGAGTCGCTGTTTACGCATCCGGATGAATCGGTATAAGAATAAACAATAGTCCAGTTGCCGGTTCCGGATTGAGCGGGATCGAAAGTACTGCCGGTAACACCATTGCCGGTAAACACTCCTCCGGCAGGAACACCAGACATAACAACTGAAGAATGATAGACACAATAAAACGGGTTGAGATTTCCAATGGTCACCACAGGCAAATCATGCACTGTCAGTTGAAGAATCGAAACGCTGTCGCAACCATGTTGCGTAACTAGTGAATCGAAATACGCACCTGATGTGTAATATTGGTTTCCATGCCATGAATACACATCGCCATTACAGATCTGAGCATCCTCTGTGATTTCATAGGCCGGAAAGACAGTAAGATTCAGAATATTGATACTATCGCACCCATATACCGATGTCAGACTGTCGTAATAAATGCCTGAAGTAAAATACAGACTGTCGTTCCAGAAATAGCCAGTATTGCTGCATGCCGAAACATTTTCGGTAATGAAGTCGGGTTGATGAATGTTTAGTTTTAATGTATAATTGCTGTCACAGCCAAACACTGACGTGTGATTTTCGTTATAAAAACCTGCAACCATGTAATAGTTGCCGCGCCAGAAGTAGCTTTGCCCTGCGCAGATATCGGCCACCAATGTATCATGAAACACCGTGTGAACAATCAGATTCAGTTTGAAAACGCTGTCGCAGCCAAACATTGAATGCAGGCTATCGGTATAAAGCCCCTGGGTTGTGTACGTGTTACCGCGCCAGACATAATTTCCGTTCTCACATATTTCTGCATGTTCCGTTGTTTCATACGCCGGATGAGAAATCAGATGCATAATAAAAACACTGTCGCAGCCTGAAGAAGAAGTCAAAACCTGAGAATAAGTGCCACTGTTGAAATACCGGTGCCCGCGCCAGAAAAAACCCTCATTATTGCAGGTTTCGGCATTTTGTGTAAACTCATAGACGGGGTTTACTGAGAGATTCAGAACAAAGACACTATCGCAGCCAAACATCGATGTAAGGCTATCGTAATAAACACCCGGCTGATGATACGTGTTACCGCGCCAGATAAAAACATCGTTGGCGCAAATCTGTTTATTAAGCACATTTTCATACAACGGGCGAACCAGCAGGGCAAGAATATAAACGCTATCGCAACCATATGCTGTTGTCAGGCTGTCGTAATAAATTCCGCTTGAATTAAACGTGTGTCCGCGCCAGAAATAGCTTTCGTTCTGACAAATATTTACGGATAATGGAATCTGATAATGCGGATGTACATATAGATTCAGAACAAAAATACTGTCACAGCCATGTATGGTTGTCAGTGAATCATAATACGTTCCAGAATTATAATAAGTATTTCCTCTCCAGTTATACGATTCATAATCGCAAATGTCAACATTGAATACCGAGTCATATGTCGGATGTGTGATCAGCGTCAGAACAAAGACACTGTCGCAGCCCGATGCGGTAAACAAGGTGTCGGAATATATACCGGCCGTATCAAGTGTGCGGCCGCGCCAGTAAAAGGTTTCGTTATCACAGATTTCCGCACTCTCGTTGAATTGAAAGGTTGGATTTATCAGCAGATGCAATACATACACACTATCGCAGCCAAATTGTGTATGCAGACTATCGTAATAGGTTCCTGCAGCGCTATATGAATTGCCGCGCCAAATGAAGTCTGCATTGTCGCAGGTTTGACCGTTTACATGAATTTCATACGTAGGGTGAACAATCAGATTCAGGGTAAATACACTGTCGCAACCAAACTGAGTTGTCAGGCTGTCGTGATAAGTTCCTGCAGCTACATATGTTTGCCCGCGCCACGTGTAGCTTTCATTATCGCATATTTGCATCGTATGAACAAACTCAAAAGTTGGATGCGTGATCAGATGTAAAATATATACACTATCACAGCCCGAAGAAGAAGTCAGAAGACTGTCGTAATACGTTCCGGCGTAATTGTATGTATTACCGCGCCAGTAAAAGGTTTCGTTATCGCAGATTTCGGCACTCTGGTTGAATTCATAAGTAGGATTTACCTGCAGATGCAGCACAAAAACACTGTCGCAGCCAAATTGTGTAAACAGGTTGTCGTAATACGTTCCGGCAGCACAGTACGAATTGCCGCGCCAAATATAGCTGGCATTGTCGCAGGTTTCACCGATTTCATGAAATTCATACGTCGGATGAACAATCAGATTCAGCGTAAATACACTGTCGCAACCAAACTGTGTTGTCAGGCTGTCGTGATAAGTTCCGGCAGCTACATATGTTTGCCCGCGCCAGGTGTAGCTTTCATCATCACATATCTGCGCAGTATGAACAAACTCAAATGTTGGATGCGTGATCAGATGTAAAATATATACACTATCACAGCCCGAAATGGTTAACAGGCTGTCGTAATAGGTTCCCGCATAATTGTATGTATTACCGCGCCAGTAAAAGGTTTCGTTATCGCATATTTCAGCAGTTTCGCTGAATTCGTAGGTAGGATTCACCTGCAGATGCAGCACAAAAACACTGTCGCAGCCATATTGCGTATTCAGGCTGTCATAATAAGTTCCGGCGAGGTTGAGTGAATGGCCACGCCAGAAATAAAATTCGTTGTCACACACCTGAGCATTCTGATTGATTTCATAATGAGGTCTGACATACAAGTCAGCCTCGTTTGAATAAATAACAGAGTCGGGACACGAAGAGCTGACAATGCATCTGTATGTATACAGATTCATACCGGCAGAAGCTGCATTGATATGTAATGAGTCGGTCTGAGCACCCGAATAAGTACTGTTGTCCGACACATCAACAAAGCCTCCGCCCATATCAACCTGCCATTGAAAGGTAAGCCAGTTACCTGTTGTAAGAACTTTAAAAAAAGTGTTTTCATTCAGACAAACCGAGACATCGTTGAGCGGACTTGAAAACGATGGCGCATCGCAGATTTCAACAAGCCTGGTATAATACGGATTTTTACCTTTTTCGGAATTGAAATCAAATTTCTTTACATATAGACCAGTAGCAGGATTAAATTCAAACAACACCCCCATATTATTTACACCACCCGACATAGTCATACCATAGAATTTACCTCCCGATGACAACATCATTGTTCCCTGAGGATCACTCCCATTCACAGCTCCTGTAAAATCAATTTTCTTGGTAAACACCGATGTTTGCGGATCAAACTCAAACAAAACACCCATATTACTGGCACCACCTTTTGAAGTGAGACCGTACAATTTACCATTCGGGCCTGAAGCCAGGGAACCATAAGGATTGGCGCCGTTTGACGAGCCGGAAAAGTCAATTTTTTTCGAAAAGATTCCTGTGCTCACATCATATTCAAACAAAACACCCATATCGTTCAATCCTCCACTATACGTCATTGCGTAAAGTTTTCCGTTGTCAGCCATTACAAAATCGCCATAGGGAACAGCTCCGGTTGCACTGCCATCGAACGACATCAGTGAGGTATATACGTCAGTCAGGTAGTTATAATGAAATATCGTCCCCTTATCACCCGCTCCGCCATACGATGTCATTCCGTACAGATTTCCGGCTGAAGTTTCAATCACACTCCCATAAGGCTGGCTGCCGGTTGTAGCACTGTCAAGATGTCGCTTTACTGTGTTTATGCCGGAGACAGGATTATATTCATACAACGTCCCCTTTGAAAAGTTCCCGCCACCGTAGGTCATTCCATAAAAATTTCCACCCGCAGTCTGAACCATTGCACCAACCGGATAGCCTCCGTTTGCGGTACCATCATAATCCAACAACTTTTCAAATACCTGACCTGCCGGATTGAAACGAAACATAACACCAAAATCACTCATTCCGCCATAGGTGGTATTGCTGTATAGTTTTCCATCGCTGGCATGAATAAATGAGCCATACGGATATCCTCCATTGATAATAACAGCAAAATCAAATCTCTTGACAAATGTATTGGAGAGAAAATCAAGTTCAAAAATCACCCCGTTATTATTTAATCCACCGGCATTGGTCACTCCGTATAATTTACCGTTCGTAGCCTGCATCAAAGAACCAAACGGAGATCTTCCCATATTAACGTCATCGAAATCCTGCATTTTGGTGATAACACCTGCAACAGGATCGAAGCGGAACAATACGCCATTGCCGTTTACACCGCCGGCAGAAGTCATGCCGGAGAGAGCACCATATGCATTTATCAGAATGCTGTATGGAGTCCGCCCGATATTTGTTCCATCAAAATCAATTTTTTTTGTGCACACTCCGGTAGCCGGATCAAATTCAAACAAAACCCCAAAACCAGCTGTTCCACCCTGCGTTGTCAATCCATATAAAAGTCCGTTCGAAAATTCGGTCAAAGCGCTGTAAGGCCTGCTCCCATTTGCAGCTCCGACAAAATCGGTTTTTTTCTGAAGAACACCGGTTGTGATATTAAATTCAAACAACACACCCAAATTGCTTGTTCCACCAGCATAGGTCATTCCATACAAATTTCCGTTTGAGGCCTGCATCAAAGATCCGTAAGGATTGCGGCCGGTTGCTGTACCATTGAAGTCCCATTTTTTTGTCAACACCCCTGTAGTGGTGTTATATTCAAACAATACACCCATATTGTTTGCACCACCGGCAGAAGTAAGACCATATAAAAGTCCGTTCGAAGCAACAATCAGCGACCCGAAAGGATTCCGGCCCTGCGTGGCCGAAACAAAATCAACCTTTTTGGTAAACGTTTCAGTTGCCGGATCAAATTCGAACAGGACGCCCAGATTGTTTGTACCACCGCTCTGAGTCATTCCGTACATTTTGCCATTCGGCGCGAGCGTCAAAGAACCATATGGGTTTTTTCCGTTCCCGGCGCCGTTGAAAATAACTATGGGAGTATATACACCACTACTTATGTCAAACTCATACAACACACCGCAGTCATAGGCACCACCACCGAATGTCATCCCATATAATTTACCGCCTGGTGCTTCACATAATTGCGCGTACAACGGACTTCGCCCGGGCAACTCAACAAAATCATGCATCACCTGCAACGAATCACCGTACCCATTGGTGTTGAAAATAATACCTCCACCATTTCCTCCGTTATAGGTCATTCCCCAAAACGAGCTATAGTACTGTGATATTCCCGAAAAAACAATATGTATAAAAGCCAATGTCAGGTAAAAATTTTTCATAGGCTATGTATTGGTTTCACAAAAACTTTTTAACAAGTCCCGGCAATGACAAATATAACCCAAAACACCCGAAAATGCAAATAACCTGATGTTTTGTCATGAAACAGTAAAATATGAAGTCAAACATATAAAACAACTACCTGTATTGTATAAAACAATACATCGATTTTGAAATTTTATATGACCGTAAACAGGATTTTAAGAATCCGTTTTTCGATTACCGCTCAACCACCACCCGCTTCAACACAAAGCCTTCAGCGTTTTCAATTTTCAGCATATATACGCCGGGCGCAAAGGAATTCAAATCAAGTTGCACTGTTTTTTGTGCGGAGATTTGTGTTGTCTGAACGATTTGTCCGGGTGCATCGATGAATGAAAGTGTGTAATCATCTTCGGCGGGGAATGTGATGGAGAGCTGGCCGGAGGTCGGGTTGGGGAAGATGGAAACATTGAACAGATCATTTTCATCCATACCGGTGCAGTCAATCACGCTCACGGTTGTTGTGTCAAATCCGCTGCAGCCGCCACCATTCGTGTAGGAATAGATGATGTCGTGATCGCCGGGGCCGGCAACATCGGGATAGAACATATTGCCGATCACACCTGTGCCGTAGAATGTACCCGCCGATGGAATTCCGGACAGATACATCGGATTGTCGGTCAGACAAAATACCGTGTCGCTGAGAACAAGTGTTACTGCCGGAACCGGAGTAACAGATACCAGTGTGAAGTCCTGATCGCTGCAGCCATAGTTATCGTAACCTGTTACAGTAAACACATCGCTGTTGGTGACCACAAACGGAACATTGTTGGTGACACCGTTGTTCCAGATATATGTTGTTGCAGTACCCGACGCTGTCAGCGTTACAGAATCACCCTCACAGACAGTCAGCGCAACACCTGCATCAACAACAGGCGTAGGCTGCAGCTCCACATGAATGGTGTCGTAATCCCTACATCCGGTTAGCATATCAATGCCGGTTACAATGTATATGTTGCTTGCCAGAGGCTGGAACGACATGCTGTTTACAACATTGTTGTTCCAGTTGTATTGATTGGCGGTACCGCTTCCTGTGAGAGAAATGGTGCTGCCTTCACAGATATTCATATCATCGCCGGCATACACAAACGGTAATTCGTGGACTGTGAGATTCAGCGTATAAATGCTGTCGCATCCGTTTGCAGTGAGGTAATTTGCCTCAAATGTACCATTGTCATTATAGACAGTGTTGTGCCACGAGTATGTTTCACCGCGGCATATGGCGTGATTTTCGGCAAACTGATATATCGGATTTACCTGGATAGCAATGGTGTCTGAAACAATTGAATTCACCGGACATTGCGAAGTTATAATACAACGGAAATCTACATTGTTGAGCGAGTCGGGAGCATCATTGATTTGCAGTTGTGATGAAGTTGTTCCGGAAAAAACACCCTGGTTGGCGATATTTGAAAATCCGCTTCCATGGCTGATTTGCCACTGATACGTGATGTTGTTTCCGGTAGCGTTTACAGTTAAAGCATGATCTGATTCGCGACAAACAACAGCATCGGTTGGTTGATCAACAATACGCAAAACGGCTGGTACTTCAATAAGTGTTGAATATTTCGGATAAGCACCGGTTGCAATATCGAAATCATGTGTTTTTGTGACCGTGTTGGAAGCAGCATCGTAGCGGAAAATAGTTCCGTATCCGAATTCTCCGCCTTCGCTGGTCATACCCAGCAAGGAGCCGTTGCAGGTTGTCATCATAGGTCCGAGCGGAACGGAACCCGTCATATCAACCTGCAGGTCTTTCTTTTTGCTGACGGTATTGCTTGATGGATTCACTTCGTACAAAACGCCCACATAATTTGTGCCGCCTTCTGATGTTAACCCGTACAGCTTCCCGTTCTGCGCCTGAACAAGCCCGCCGATGGGATGCAGACCATTATTCGGATTGCTGAGGTCAAAAGTGTAAATGGTGTTGAATTGATCATTCTGACTGGTATAAAAAACTGTTCCTCCATTCATGTCATAGTCATACCATTCTCCTGTGAACATAACCGGGCCCATTGATGTTACACCGTACAACAATTCATCTGGCAACAACTCAATCAGAGTACCGGAAGGGTAGGCTCCATCCTCAAAAACCGCAGGTGTTTTTACAGTAACAGTTCCTGTTTGCGGATTATAGTCAAATGCAGCGCCGAAACCCTCATATATGTCTTCACCAAAATTAGTCGGACCAACCATGGTAAGACCCCACAGATGACCGTTTTCGTCAATAGCGAGGCTGCCATTCGGATTTCCGAGCTGATATTGTGCAAGATTAAATAATTTCTGATACTGATGTGTTTCAGGATCAAATGAGAAAACGACGCCCTGATTATTGTCACCACCATCTCTTGTCATTCCATACAACAATCCGTTGGAACCTTCTACAAGACTACCCGTCGGATTTGCACCATTTGAAACACCAAAACTGAAATCGTCGCTGTACAGATTATTGGCCATATCATATTCAAAGATGGTTCCCTGATTATTTGCACCACCACTGCTGGTCATTCCATACAGTTTTCCATTCGAAGCATACAACAGATCACCCCACGGGCCAACACCACCACCGAGTTCGAAAGAATACACCACGGTTTGATTTTCTCCGCTTCCATCGGTTTTGAAGATACAACCGAGATTGTTTTCGCCACCGGAGCTGGTCATACCCCATAATTCTGTGTTTGCGGGGCCTTCGTAGCGCGGATAAAAATGAATGCTGAACGAATAAACACTATCGCAGCCAAATGCCGTTGTGTAATTTTCAAAAACATTTGCATCGCTGAAATACTGGTTGCCGTGCCATTCCACCGTATCACCTACAACAGAATTGAATGTTTCGGCAAACAGATAGGAAGGATGTACAGTAAGATTCAGATAATAAGTGCTGTCGCAGCCACCCTGGGTAAGATATGAAACAACATATAACCCGCTTTCGGTATAGCTGTTACCATGATAAAATGCAGTATCGCCTCCGCAGATTTCAAGTGTGTCAAGCTGAGTAAACCCTGGTCCTCCGGAAACATGCAGATTAAGGAAAAAGGCGCTGTCGCATAACATAAATCCGGGTTCCTCCCACATTGGACGGTGCACTTCGTACATGCCGGGCCCGGTATAAATATTTCCCATCCAAAGATAAGAGCTGCCATTGCAGATGGTGGCTTCTTCAACTGAAGCGTAACCAGGAAACTCATAATCAACAATCAGCTCCAGATGATAAACGCTGTCGCAACCAAGCGAAGAAGTATAAAACCGGTGATAATTTCCTTCAACAGTATAAATGGTGCCCTGCCACAAGTAGGCGCCGCCATCGCAGATAATAGCTGTTTCATTGAATTCATAAACAGGGTTTACCTGAAGGTGCAGGAAATACGAACTGTCGCACCCAGCCAGCGTTGTATATGAATCCTGATACAGGCCGCTTTCGGAATACTGCATTCCATGCCATGTGTAAACATCCCCTTCGCAGATGGATGCTGTGTCGTGAAATGCATATCCGGTTCCGGGTGTTGTCGTAAGTGTAAGCTGATAAGTACTGTCGCAGCCATACATGGAATTGTAATGCGCATAATAGGTTCCGGCAGTATTGTATGTATTGTTTTGCCACAGATAAGCACTTCCGGTACATATGGAGGCATTATCGGTGAAGTGATATTCACCGCGGATATTGAGTTCACTCGTATTTGAATTCACATTGACTGAAGGACAGGTGGAACTCACCACACAGCGATACACGTATCCGTTCATGGCTGCATTGGCTCCGCTGATGAAAAGCGTGTCGTCATTCACACCACTGTACACCGCATCGTTACTCAGATTTACGAAGCCCGAACCCAAATCGGCCTGCCAGGAATAGGTTAGTCCGTTGCCGCTCACATTCACGTAAAGCAGCGTGTCGCCAGGATTACAGAGATCGAGCGACGAGAGGTTGTGACTAAAAAGAGGACTCTGACAAACCTCCACGAGTTTTGGATTATTGTACATTTCATCTTCTTTTATTCCAAAAGTATATTTGATTACAAGGGAGCCGGTAAGAGGATCATATTGAAATAGATTTCCACCTTCGGCGCCAGGCACGCCAAGCGTCATACCATACAATTTACCGTTTGAAGCACGGGTAAGACTTCCCAACGGATACTCAGCGCCCACCGAAGCCATATCGGCCAGTTTTGTGAACGAGCCATATTCCGTATCAAAAGCGTAAATAATTCCTTTGTTCGACAAACCGCCGTCTCGAGTAATCCCCCACAACATACCGGCACTATCGGCCTCCAGTCTGCCTTGTGGATGTCTGCCAAGCGAATCGGTTCCGAAATAATGCATCACATCAATATTTCCGGGACCTGTATATTTATACAGATTATTGGCGCCTGAATGAATTCCATACAGGTTTCCGTCTGCAGCAAGGGTAACGTTTCCATTATTACTTCCAATGTCGAAATGATAAACCGGATTATACGTTTCGCTGTTGAAATCATAAGTAAAAATAACACCGAGGTTATTGTTCCCTCCGCGCTGAGTAACCCCATACAACAGGTGGTCAGCCCCTTCAGCAAGCGTCACTCCGGCCGGGAAGTCGCCGGTTAACTGCTCCAAAAGCACTTTTGTTTGGAATATACCGGTAGCCGGGTCATACTCAAACAGACTTCCTGGATCGAAATTTTCAATTCCGGCAGTCATTCCATACAGTTTGTTGTTGGATGCCAGAAGCAAGGTTCCGCTTGGAAATCCGAAATCATATGTATCGAACGAATGCCGTGTAACAATACTTTCAGTTGCCGGATCAATGGAGTAAAGAACGCCACCTTCAAAATCACCACCCAGTAATGTAATGCCATACAACAATCCATCGGGGCCGACGGTCAGACCACCATCTGCGTAAAATCCATCCTCGTTGAAATAATGCACTATGGTTAAGTTATCACCGTTTCCATCCGTTTTAAAAATATAACCAACATTGTTTGGTCCGCCATCCATTGATACACCCCACAGCTCGCTCAGAACCGGTTCTTTGAAATAAATGGTCAATGCATACACCGAGTCGCATCCGTTCTGAGTCTGATAAGAATCATAATAGGTGCCGCTTGCTGTAATTGTTTGCCCGCGCCAGTTTACAGTATCACCCATCACCGCATTGGTGGTAAGATTGTAATGATATGCCGGATGTACTGTCAGATGGAGGAAGTATGTACTGTCGCATCCAGCCTGCGTCAGATAATGATCCTGAAAAATTCCGGAAGAAGCATAATGGTTTCCGTGCCACGAAAAATTATCATCGCTGCAAACAACAACCGTATCATGGAAAGCATATCCGGAACCGGGATTCACATTCAGCGTCAGTTCAAAAATACTGTCGCATCCGGCTTCGGTTAACGGATTAAAAATATAGGAGCCGGCAAGTGTGTAAATACTGTCGTGCCACAGATAAGCAGAGCCGCTACATAAATCAGCAGTATCAGAAACATAATAGGTTGGATGAACGGTAAGCTGCAGGTTGTAAACATCGCATCCATACACGGTTTCATCAATATAGATATAATTGCCGGACGATGAATACGTGTTGCCGTGCCAGGTATAGGTCTGTCCCTGACACATCGAATAGTTTTCAGCATATATGTAAGATTCATAACCTTCATCAATTTCGCCGTTACAGTTGTCATCCTTTCCGTTACATATTTCAGGAGATTCCGGATTGACATCATTATCGGCATCGTCACAGTCCATTTCATTTTCAACATATCCTACAGGCATGTTACAGGCCTGAACAAATTCATTGGGATTACCATAACCATCATTGTCAGCATCAGCAAACCAGTAAGGAGCCCATTCCACATTTTCATCAATGTCACCATCGCAGTCATTATCAACTCCGTCACAGAATTCCGGTGCATCAGGATTTGAATTCGGATCACCTTCAATACAATCGAGTTTGTTGTTGGCATAATAAACGCCGTTCCATGGCTGTTCACATGAATAGATAGAGTCTGCCGCACAGCCGTAACCATCTTCGTCGTAATCGGCATACCACCAGGTAGCATCGATGGCATCCTGATCAACAATCATGTTGCAGTTGTTGTCAATGCCATCGCAGATTTCAACTGCACCGGGATGAACAGCCGCGTTGTTATCATCACAGTCCTGATTATCGCTGACGTAACCTGCCGGAGGATTACAGTCGTAGATATAATAATTCGGATCACCAAAGGTGTCGCCATCCCAGTCAACATACCAGTTCTGCCCATCGACCGGATAATCATCGTCGATACCATTGCAATCGTTGTCTTTGCCATCGCAATACTCGGGCGCCATTGGATACACTGAGTTGTCGTTATCGTCGCAGTCCCAGTCATTGTCAACATAGCCTGCTACCGGATTGCAGGAATTAATAAAAATTCCTGGGTCACCATAGCCGTCTTCATCGCTGTCGGCAAACCACATTGGTGCGTCTATGGCATCTTCATCCATCGATCCGTCGCAGTCATTGTCAATACCATCGCAGAATTCTGTAGCACCGGGATAACTGCTGCCGTGGATGTCGTCGCAGTCCAGATTGTTTTCCACATAGCCTCCCGGCTGAAAGCATGACAATACAAAAACAGCCGGATTTCCATAACCATCCCAGTCATTATCCTGATACCATGTTTGAATATCCACAGCATTATTGTCAACAAAACCATCGCAGTCATTGTCATAGCCATCACAAACCTCGGTATTTCCAGGGAACATCAGCGCGTTGTAATCATCACAATCGTCGTTGCTGTTTGATCCACCCGCCAGATAACAATTGGTGGTTGGAATTTCAAACATGTCACCGGAGCCATGTGTGTCGCCGTCAGAATCAACAAAACAAATCTCCATTCCGTTGCAGTCCTCATCAATGCCATCGCCCGGTATTTCGGGTGCGCCCGGGTGAATGAAATCATTATCATCATCACAGTCAAGTTGACCCAAAATAGCGGCTCCATCCCAGCCGCCGGCATCAATTACTCCTGCAATATATAAATCGCCATCCAGATCCATTTCAGCCGAAACCAGGTTTCCGTCACAATCGTTATCCTGACCGTCAATTAATTCAGCTGCGCCCGGATAAACGGTGTTATCGCCATCATTGCAATCGCCCGCTGCCACTGTCCATCCGTCCAGGTCGTTGTCCTGTGCAAATGATTGAAAAGGAAACAACAGCGCGATAGCGACAAGCTGAATGAGTATAAGTTTTTTCATAATCGTGGATTTAATGAGATCGATCAGATTTGATTAAGACGTGCAAATATAATAAAATGATTAATGAGCCAATTTAACCGCTTAGTCTCGTTTTGTTAACTGCTTGTGAATTGTGCTGTTAAATTTTTTCGCAAAACGGATAAGCGCTGTTTGCTGCAAGATTTCACATTCGACAAATTTAATTGACTGACGCTTTCTGCATCTATCGTTCAGATGCACGCTTCAGAAATAGTTTTGCAATTTAATCAACAGAAAAATATAACAAAACGCATAAATACCATGATAAATAGCAGTATTTGAAGAGCAGCCGGCTCTTGTGGCTGTAAATTGTCTGTCGTAAATTAGAAGATGTTCGTCTGACAATTTTTCTTTTTCATGGAAATCAACGTTTTCACCAGGCACTATTAAAGGGATGCGGCTATGAAGCAAAATTTATTTAATACAGGCACAGCCAACATAAATGAGGATATACACAAAAAGTATATTCCATTTGAATTTTCGCATGTCAGCAAAGTAAGCAGATATGCGGTTTTTTTTAATGGTAACGGTGTTGTTGCCATCCCAGGTAGTTCTTTAATCATCGGACATTCGGATATAACAAAAAAAATATCAGCCATGAAACGCAGCGATTACAGACATTACCGGAAAAAGCATTGCCGTGAAGGCTGAATGCAGAAATAAATATCATTTTTTTACAGAACCTTAAAAAAAAGCATCATGAAAACACACATAAAAACATGGACATCATTTCTGCTGTTCCTGTCCTTCCTGTTTTTGCAAACATGGGCTTCAGCACAGGATTCAGAAGTGCTTAGCATTCATAAAACCAGCCCGGCAACAGCAAATCCCGGCGACCTTATTACCTATGTTATTGAGTATTCCAATGTAGGTACAGCGGAGGCCAATAATTGCGTCATCAGGGTTTATCTGCCGGCCGGAAATCCCTCCACCTATGTAGCGTCGTTCCCTGCCGGTACACTGG
>Ga0074193_1001483_pt1 | contig 27949 bp, 23 predicted proteins | sample EPASupsiteHSE605_FD_64523 | JGI IMG/M metagenome (GOLD analysis project Ga0074193, IMG submission 64523) | Bioremediated contaminated groundwater from EPA Superfund site, New Mexico - Sample HSE6-05 | ecosystem: Environmental > Aquatic > Deep subsurface > Groundwater > Contaminated ... | reverse complement strand
CACATCTAAATGTTAATTCTTATTGAACCGCCGTATACCGAACGGTACGTACGGTGGTGTGAGAGGACGCTAAATAAATTAATTATTTAGCTCCTACTCGATTGAATACAACAAGGTTCCCGGGACCGATCAGCAATCTTTGATTGCGTTGATGGGTGGGGTTCTTATTTTGAATGGTTGAATAAAATATAGTATTAGGATATAATCAATATATGGAAAACATTTCTTATAATTGATATAGAAATTGAAAATATTTTTAAACTGAAGGTAGATATGAGTAAGCTAATATTAGGAACGGGAATTTTTTTTGTAATATATTACATAGTGTTGACCTCAATTATGGGGCCCATTGTGTTTAGCAAATATTTATTGTATTTAGGGTTGCTTTTAATTTTCTATAATTTTATTAATATAAAAATAAAGAACAACAACAATTTTAAAAAGCTTAAAAAGTTTGTTGCTCCGATTATTATTGTTTGTTTAGTATTTTTTACTTTAATAGAGGTTGTAATTTCAGGGTATTCACTTGTTAAAAATACTGATGAAGCTGATTATTTAATTATCCTGGGGGCAGGCCTTAAGGGAGAAACAATGACGATGACATTGAGGCAAAGGATGGAAGCGTCTTATGAATATTTGGAAAAGTACAACAATTGTAAATTTGTAGTAGTGTCTGGTGGTCAAGGACAAGGGGAGAGCATTGCTGAATCTGAAGCTATGAAAAGATATCTAATATCTAAGGGTGTAGATGAAAATAGAATAATTGTAGAAGATAAATCAACTAGCACTTATGAAAATCTTGAATTTTCAAAACGATTAATAGAAGAACACAGCAATAAAAACATAGAAAATTTAAGGATTAAGGTTGCAACAAGTGACTTTCATTCCTTAAGAGCTTATTTATTATCAAGAAAATGCGGTTATAAAAATATAACATCTTATGGATGTCCAATAAATCCCATTTTCATACCTACATATTATGTAAGAGAATTTTTTGCTTTAATTAAAACATTAGTGTTTGATATAATTTTATAGATGAGAAGCAATTTTAAAATAAATAAGAGAGGCCAGAAGCCTCTCTTATTATTAATAAATTTAATTTACAATACTAATTTATATACGTTTAAATCTGAACTTTTTCTCAAACTTTTTACAATTGGAACTAATGTTTTAAAGTGTTCTGTGTTGCGGTGTGTTTCAAGAACTTCTTCATTTTCCCATTCTTCAATCATTGTTAAAACTGTTTTGTCACTTGTATCTTGATATAAATTGTATGCTATGCAACCTTCTTCTTTTCTTGACTTTGTAGCTAATTCACTATATATTTTTATTGCTTCTTCTACCTTATCTTCGTTAAAATAACCTTTTGATACTAATTTTATCATAGTGACCTCCTAGAATTTTATGTTTTTAATAACATTATTATACATGTTCGTATTGTAATTTGTAAAGTTTATAATATATTTCTTTGTTTGATAATAACTCTTGATGTGTTCCTTCTTCCCTAATTTCACCTTTGTGCATCACTATTATTTTATCAGCATTTTGTATAGTTGAAAGCCTGTGTGCAACTACAAGAGTTGTTCTACCTATCATAAGCTTTTTAAGTGCATCTTGAATAAGAGATTCAGTTTCAGTGTCTATATTTGCTGTAGCTTCATCAAGTATAAGTATAGATGGCTTAAATGCTAATGTTCTAGCAAATGATATAAGTTGCCTTTGTCCAGCTGAAAAAGATGCTCCTCTTTCAATTACTGTTTCATCATATTTGTTATCAAGTTTAGATATAAATCCATCAGCATTTACATATTTAGCTGCATCCACTATATCTTCATCAGATATTTCATCATTTTTAAGTCTTATATTGCTTTTTATATCTCCTGAAAAAAGAAATACATCCTGAAGCATTTGTCCAATGTTTATTCTAAGGTTTGATAGTTTAATATTTCTTATATTGATTCCATCTATTAAGATTTCACCTTTTTGTATGTCGTAATACCTGCATATTAAACTTTGAATTGTTGTTTTACCAGCTCCTGTAGCACCTACAAATGCTACATTTTCTCCAGGTTTAACTTTAAATGATACATTTCTCAATATCCAATCATCACTTTCATAAGCAAACCATACGTTTTTAAATTCTATGTCACCTTTTAAACTTTGTAATTCAATAGCATTTTCAACATCTTTAATATCAGGTTCTGTATCTAATAGGCTAAAAATTCTTTCTGCAGATGCCATAGCTGATTGAATTATATTTAACTGCTCAGCAAATTCCTGAATTGGTTCAAAAAATTTGCCTATATATCTTTGAAATATAATTATTGTACCAATTGTAATAGCGCCTTCCATTACCATATCGCCTCCATACCACAGCAACAGTGATATGGCCACAATATTTAATAAAAATGATGTTGGATTATATATGCTAAATGTAACAAGTTGTTTTATGTGTTCTTTTTTCAAGCTTTCATTTTCTTTTTTAAATTCTTCAAATATTTCTTTTTCAACTGAAAATATTTGTATAATTTTCATGCCAGAAACATGTTCAGAAATAAAAGAATTCAATGCTGCTATTTTACCTCTAATATTTCTATATATCTTTCTAGATACTTTATTAAATGTAAATGTAAATAATATTATAAATGGAATTACTGTAAAGGTCATAAGAGCTAGTTTTGTGTTGTATGAAATCATTGTAATCATAACTCCAATGAGTACAAAAAAACTCTTTAAAACATTAACTATGACGCTTGTGTACATTTCATTTAATGCTTCAGTATCATTTGTTACTCTTGTTACAAGTTTTCCTAAAGGATTGGTATTGAAGAAGTTAATTGACAAAGTGTTTAGATGTTTAAAAACATCCATTCTAATATTATATATTATCTTTTGTCCCGTATAACTTAATAACATAGCTTGAGCATAATTAAGAACAAATACGATTAACACTGTTATTAAATATATTACGCCAAGCTTGATTACACCATTTGCATCGCTTTGTTTAGCTATTTCGCTATAAATTGAACCATTATTGCTGTAATTAGAGATAAAATCATCGACAGCATTACCTATCAATATAGGTTGATATAATTCAATACATACTATTGCAACTATTAAGAGCATTGATAAAGAAAGATGCAATAAATATTTTTTAGCGTATTTCAAAAGCCTTATCATTAAACCTTTATCATACTTTTTCTGTAAAGTCTTATTTTCTTTAATAAAGTTATCCATATCATGTCCTCGTATTATTCTTGCTCTTCAAGCATTTTTTCTAACAATTGTTTTTCATAAATTGAATTATAAAGACCATTATTTTGTATTAATTCTGCATGTTTACCTTGCTCAATTATTTTTCCATCATCAATGACAATTATTAAGTCAGCATCTTGTATAGTTGAAATTCTGTGAGCTATAATTACATTGGTTTTTCCACTTCTAGTATTTTTAATGTGACTAAGGATTTTTTCTTCTGTATCGGTGTCTACTGCAGAAACAGAATCATCTAAAATTAATATTTCAGGTTCTTTTATTAAAGCTCTAGCTATGGATATACGCTGTTTTTGCCCTCCAGATAAAGAAACACCTCTTTCACCAATTACAGTTTTGTATCCTTCTTTGAAATCAATTATATTATCATGCACGCATGCTGCTTTAGCTGCATTGATGATTTCATTTTCAGTTGAATTTCTAACTCCAAAATCAATGTTATTAGATATTGTATTAGAAAATAAAAAGTTATCTTGAGGAACGTAACCTATATTCTTCCTAAGTACATCAAGGGGTAAATCCATAATATCTTCTCCGCTTATGTATATGGAATTTTTATCTGGGCTAAATATCCTTAAAAACAAATTCACTAAAGTTGTTTTTCCGCTCCCAGTTCTGCCTATTATGCCAAGTGTTTGTCCTTTTTCTACTTTAAAAGACACATCTTTTAAAACATAGTTATTTGTTTCTGGATACTTGTAACTTAAGTTTCTTACTTCAATACTTCCTTTAAAATCATTTACATTTTTTACATCAACTGAATCTTTTATATCTATAGGTTCATCAAGTATCTTTTCAATTCTTTCTAATGAAGCTGAGCCCATTGTAAAAATGTTTATTGTCATACCAACTGCCATCATGGGCCATACTAACATCCCGAGGTATTGGATGAATGCTGCAAAATCTCCAACAGAAATACGTCCATAAACTGTTATGTATCCACCATATCCTATTGCAATTGCCAGCGATAAACCTGATATAAATTGCATGTATGGATGCATGACAGTATACATTCGCATTAACTTCATATTTTTATTGTAATTATTTTTATTAACTTTTTCAAAAGCCTCTATTTCTTTTTTTTCTTGAACAAAGGATTTTATTACTTTTATACCCGATAAATTTTCTTGTACAAAATTAGATAAATCAGAAAAAGCTTCCTGCTTTATTGAAAAACGTTTGTGTAACTCTTTGCCCAATATTGAAGTAGTTATTGCAATCAGTAAAAGTGGTATTACAGCAACAATTGTCAAGACCAAATCTATTTCATTAACCATATTGAATATAGTAATAGTTCCAAGAGCAGCCACATCGCATATAAATAATATACCTTGTCCAAATGCCATACGAACTGCCTCTAAATCATTTGTCATATGTGCCATTATTTCACCAGCGCTGTGTTCTTGATAATATTTTGTTGACATTTTTTCAAGGTGTTCAAACATATCATTTCTGATATCTCTTTCTATGCTCCTTGATGTACCAAAAATAAAATATCTCCAAATAATTCTTCCTATAAATACTGATAAGGCAATTATAAATAAATATAATATTTGATGTTCTATATTAACCATTTCAATATTTTTTAGCTCAAGACCATCAATTACATATCCTGTTATAATTGGTACTCTGGTTTGCAGTACATCAATAATTACAAGAAATAATATTCCGAATAAATAATTTGCTTTATACTTCTTAAGAAATAACTTTGTATACTTACTTTTAATTAAACCTGTCACACTTTTGTTTTCTTTTGTAATTGTCCCATTCATATTAAGCTCCTATAAAATGCAGATATTTATTCCACAATAGCATACAGTGACAATCTTTAAAATTAACAAATTTAAACCGTTGCTAATGTTAGTTTGCTAAGCTTTATAAAGTAAAATTATATTTAGATCCTAGCAAAGCACCACTTTACATTATACTATTTTTACCAATAATAGATAGTATTTTTTATAAAATTTTCCATATTTATTTAAAGCAAATATAAATTTATTAATCATATATATTATAATTTTAAGGCATTAATTCATAGTTTCAACATATCTCTATAATAAGGCGTTGTTTTTATCAGGAGGGTTATATGTTAACAGTTATAATATTATTTGTGTTTGGCTTGTTATGTTTAATAAAAGGTGGAGATTGGTTTGTTGATTCAGCTGTAGAAATAGCTAAAGTTTCAGGACTTTCTCAAGTGTTAATAGGAGCAACAATCGTAAGTATTGCCACAACTCTTCCTGAATTAATTGTTTCATCTACTGCAGCATTGCATGGTGAAACAACAATGTCTGTTGGAAATGCAGTAGGCTCTATGATATGTAACATTGGTTTTATTTTGGCTATATCTGCGATTTTTGGAAATATAGTAATTAAAGACAAACATTTTAAGATGAAATCTATTACACTTGTTTTATACACTTTTGTGTTAATAGCTTGTTCTTTAGATAAAAAAATAGTAAAAGTAGAATCAGTTTTATTAATAACATTATTAATAGTTTATATTTATACTAATGTTAAAACCTTAAAATTAAATAATAATATAAAAGCAGCAAATAAAAGCGAGGTTAAATTAAGAAAAATAATGCTTAATTTTATCTTGGGCTTATGCTTAATTCTTTTAGGATCCAATTTGATTGTTGATAATGGCATTTTGTTAGCTGAACTTATGAAAGTTCCTACAGCTGTAATAAGCCTAACTTTAATAGCCCTTGGCACATCATTGCCTGAACTAGTAGTAGGCATCTCATCGTTATTAAAAGGTAATGAAGAAATAAGTGTTGGCAACATAATTGGAGCTAATATATTTAATATTACACTTGTTACTGGTGTATCAGGTTTAATTTCAGAGCTTAGAATTATACCTCAAAATTTAATGTTAGATATGCCAATAGCCTTATTAGTTTCATTAATACTTATAATTCCATCATTAATAACTAAACGCATTTTAAAAATACAAGGGCTTTTTTTGATTTCTATATATTTTTCTTATATTATTTACATGTTTCAAAGCGTTTAAAGCAAAATATTTTTTTCACGAGAGGTTAAAAAGATATTGACTTTTTTTGAAATTTATGTTAGCATTAATTTTGTCGTGGGAGCATAGCTCAGTTGGGAGAGCATCTGCCTTACAAGCAGGGGGTCATAGGTTCGAGCCCTATTGTTCCCACCATAATTAAATAGACATAAAAAATGAGCTTTTGCTCATTTTTTTTTGCGTAAAAATATAACAATATTGCAGGTAAAGGTTTCTATACTACAAGGTCTTTATAATATAGAAAAAAATAAATAAATATTTTATAAAAAGCTATTGACAAAGTTTCGAATACCGTTTATAATCGTATAAAAATCATAAATATTGAATAATTTAATGAGTGGAACAGTAAATTAAATAATAGCTTTCAGCGAGTCAAAACAGAGTGTGAGTTTGGCAGCGTGTTTAATTGAATAGAATCCATGAAAAGATTCTCGGAAATAATAGTATGAGAATACGGTTAAATACCGTTAAAATGACAAAGCATAAGCAACTGGTTTAAAAAAGAGTGGTACCGCGGCCTAAAAACTGCCTCTTTATAAAGCGGTTTTTTTGTGTCAAAAATTCGTTAAATAAAATTCAAAAGATGTATAAATAAACATTGATTTTTTCGTTTAACAATTGTAATTTTAAAAATAAAAATAAATAATAATTCATTGGAGGAATTTAAAATGGCAGAAAAAGAAAAAGTAGTATTAGCGTATTCAGGGGGATTAGATACATCAATAATAATACCTTGGTTAAAGGAAAATTATAACGATTTAGATATTATTGCTTGTTGTGTTAATGTAGGGCAAGAAGATGATATGGAGCATGTTAAGAAAAAAGCTATAACTTCTGGAGCTAGCAAAGTTTATGTGGAAAATGTAGTAAATGAATTTGTAGAAGAATATGTATATAAAGGCATAAAAGCAAATGCTGCATATGAGGGAAAATATTTATTGGGTACTGCTTATGCTAGACCTTTAATAGCTAAGAAGTTAGTAGAAGTAGCTCATAAAGAAGGAGCAAAATATATTGCTCACGGATGTACTGGTAAAGGAAATGACCAAGTTCGTTTGGAAACGGCTATTGCTGCTATTGACCCTACTATACAAATAATAGCACCTTGGAGAATTTGGGATATAACATCAAGAGAAGAAGCTATAGATTATGCTGAAGCAAGAAACATAGATCTTGGCGGTATATCAAAAGTTAAAATATATTCTCGTGACCAAAATATACTTCACATCAGCCATGAAGGAGGAATGCTTGAAAATCCTGAAAATGAACCAAATTATGACGAATTATTAGTTATGACAAATACAATTGAAAAAGCACCTGATGCAGCTGAGTACATTGAAGTTGCTTTTGAAAAAGGAGTACCTGTTAAATTAAACGGTGAAAAATTAAATGGCGAAGAAATGCTTAAAGCTCTAAATAAGATTGGAGGAAAGCACGGTGTTGGGGTTATAGATCTTCTTGAAAACAGACTTGTAGGAATGAAATCCAGAGGAATTTATGAAACACCAGGAGGAACTATTTTACTAGAAGCACATAAATACTTAGAAAGCTACGTATTAGAAAAAGAAACAGCTCATTACAAAAATGGCGTAAGTTTAAAATATGCAGAACTTGTTTACAATGCTATGTGGTTTAGTGGATTAAAAGTTGCTTTTGATGCATTTATCGATTCAACTCAAGAAAGTGTTAATGGAACAGTTAAGTTAAAGCTATACAAAGGTAACATTGGATTTGCAGGTATGAAATCAGAAAATGCTTTATATAATGAAGAAATATCTTCTTTCAGCACTGGAGATCTTTATGATCAAAAAGATGCAACAGGATTCATTCATTTGTATAGCTTACCATTTAAAATTCAAGCATTAAACAATATGAACAATGTAGATAAAAAAGTAACATCAGTAAAATACAGTTTTAAAGAATAATTAAGTGAATTTAATAATAAAAGATAAATTTAAAATTTTAAGTTAAAAGAGAGAGTTTAAAACCTCTCTTTTTTTGATGCCTAAAATTATAAATTTTTTACTAGAAATGGAGTGAATTTGATAAAAATATATATTTTGTATTTATATTAATCTATGCTATAATTATAAATGACTGTGTTTTTAGGAGGGGATTGGGTGAAACAAAAAAATAATGAAGAACAAAAAGAAAAGGCAGATAAAAACGAAATAAAAAATATGACTGAGGGTAGTCCTATAAAGTTAATATTTGCTTTTGCTATACCAATGTTGATAGGTAATATATTTCAGCAACTTTATAATATGGTTGACAGCATTGTTGTAGGAAATTATGTAGGTAAAATTGCTCTGGCAGCAGTTGGAACTGGGTTTCCTATTATATTTATGATGAGTTCAATGTTTATAGGTATTGCACTTGGAGCAACAATATTGATATCACAGTTTTACGGTGCAGGAGATATTAACAATGTAAAAAAAACAGCACAAACTATTTATACAGCTATGATGATAGGAGCTATTCCGTTATCTGTTATTGGAATATTGTTAAGCGGACCGATACTTCATCTTACCAATGTGCCAACAGATACATTTCCAATGGCTAAACAATATATGATTATAGTATTTGCAGGAATGATAGGTTCTCTTGGATTTAATGTAAATTCAGGTATTTTACAAGGATTAGGTGACAGTAAGTCATCGCTTTTATTTTTAGCAGTTGCTTGTGCAATAAATATAGTACTTGATTTAGTATTTGTTCTTGTATTTCATCTGGGGGTATCAGGGGTAGCTTATGCAACTATTATAGCTCAATTTTTTTCTTGGATTTTTGGAATTATATATATGAGAAAGAAATATTATTTTTTGGATATATCAATATTTAAATTTGAATTTGATAAAATAACTTTTAAGAAAATATTAAAATTAGGTATACCTTCAGGGTTGCAACAAGCTTTGTTTTCGATTGGTATAATGAGTTTGCAATCACTGGTAAACAGCTATGGCTCGGATTTTATGGCAGGGTTTAATGCAGCAAATAAAATAGATACATTTGCATTTATGCCTATTCAAAGTTTTTCAAATGCTGTCACTACATATGTTGGACAAAATATCGGTGCAGGAAGGATGGATCGTGTTCATAAAGGTATGGTGTCAACAGTTATAATTTCCATGTTGTTTAGTGCTGTCATAGGAGCTATATTATTACCTTTTGGACCTTCAATTATGAGAATGTTTAATCCGGATCCAATTGTCATTGAATCGGGTATGTATTATTTAAAATCTGTAGTGCCGTTCTTTGCATTGCTTGCACTTGTATTTACTTTAAATGCCGTTGTGAGGGGTGCAGGTGAAGCTGTAGTCCCTATGTTGGCATCAATTTTATCACTGTGGTTTGCAAGAGTGCCTTCAGCATATTTAATAGCACATTATTTTGGTAAAGAATATATATTTTATAGTTATACTATTGGATGGGCTATTTGGTTCATTATTATAGTACCATATTACATATCTGGTAAATGGAAAAATAAATCTACAAAACTTATTGGGGAATAAAGTCATATAAAAAACACCACTATACAATTTTGTAAGTGGTGTTTTGCTTTTATCAAAATTAGTCTAACCTATCTAACACTTTTTTAATTATTGCAGGCGCTTGTTTGCACTTTTCTTCGGAAACAGCACATACTGCAAATCTTAATCCTTTTTTCAATGAAACTACAAACATGTTTTCCTTTATTAATTCATCTGAAGCCTTTTTTGCATCTTTGCAAGGTATACTTACGAAGAAACCATCTCTGTATGGCAATATTTCTAAGCCAGCTTCTTTTGATGCTTCTACAAAAGCATCGGCACGTTTTCTAAGCATCATTTTATATTTTGTTTTTTCATCTTCATATGCTTGAAGCTTAACAGGATCATTTGCTATGTGAGTCATAACAGACATAGCTCCTCTTGTACCATTAGACCAGTTAGCTCTATTTGAATGCATGCATGAATAATAAAACTCATCAGCTATATCTTCATTTGAAGAAATACCTATTGCCGCACCTGATCTTAAACCGTACATAGTATATCCTTTAGACATACTGTATCCTACCATTATAAAAATATTATCAGGTAAATCAGAGAATTGAGTAAAGAATTTTCTTCTTTCTAACCCAATACCTGCAAAATCTATGTATGCAACGTCAACTAATATTACTATTTTATTTTCTGGATTTTTAGCATTTTCTCTTGCTATATCAAGAACCTGCGTCCATTCGTCATCAGATAAGCTATATCCTGTAGGATTGTTAGCTGGAGTGTTTAAAATTGTCACTAACCTTTTTTGTTTTTTAAGTAAAGTTTCAAAGTTTTCTTTAAATGATTTAATATTAAATTCATTTTTTTCATTAAATAATTCAAATTTAGTAACTGTTCTTCCTATTTCTTCAGATATTGTAACATAAGGAGCCCAAAACCAATCACATATTAAAATAGAATCTCCAGGATTTGAATAATTACATATAGCATGTTTTACTGAACCTGTTCCGCCAGGTGTAGCAACTGCTCTGATATGTGCTTTTGGTCTATAATCTCTAAAACAAGCTTCTTGTACTGCTTTTAAGTAGTCAGGTTGACCTGCTACTTGAGCATATGCAGCTATTTCTGCATTAGGCAAAGATTTCAATTCAGAATAAACTGTATCCATACAAATAAGATTTCCGTCATCATCTACTAAAGCGCCAAGTGTTGAATCAATTACATTTTCTTTTCCATATTTGTCTATTGCATCTTTTGCTTTTGCTGCGAGTCCAAAGATAGCATCATCTACTTTTGGCCATACTGCATGATCTGCAACCATATTAATTGCCATGAAATCACCTCTTGTTTTTTTTGTTATTCTATCATGTAAAGGCTTTTAAGTCAATGCATATATGACATTCAAAATATAAAAAAGTTTATAAAAATATTAGATAAAAAAAATTATAATATTCTGTCAAATATTTTTTTAATAAATATTATAAAAATGTTAATAATAAAAAATATTACAAAAGATATAAAAATAAATATTGACAATAATCGACATGTGTTGTATTATTGTAAAGTCTTAAAAATACATATGAGATTCATTAGCTCAGCCGGCAGAGCACCTGACTTTTAATCAGGGTGTCCCGCGTTCGAATCGCGGATGGATCACCACTAACAAAACAACATTTGACGATCGCAAGCGACGTTGGGTGTTGCTTTTTTATTGTTTTTTTTTCAAAAAATACAAAATACGACATATTATGCTAAAAACAAATTGTATACTCTTATACGATGAATAAAAAAGTGTGTTAAAGGAGATATGATGTATACGAAAGATGATGGTTTTGTAGACTTTTCTGAAATGTCAAATTCGACAAAAAAAGACGAGATTGATAAGGCAAGAATAAGTAAACAAATAATTGATGCAGAGAAACAAAGAGAAAAGATGGCAGCTCTAGGACAACTTGCTGGAGGAATTGCTCATGATTTTAATAACCAGTTAATGAGCATAATAGGGAATGCCACAATGATTCAAAAAACAGATGACATGGCTAAAATGAAAGAATATGCTGAGCGTATAATACATATATCACAAAGCACAGCTAATTTGACAAAAAAGATTCTTGTATTTTCCAAAAAGGATAGCAGTACAAATGAACCTATAAATCTTAAAAGCGTTCTTGACAGTACCTATGCTATGGTAGATTCAATATTTAGTAAAAATATAATTGTCAAATATAGTTATAATGCTACTAATAAGATGATTATGGGTAACGAAACACAGATTGAAAATCTAATCATTAATTTAATGATAAATTCAAGAGATGCCATGGGATCTGGCGGAACAATAAAAATTGGAGCAGACGATATTGTAATTAATAAAGAAACAGCTTTAAGTCATGGTGAAGTAATAAAAAAAGGTGAATATATAAAGCTTTATGTTCAAGATAATGGATTAGGAATGAAGGAAGAAACTTATAACAAAATGTTTGAACCTTATTTTTCCACAAAAAATAAAACTAAAGGGACAGGGTTAGGTTTATCAGTTGTTTTTGGTACAGTTAAGTCTCATTCAGGATATGTAAATGTAATAAGTAAATTGTATAATGGTACTACAATAGAAGTTTACTTTCCAGTAAACAAGCCAAAGAGAAATACTAATAAAACAAATTCTAATCAAACAGAGACAAACAGTGATTTAATCATGCTTGTAGATGATGATGTGAATGTATTAGATATAGAAGCAGAACTTCTGGAAGATTTAGGATATGAAGTTATGAAATTTAATAATCCAATATCAGCATTAGAATATTATAAGATGGAGTATGATAAAATTAACTTTGTTGTTCTAGATATGGTTATGCCAAATATGAGTGGAAAAGAATTATTTGATGAATTAAAAAAAATAAATAATAACATTACAGCAATTTTTATATCCGGATACAGTGGACAAGCAGAGATGGAAGAATTAATTAACAGAGGACTTAAAATCATTGAAAAACCATTTACTTTTGATGAATTATCAGCAGAAATAGCTAAAATTTATAAATAACAAGAGAGTTTATTAATGAAATTAGTTTATAATATTTCATTAGTAAACTCTTTTGTTAAGATAACTTAACATTTTTTTGAAACACTTGTTTTGACAAATGATAAATATTTGATAGAATGTAATGGAAAAATGGTGATAGTTTAAAATTTGCTTTGCCATTAACGGGAGGAAGAAAATGGATATAAATGAATTGCACTGTAATGCAGAATTTAAGCCTGTAGGAGACTTGTCTATTATAGGAATGAAGGGTTGCGAAGAAATTGTAGCAAAAATTGATTATTACTTGAAAGAATGGAGACAAAATGAAGATGGAGTCATTTATTCTGATGGTACAGGTCTTTTTCAAACTTTTTTACTAGACACCAAATGTCCTAGATTTGGATCAGGAGAAGGTAAAGGTGTACTTAATGAAACTGTAAGAGGTAAGGACATATATATTATTTCGGATGTATTTAATTACGGCGTTAAATTTAAAATGTATGGAATGGAAGTTCCAATGAGTCCAGATGATCATTATCAAGATTTGAAAAGAATTATAGCAGCAATAAATGGTAAAGCAAGACGTCTGACTGTTATAATGCCAATGCTTTACGAAGGTAGACAACACAAGAGAGCTATGAGAGAATCTTTAGACTGCGCTTTAGCGTTACAAGAACTTACTAACATGGGAGTAGAAAATATTATTTCTTTTGACATCCATGATCCAAGAGTGCAAAATGCTATACCTTTACATGGATTTGAAGATTTTCACCCTCATTATCAAATGATAAAATCATTTGTAAGAACAGTACCTGATGCTAAAATAGATAGAAATCATATGATGATAGTTTCTCCTGATGAAGGCGGAATGTCTAGATGTATGTATTATTCATCTGTAATGGAACTTGAACTTGGAATGTTCTACAAGAGAAGAGATTATACTTTAATTGTTAATGGTAAAAATCCTGTAGTTAGCCATGAATTCTTGGGTGACAATGTTGAAGGCAAAGATGTAATTGTTGTTGATGACATGATTGCATCTGGCGATTCCATGATTGATGTTGCAAGAAAACTAAAAGAAAGAAAAGCTAAAAATGTTTATATATTTTCAGCTTTTGGATTATTTACAGAAGGTTTTGACAAATTTGATAAAGCACATAAAGATGGTATTATTACAAGAATTTTTACTACAAATTTAATATACAGAAAACCTGAATTGTTGGAAAAAGAGTGGTATACAGAAGTTGATATGTCAAAATATATAGCAAATATAATTGATACATTAAACTATGATAGATCATTAAGTGAACTTTTAGATCCTGTACAAAAAATAAAGAAAATTTTAGAGCATTAAGAAAAAATTAATATATTACAAAAAGCTTGCAAAAATTAATATTTTTGCAAGCTTTTTATTATATTATAAAGCAAGACGTAAGTCTTGCATCACAACGATTCAATAAAAGTACTGAAAACAAAGACGTAAGTTTTTTTAAAAGTATTTTTATTATATTATATAACAAATTTGTGCATGCTAAAATAAAAAAATTGATATTATTATTGTATTGTGATATAATCTTATGAATATTATTTATAAATGAACTGACAATTATTTTTGTATATTATATAATACGAATATAATTTATTAAATAAAAAATACAAAAAACACAGAAAGATAAATTCAGGAGGAGAAATAAAATGGGTTTCAGAATGGACATTGGAATCGACCTTGGAACAGCAAGTGTATTAGTCTATATAAAAGGAAAAGGAATAGTAATACAGGAGCCTTCAGTAGTTGCAATAGATACAAATACTAATAAAATACTTGAAGTTGGTGAGGAAGCTAGAAAAATGCTAGGTCGTACTCCAGGTAATATTGTTGCAATTAGACCATTGCGAGATGGAGTAATATCTGATTTCGATATAACAGAAAAAATGTTAAAATATTTTATAAAAAAAGCTGTTGGTAATTCAATGATAAAACCAAGAGTTATTATTTGTGTTCCTAGTGGAGTTACGGAAGTTGAAAAAAGAGCAGTTCTTGAAGCAAGCAACAATGCAGGTGCTAAAAAAACTTATCTTATAGAAGAACCAGTTGCAGCAGCTATAGGTGCCGGACTAGATATTACTAAACCATCTGGTCATATGATTATTGATATGGGTGGGGGAACAACTGATATCGCAGTAATTTCTTTAGGTGGAATTGTTGTCAGCAGATCTATAAAGGTTGCTGGGGACAAGTGTGATGAAGCAATAGTTAGATATGTAAGAAAAAAATATAATGTTATGATAGGACTTAGAAGCGCTGAAGATTTAAAAATAAACATAGGCACTGCTTTTCCAGTTGAAGAAGAACAATATATGGAAGTAAGAGGCAGAAACCTAGTTACCGGTTTACCTGTAAACTTAACAATATCGTCATCAGATTTATTAGAAGCAATGGAAGAAACTATAACATCAATAGCAGATGCAGTTCATTCAGTTCTTGAAAAAACACCACCTGAATTAGCAGCAGATATAAGTGAAAAAGGTATTGTCATGACAGGCGGAGGTTGTCTGGTACATGGGTTAGATAAATTGATATCAAAAAGAACTGGTTTAGATGTAGCAATAGCAGAAGATGCTGTTTCATGCGTAGCAAAAGGAACTGGTCAATCTTTAGAACATATGGATTCATTAAAAGATTCATTGTTGACAGAAGATATAAAAACTAACTATAGTAGATCGTAGAGCATAATTTATCTGGAGGGTTACAATTTGTGCCCTCCTAAAGTAGATTTATCATATGAATAGAGGTTAGCAACATGAAAATACGAAAAGCAATTATTCCAGCGGCTGGGCTTGGAACAAGATTTTTACCAGCAACAAAGGCAATTCCGAAGGAAATGCTACCAATAGTAGATAAACCAACAATTCAGTATATAGTTGAAGAAGTAATAGCTTCTGGAATAGAAGATTTACTGATTATAACAGGCAGAAACAAAGGTTCAATAGAGGAACATTTTGATAGAGCTATAGAACTAGAAGATAATTTAGAAAAGAACAACAAAGAAGAACTGCTTGAAGAAGTAAGAAAAATATCAAAAATGATTAATATTCACACTGTAAGACAAAAAGATCCAAAGGGTTTAGGTCATGCAGTATATTGCGCAAAATCTTTTGTAGGTAATGAACCATTTGCAGTTTTATTAGGTGATGATGTAGTAGATTCAAAGGTTCCATGCTTGAAACAAATGATAGATATGTATGAATTATATAATTCGTCAATTTTAGGGGTGCAGGAAGTAACGTGGGAAAATGTTAACAAATATGGAATAGTGTCAGGTGAGAAAATAAATGATAGAATTTATACTGTAAATGACCTTATTGAAAAGCCTAACAGGGATGTAGCCCCAACAAACATTGCCATACTTGGAAGATATATAATAACTCCTGAAATTTTTAAAATACTCGAAAACACTAAAAAAGGTGTTGGTGGAGAAATACAACTTACTGATGGATTAAAAGAACTTGCAAAAATACAAAGCATGTATGCTTATATTTTTGAAGGAAGAAGATATGATGTAGGAAGTAAAATAGGATTTTTAGAAGCTACTGTTGATTTTGCTCTTAAACGAGATGATTTAAAAGAAAGCTTCAAAGCTTATTTGAGAAAAATAAATTTAAATTAAATTAGAATTAATGAAAAAGGGTGATGATTATGTTTAAAGAAAAGCTTGAAATGTGGTTAGAAAGCCCATATGTCGATGAAAAAATTAAAGAGGAACTGCGCACTATAGAAAAAATAGATAGTGAAGTAGAAGATAGATTTTATAAAGACTTAGAATTTGGAACAGGTGGTATGAGAGGTAAGATTGGTGCAGGAACCAATCGTATGAATATACAAACTGTATCTAAAGCAACACAGGGTATTTCTGATTACCTAAATGAAAAGTACAAGAATACTGATATAAGTGTAGCCATAGCTTATGATTCAAGGCATATGTCATTAGAGTTTGCACAAAATGCAGCATGTGTATTTGCAGCAAACAATATAGATGTATATTTGTTTGAAAGTCTTAGACCTACACCTGAACTTTCATATTCTGTTAGATATTTCAAATGTAAAGCAGGAGTTGTTATAACGGCAAGTCATAATCCACCTGAGTATAATGGCTATAAAGTTTATGATGAGCATGGTGGACAAGTAACTAACGATGCAAATATTATAATAAAGAGAATAAATGAAGTAAAATTGGAAAATATAAAATATTCCCAATATAATCAAAATGAAAAAATAAAATTGATAGGTGCTGAAGTAGATGCTTCTTATATAAATGAAATAAAAGAATTAAGTCTAAGGAAAGATGTAGATAAAAATATAAAAATAGTTTACACACCATTGCATGGAACAGGTAATATGCTTGTTAGAAAAGTTCTAGAAGAAATTAAATATAAAAATGTAATAGTTGTAAAAGAACAAGAAAAACCAGACCCTGATTTTTCAACTGTGAAATCTCCAAATCCTGAAGAAATTAGTTCGTTTGAGATAGCAATAAGAGTAGCGAAAGAAGTGGATGGAGATATAATTATTGGAACAGACCCTGATTGTGATAGGGTAGGTCTTGTAGTAAAAGATAAAAACGAATTCATAGCTTTAAATGGCAATCAAACAGGCGCATTGCTTTTAAATTACATATTAAGTACACTTAAAGAGAAAAATAAAATTCCTGAAAATGGAGCAGTAATTAAAACAATTGTTACTAGTGAAATAGGTCGTGTAATTGCATCAAAATACGGCGTTTCTACATTAGATACATTGACAGGATTTAAATATATAGCAGAACAAATTCAGTTGTTTGAACAAAATCATGAATACAAGTTTTTATTTGGATATGAAGAAAGTTATGGTTATTTAGTGGGTTCTTTTGTAAGGGATAAGGATGCGGTAATTGCATCTATGCTCATATGTGAAATGGCTGCATATTATAAAACAAAGAATAAAACATTACTAGATGTCCTGAATGAAATATATAAAGAATATGGATATTACAAAGAAGAAACAATTTCATTAAGCTTTAGCGGTGTGACAGGCCAAAATAAAATGAAAATGATTATGGAACATTTCAGAGAAAATAAACTTAATACATTGGCAACAAAGAGTATTCCGTTTATATATGATTATAAAATGAGCATATCATCAAATCTTGTCAATGGACAAATTGAAAAATTAAATTATCCTAAGTCAGATGTTTTAAAGTTTTGTTTTGAAGACGGATCATGGATTGTTCTTAGACCGTCTGGTACAGAACCAAAGTTAAAAGTATATTTTTCTATAAAAGGTGAAACTGAAGAAAAGGCATTAGAGACATTACAAATGGCAAAAGAAGAAATTCTAAGTATAATTGACCGCATACAATATAACAATTAATTCGGTTAAAATCTAAAATTAAGGGAGGCTGTAAATATGAAAGTATTTAAAACCCAAACCCGTAAGATTATTTTGTTAATTATAATATTTACATTGACTTTGAACACAGTTGTATTTGCAAGTAATTACAACCCAAGTCGCCAAGAAATAGAATCAATGATTGACGAAGTGGCTACAAAAAGAGCTATACCTTCAGTTTTAATGAAGTCAATAGCTAAATTAGAATCGTCATATACTCAATTCAATACAAATGGTACTCCAAAAGTAACGGGAGATTGTATTGGACTTATGATGATAAACAACAGAAATGGTGGATTTAACTCCCAAAAGCTGAAATATGATATTGAGTATAATATCGAAGCAGGTGCAGAAGTACTGCTTAATAAATGGAGCATGAGCTCATATAACAGTGTATCAAGTGTAGGTGATATGAATCCTGATGTATTGGAAAATTGGTACTTTGCTTTATGGGCATATAATGGATGGGCACAAAGCAACAATCCAAACATGTTGCCATCTTATGTGAAAAAATATACGTATCAACAGCTTATATACAATATTTGTCAAAAAGAATATAATCAAACTATTAATAATATTGATTTTGCTTATTTGCCGAAATCTGGTAAACCAAGCAGATCGCTTGTAGTTCCTACACCTTCAAAGATAAATTCAGGAGGCATTGTACTTTATGAAGTAGGAGATTTTGTAAGAACTGATGGAGTAAAAGGTGTATATAATCTTCGAGATGTTCCTGCAGGAAAATATATATACGATATTTCAGAAAATCAATTAGGGACAATAACAGAAGGTCCAATTCTTAAAAATGGTTATTTTTGGTATAAAATATACATAAATGATTATAAGCAAGGTTGGATTGAAAGAAATTGGCTGACACGTACAGGTGATATTGAAAATGGTAGATATATATTTGATGATATTAGTTTTCACTGGGCTAGAAAAGAAATAATGAAACTTTATAATAAAGGGATTATTAGTGAAGCAACTAACTTTAATCCAGATAATATTATAACAAAAGAAGGATTTTGTATATTCCTTAGCAAAACTATGAATTTAGGTAATGCTTCTGAAAATGTAACAAATACAACAAATACAACAAATACAACAAATACAACAAATACAACAAATGAAAAACTACCATTTGCTGATGTAGATGCAATTAGCTCATGGGCATTAAATTATGTTTCTGACACATATGATGCAGGGTTTTTAAATGACTATTCAGGTTATTTAAAACCACAAGATAAACTTACTAGAAAAGAAGCTGCTTTGATTTTATCAAATGTATTTGAAGCTGACAATGAATTTGTAACATTGGATATTAAAGGTATTTTTTCAGATATAACTGGGCTTAATTCTACGGAATTGGAAGCTGTAAAGAATGTTTACACTCATGGACTTATGTCTGGAAAATATACAGGAGAATTTCACCCAAATGATTATTTAACTAGAGCTGAAGCTGCAGCTATAATGGTGAAATTATCAAATAAATTAGAAAAGTAAAATAATAAATATATAGGCTCACTAAGTGAGCCTTTTTGTTAATTTATAATATGATTACCACCCAAAAAGTCACTCCGCGACTTTTTGGTGCAAGTTATAACTTATAACTTGCACCAGCATTCTACGAATGCTGGGTAATCGTATTGCGATGTTTCCAGATTGCGACTACGTCGCAATTTTCTGCAAGTACCTTGCAGAAAAAAGTCGTGAAACGACTTTCTGGGAAACAATCATAATGTAAAGTTAGGAGAATAGCTATGTCACATATTTTAGGCTTACCATTAAATACATGGTTAATTGTTGGAGGTTCATTTATTCTCTCATCATTAGCTCCTTTAATTGTAGCTAATATTATTTTGAAAAAGAAGGAGAAGGACAATGACAATGAATAAGAGTATTATATATCTCCTGTATTTTACCATTTACACAATAGTGCTGTTGTTTTTTGGAAAAAGCGGATTTAAAAAAACAAATAATTCAAGGGATTTTTTTGTTGCAGGCAACTCTTTAAGCCTGGCAGCAAGCGTTTTTACATTTAGTGCAACATGGTTTAGCGCAGCATCCATGCAAGGCGTAACTGGTTCTATGTATACAACAGGATACAATACAGTATTGTATTCCATTGTACCTTGGTTTTTGGGAGCAACAATGCTCGTTATTTTAGCATCCAGGTTAAAAAAGTATGACATATTGACAGTACCGGAATTTTTCTATTTAAGATATAACAGCAAAGCTTTACAAGCAATGACAGGTATTATGATAGTAATAGCGTATACATTTTATATTATTATACAAATTAGAGGCTTTGGAATTGTAATTTCTGAATTGTTGGATATTAATTACATGATTGCTATATCTCTTGTATACATGTTTGTAATATATACAACTTTTGGAGGGCTGTTTTCAGTAGCTAAAACTGACAGCTTAAATATTGTGTTAACAGTAATCGGTATTATTTTAGCTGGAGCAATTGTATTAATTGATGTTGGTGGTATAACTATCATGCATGAAAAGGCCGCTTTAATAAACACAAGACCTTTTCCTAGCTTTCAAAATATTACAGAAAAAGGTGGGTTGTTAGATCCATTTGCAAAGGGACAAATGCCTCCTCTCATGACTTTAACTTCTTTTTTTGGTTGGGGATTAGGACTGGCAGCAAATCCACAATATGCTATACGAATGGTTTCTGCTAAAGACACTAAGACAGCTATAAAAATGGTTAGTTATTCTGTAATTTTATTAGCATTTATGTACTTAGGACTTATGATCATAGGTATTGGCGGAAGAGTATTGGAACCTACAATACAATCTATAAGTTTTGAAGATGAAATATTTCCGTATATGATTAACAATGTTATATATTCTCCCTTTAGTAGCTTAATTTTAATAAGTATAACAGCAGCAGCTATATCTACTGCAAATTCACAACTTCTTGTAGCAGCTAGCGGTTTTACATATGATATATATAAAAATTTAATAAATCCAGAGATACAAGAAGAAAAGTTTTTAAACTTAAATAGAGTATTTATATTTATTATAGGAACTGTATCATTAGTTTTAGCAATATATCCTCCAGTTAGCTTATTGGTATATGGTGGTCATATATGGGGATTTTTCTCCGCTTCATTTTTGATACCATTATATGGCGGTGTGTTCTGGAAAAAAGCAACAAGGGAAGGAGCAATCTCTTCTTTTATTGTTGGACTTATCACTATTATTATTTTCATGGCAAAAGATTTAAAATCTATGGTTCACCCTGCATTTCCAAGTGTTATAGCATCAGCTTTGACATTTTATATTGTTAGTGAATATATTTATCATAAGAAAAGGAGCTAATTGTGAGAGTTGATATTGAAAATAAAATACTCATCCCTTTTATGATTTTATTGATAACATCTATTTTAATGATTTGTATTGTGTCCTATATAAATGGATATAATTTGTTGTTAGAAAATGAAATAGAAAATTCATCGAATAATTTAAGAGAAATGCTCATTTTTATAGATAATGCTCGTGAAAGTTCGGAGGATGAAGAAGAAGTAAAAAAATATGTTGTTGAATATTATAATAATCTAGAAAAAAATAATCTTATCATTTTCAGCAGTGATGAAATTTTATTAAATAGCTATGATAATGAAGACGGTTGGATTGAAAGTTTAATGAATGAAAAATTAAACTATAATAATAAATCTTTTTCAACAAAAGATTATATTTTTACATATCAAATATATGGTGACTGGAATTGGATTTTAGGATACCGCTTAAATAAAGACATATTTTTTTATGAAGTATTAGAAAGTCAAAAATATATTTTATTAATAGCAATTGTTTCCTTAGTATTTTCTATGCAAGCCACTATTCTTATAGCTTATAATATATCAAAACCTATTAAAATGTTAGCAGAACTTTGTGATAAGATAGTAGATCAAGGTAGCTTTCAAGAAAATATTGAAATAAAGAGAAAAGATGAAATAGGGACACTGGCAAAAGCTTTTAACAATATGCTTTATAGACTTCAAAATAATACTAAAGAATTAATTGAAGTTACAAAATTCAATGAAGATATTTTGAAGAATATTCCTGCAGGTATAATTACTACTGATCAATACGGTCACACATTGTCTATCAATCAAGCAGCAGAAGATTTTTTAAAAACAGAAAGGAATATGGATAGAGATATAAGAGAAGATTTGTTAAAGCAGCTAAATGAAACGTTGGAAACAAATAAAAAACTTAATAATGTGTTAATTTTCAACGATATACAAGAAGGTAATAAAATTTATCTTGATGTGACAACTTCCATATTAAAAATTAATGAAGGTTCTAAAAGCGGAGCTATTTGTAATTTTAGTGATATTAGTGAAAGAAAGAAAATAGAAAAAAATATGGATACTTTAGATAGATTAACATCTATAGGGCAATTAGCCGCTGGTATTGCTCATGAGGTACGAAACCCTCTAGCAGGAATGAAAACAGGAATTCAAGTTTTGAAAAATAGATTATGCAAAGAAGAAGACGAATCTAATGAAAAATTATTTAATGGAGTATTGCATGAAATTGATAGAATTAATCATTTAATTACAAGCTTATTAAATTTTGCAAAGCCAAGAGCACCAAAATATGAAAAAACAGATTTGTCGGAAGTTTTAGATAGAGCATTAGAACTCGTGAATAAAACAGCTTTAGAAAATGATATAAAAATAAACATAAATATTAATTGTAAAAATATTACTGCTTTTGTTGATAAAGCTCAAATAGAACAAATATTTTTAAATATTATTAAAAATGCTATGAATGCAATAAATAATGAAGGTACACTCAATATTAATTTTAATAATTATTTTGAAGAAAGTGGCTATTTTGTTGAAATAGAGTTTCAAGATGATGGATGCGGAATTCAGCCACAAGATTTCAATAAAATTTTCAATCCTTTTTTTACTACCAGACCACAAGGAGCGGGACTCGGATTATCAGTAGTTTATGAGCTGGTAAAAAGCAATCAAGGAGAAATTAATATACAAAGCATAGTAAATGAAGGAACAAATGTTAAATTGAAATTCCCTACAAATGGAGGCGAAGACAATGAATTGCAAAATATTGATTGTTGATGATGAAGAGATTATACAATTGTCTTTAAGTGAAGGTCTTAAGGATTTGGGATATAAAGTAAATACAGCTGGAAATGGTACAAGGGCTATAGAATTAGCAAAAGAATTTAAACCACAAGTAGTTTTTTTAGATATGCGTTTATCTAATGAAAACGGATTAGATATTTTGCCTAAAATAAAAGAAATTGATAATGAAATAGAAATTGTAATTATGACTGCTTATGGAGATATACAAACTGCTGTAAAAGCTGTAAAACTAGGTGCATTTGATTATATTAATAAACCATTTGATTTACAAGAGATAGATATTATAATAAAAAGAATTATAAAAAACATAGAACTGCAAAAAAAGATTTACATATTAGAGAAAGAAAAACAAGCTAACATTGAAAATATAATTGGAGAACATCCTCTCATGAAGGATAACTTTAATAAAATTGAAATTTTATCAAAAAATGATAAAGTTACAGTTCTCATTAGAGGAGAAACTGGTACAGGCAAAGAACTTGTAGCATCAGCGATACATAAAAGCAGTGTTAGAAAAGATGCAAATATGTTAAAAATTAATTGTGGCTCTATTCCACAACAACTTATAGAAAGCGAATTATTTGGTTTTGAAAAAAATGCATTTACAGGTGCTAACAACAGAAAAAAAGGATTGTTGGAAATTGCCGATGGAGGTACAGTTTTTTTAGATGAAATTGGAGAATTGCCTATAGAAGTACAACCGAAACTATTAAGATTTCTAGAAGAAAGAAAATTCAAGAGAGTTGGAGGTTTAGAGGATATTGAAGTAGATATAAGGGTAATTGCTGCAACAAACAAAAATTTAGAAGAAGCTATTAAAAACAAGGAATTCAGGGAAGATTTGTATTATAGATTAAATGTAGTACCTATTTACATTCCGCCACTAAGAGAGAGAGGAATGGATATACTTATTTTAGCAAATAACTTTTTGCAAGAATATAATAAGAGGTTTAATAAAAAGATAAATGGTTTTACTAAAAAAGCAGAAGAATCTTTATTATCATATAAATGGAGTGGTAATGTTAGAGAATTAAAAAATGTTATAGAAAGAATTGTAATACTTGGAGAAGTTGAATATATTGACGTTGATGATTTGCCAGCTGAAATTAATAAAGATATCAGTGATGATGCAAATATTTCAAAAGTTGTACAATACAAGCTGCAGGATGAAATATTTTATCCAGGTTTTTCTTTGGAAAAAGAAGTTGAAGATATGGAAACTTATTATGTAAAACTTGCTTTAAAATATTGCAACAACAATAATTCAAAAGCATCAGAATTGTTAGGTATAAGCAGATTTGCATTTAAAAGAAGAATGGAAAAATACTTTGATTAAATTATTGAGTATATAATTTATTTAATTTCACAGCTTTATACTAGTCTTTATATAGCAAATAAGCATCTAGAATTTGTGTACAGAATTAAATTCCTCTTTATAGCTTTCATGCAATAACTTTACACATATGGATTAATGTGGTAAAATATATTCATAAGAACTTATAAAAGCACTTATAAATTGTCAGAAAAGTGGGGGGAAATAATGATAAAATTACTTTTAGTTGAAGCTGATCTTAATTTAAGATGTGAATTGACTAAAATCATAGGGGGAATAAATAATAATACTACAATATTTGAAACTGCCAATATTAAAGAAGCAATGATTTATTCGTCTGAATATGATATAGATATATTTGTATTGGATATTAACTTAGAGGATGGTATTGGAATTGAATTTGCTTTATTTTTAAGAACGCTTAACAAATATAAAATGACGCCGATTGTTTTTATAGCATCGATGCCTGATAAGGAGATTATGTCATTTAAAGAGATACATTGTTATGATTATATAATAAAACCTTATGACATTAATAGAATTAAGAAGACATTCCAGGTGCTTTTAAATCACGGAATATTTAAAGAAAAAAAATTTTTATTACGCTTTATCAAAAAAGATTCATATATTCAATAGATATAGATGAGATAATATTTATTGAGGCTAAATTGAAAAAAATACAAATTACAACAATAAAAGAAACACTGGAAATAACAGGTTATACTATTAAAAAATTATTAGATATCCTACCGGACACATTTATTCAATGCCATAGATCATATATTGTTAATAAAGAATATGTAGAGAAAATTGATAGAAAACAAAACACTATAAAATTGAAAAAAACATACGATATTATATATATGGGAGAAAAGTACATTGATGCTTTAAGGGGAAATTTTCATATTTTATAAATAAAGCTAAAATTAAAGAAAATGAAGACTATTATGAAAGGATGAAATTCCATTTTGTGGGTATAAAAATATTTTTGTGCAAATAAAGTGAGATTCTGTCTATATTCGTTGACATTTTGAATATAATGTTATATTTTGTAGTTGTTAAACTACTTGCAAGGGGTTATAACAAAATTATAAATGGAGGAAAATGATATGAGAGAAATGACCATGAATGAATTGCAAGATGTAAATGGCGGAAGTAAAAAGACAACTGCTGCAGCTTTTGTAGGAGGAGCTATTGTAGGAGGAATTATATATGACGTAGCAAAATCAGGTGCAAAAGCAGCTGTGAATGGATTATCAAATCAATCCTATGATAAGACTGTTACAAGACAAGGCAAAAAATATAGAGTAAAATATAAAGGGTCTAAAATTTGGAATTAAGGCTTGGTCTGCTATTGATTTATTGAAAAATACAATAGCATTTTAATTATTAATTAAATTTTACGAGAATAGTAAATGTATTTAATTATTTACTATTCTCATTTCAATATTAATAAATAGATAAAGGCAAGGTATAGTATATATGGAATGGAAGCCAATAGCAAATAACTACTCATATATTAAAATAACTATTTATATGATTATAATTTTTGAATCATTTAATTATTTGATTAAAACAATAATAGGTGTTCATTTTACTGCAATTCCGATACTTTTAAAGATGGGGATATTTCTTATTGTAATACCTATACATGAGTTTATACATTTTATAGTAGGATATATTTTTGTTCAAGATAAGGGGAAAGTACACTTTGGATTTATATTTAATATGTTTTCGTTTTATGCAAATGTAGATGGTATTTATAAAAGATGTGGATTTATATGTTATATAATTGCACCTTTCTTACTATCTGGTGCTTTATCTGCTATTTGTATTTATTATAACTTTATGAATGAAATAATATGGCAATTTATATTTTATAATATAGTTGCTTCAACAGTAGACATATTAAATTTTATAAATACTATGTTTCGATTTAGAGATATTTCGTATTTTAAGTTGGAAGAATTCAAGTTATTTGGGTCAGAACTTGACAATTTAAATATAAGGATAAATAAGAATTAGAAAGGTATAAAATTTATGAATAAAATCAATAGAATATATGAAAAGTTAATTAAGTTACCTAAAATCAAATATATAATTCTAACTGCAATTTCTGCCTATATTATTTCATCAGCAATGAATATGTTATATTTATCATTTGAAGTCAATATGGGTAGGAATATGATCAGTGAGTTAAGTACTTCTCTAATTGAAACAATATTGTGGTCAGTAATAATATCTCCAATAATTGAAACATTAGTTTTTCAAACTTTAATCTTTAAATTATTGGAAGGTCATAAAATAAAAATTTGGTTGAAAATAATTATATCTGCATTTTGCTTTTCATTGTTGCATTTAATATATAGTGTTTTCTATTTCTTTAATGCTTTCATAATAGGTGTTATACTTGCATATTCATTTACATTATATAAAGATAAAAAGGATAATCCGACTCAAACAGTTATTATTATACATTCCTTGATAAATCTTATTACAATTACACTTCAATTAATTGTAATATACTTTTAGTAATATTAGAACATTTTAATTGTATAAAAAGTCTTAGAATTGCAAAAAACATGAATTTAATATGCAAATTAATTGCTATACTATACTGAAAAATTTTTTAAAGGATATAATCATGACATTATTTAAAAAATATTATTGTGTAAGACAACAGGATATAACAGATTGTGGAGCAGCTTGTATAGCAACTGTATTAAAACAATTTGGTTCTAAAATACCAGTAAGTAAAATACGTGAAATAGCAGGAACGGATAACGAAGGTACAAGTGCTTTTGGATTAATGAGGGCTGCAAAAGAATTGAAATTTAATGCTAAAGGAGTAAAATTAAATCATGATGAGTTTTTTTCACACTTTCCTTTGCCTTGTATTGCACATGTAGTAATAGATAACACATTGGAGCATTATGTTGTCATACACTCCATAGAAAAGAATCGAGTTATAATTTCAGACCCAGCAAAAGGGATATTAAAATATAAGCCTGAAAAATTTTTTGAAATTTGGACAGGAGTATTAATTATTATGACGCCTAATTATGAATTTGAGAAAAAGAATGAAACAAAAGGGTTGTTCAAAAGATTTTTTGGCTTATTAATACCTCAAAAAAAATTAATCACTCATGTATTCTTAGCTTCTATGTTGTATACTTTATTAGGTATATTGGGTGCATTTTATTTTAAAGTATTATTAGATGATATATTACCTTATGGTCTAG
>Ga0074193_1001481_pt1 | contig 27997 bp, 23 predicted proteins | sample EPASupsiteHSE605_FD_64523 | JGI IMG/M metagenome (GOLD analysis project Ga0074193, IMG submission 64523) | Bioremediated contaminated groundwater from EPA Superfund site, New Mexico - Sample HSE6-05 | ecosystem: Environmental > Aquatic > Deep subsurface > Groundwater > Contaminated ... | reverse complement strand
TTATGTCGTTTGACGGAGAATCAAAATACGTTGTAGCGGTTCTGAGAGATGTTCATCAAAAGGGACAGGCTTCGTTTGAAGATGCTAAGCAGTATATCACTCCTTTTGCAAAACGTGATAAGAAAGCCGTTCAGCTGACCGAAAAAATGAATGGCGCACTGAAAGGTGTCAGCAGTGTATCGCAGCTTGCCAGCAAACTGGCTACAGAAGTGGATACTTTTGACGTGGCATTCTCATCAAGGTCGCTTCCCGGCGTCGCTAACGAGCCTGAAGTTATTGCAGCCATTACAGCATCGAAAAAAGGCGTGCTTTCAAAGCCGGTTAAAGGCGAAGCGGGTGTGTATGTATTCTCTGTATCAACCATTGTTGAAGCACCAAAAGCCGATTATAAAATGCTTGTTGGACAAAAGAACAACGAGTTCCAGGCAAAGGTGGAGAAAGAGCTTTTCAAATCGCTTGAAGATGCTGCTGAAGTGAAGGACAACCGGGCATCGAAGTACTGATGAAATAAAATAGTTTATAAAAGTGAGTGGAAACACTCACTTTTTTTATGCCCTGAAAAGCGGATATTACATCAGCGACAGAAAGTCGCGGTGAACATTTTCGCAGAAAGTCGTGTTGGTTTCAACGATTTCGGCAACGCCCGGTTTTCGCATGATTACCAGACGGATGTGACCTGCTGATTTTTTCTTGTCTTTTAATAAATACGGGCTCAGAGCAGACCATTCGGGCAGGTTGCTGAAGGAAAATTGTGAGCGTAGCCAGTGCGAAATTTCATCAGCTAACGCCGGATTAAAGCCGTACTGTGTTTTGGAAATATGCAGAATTTCGGCCAGTCCGAGTGCAACGGCATGACCGTGCGAAACGGGTTGTCCGTTATCGGCGAAGCAGCTTTCGTATGCATGGCCGAAAGTGTGTCCCAGATTCAGTAAAAAGCGTTGTCTGGATTCGAGTGGATCGGATTGTACGATTTTCATTTTCACCCGGATACTGCGAATGAGTAATTTCAGATCGGGCGCTGCTTCAGGATTGTTGATAGACGCTATTTGACTGACGAAATTCCTGTTGTCGAGTACAGCATGTTTCATCATTTCGACATAGCCCGATTTTATTTCAACACCCGGTAAAGTGGATAAAAATGCAGTCGTGACAAACGTAAATTGCGGAAAATGGATTGTTCCGATTTGGTTTTTAGCGCCGAGCAGATTCAGTGCATTTTTACCGCCCAGCGAAGCGTCGGTCATTGCCAGTAGTGTTGTCGGGATGTACACGGATCGTAAGCCGCGGTTGTACACCGAAGCCAGAAAACCGCCCAGGTCGGTGATGGTACCGCCGCCAATGCAGATAACAACCGTTTCGCGGCTCAGCGATTTTTGCACCCATTCGCTCAGCAGTGTTTCAGCGACTTTTAAATTCTTGCAGCTTTCGCCCCCTTGAATAAAGTGCATATTCGCTACAGTGGCCGGAACTGAGTTCAGCAGTGCATCGATGAATGGCTGGTGTGCTGAATGAACAGCAGAATCAACAATGACAACAGCCTGTGTCGTTTTGTGTGATCCAATGGTGAGTTGCCACCAGCGTTTGAAATCCTTTTCAGGATTGGAACTGATGATTACCGGTGATTGGTTGCCACCTATGCGTATGGGTTTTACTGAATTCATGGCTGAGGCAAAAATACGGATTTGTTTTGGTTTGTGTGAGGTTTTGTGCGAAGTCGAATCTTCGCGAAGCGTATCAATAAAATCGTTACTTTTGAAGAAAAATACTATGCGATACGGTATTCTCTTTTTATTGCTGATTGGTTTGGGAGCATGCAGCACCATGCGTGTGATACCGGTTCACAGCGGCACAAAACTGAATAAAGAAGGCGTGTTTTATTACCTGCCGAAAACGACGATAACCGTAGATGTAACGGTGAAGGAAACGCGCTATTTCAAAGGACCTTTTGCGCAGTATTCGGCCAAGTTTACCGGCATCAGCAATGTGATTTCCGAAAATAAAACGGAATCGGAAGTGGCAGGAATTAAAGTTGCAACTATGTCGCAGCCCGATACATCAAAGTTGTTTTACATTTGCACCAAAGGGCTGAAAGACAAAGAACCGTTTTCACTTGTATTGAGCGAAACGGGTTGTATTATCGGGCTGAATACAGACAATGATGAGCATAGGACTGAAGCCGTGAACGAAAGCAATCTGGCGGGGAATGTCAATGAAGGACATATTTCATCGGCTGGATTTGAGTTGCCTGCAACCAGCAACACGCGCATAAAAACTGACACCATTATCGAAAAAATTATTCTGGATACGGTGACCATCGAAAAGCAGATTTTGCAACACAGCATCATTGAAAAATCGATGGAAGACAAGGCGAAAGATGCAGCCGATTATATCAGTCTTATTTCGGAAAACAAAATGAATCTGCTGGCTGGGTTACAGGAAGTTGATTACAACCAGGCTACTTTCACATCCATGCTGAATGAGCTGGATGCCATGCTGGCCGATTATCTGAATCTGTTTACTGGTAAATCGGTTGAAAAAACGCGTCAATTCAGCTTTCAGATTGAGCCCGGAATGACAGCGGGTTCTGAACCACAATTTCTGTTTAGCTTTAATGATCAACTTGGCTTAGCCGATGCATTCCAGGATAGTCTGAGTGCAGTGAACTATTATTATTTGCTGATTCCTGTACATCGCACTGAGGCCATTGATCAGGTGAATTCAAATATGAAACACCGCAAAAACAAAGGGCTGGCGTATAATATTCCTGAAGAATGTACACTGATGATTCTGAATGAAGAAAACGAAATTGTTTTTTCTCAAAAAATAAAAGTCTGTCAGCTGGGTACGACAGATTATCTGCCGGCCGATATGCGCCAGATTCGCTTCAATGCTGCCGACGGGTCGGTGAATGTGATAAAGAAGTAGGTTAGTTTTCTTTCAGGAAATTTTCGAGGTGATCAAGCCCCTTGCTCAATTCATCCATGGGGCGGGCAATATTAAATCGTACAAATTTTCCGGCGTTTGGACTGAAGTGTATGCCAGGCACAATCGATACTTTTGATTTTTCAAACAGTGTGTACGCAAATTCAAACCCGTCGTTAAACCGCTCAGGAAGCTGTGTCCAGATAAAGTAGCCGCCATCGGCTTTGTGCGGAAAGAATCCCAATGAAGTGAGTTTGTCAAAAGCGAACCGGTAATTCTTATACATATCGTGGCGTAAATTTTCTGAATATAATTTTCCGAAATCAGTCGCTGCAACAAATCGCGCCAGTGTTTCCTGCAGTACGGCATTGGTGCAGAGTCCCGTGTAATCGTGCAGCGAGCGCAATGCTGAGGTATGCGATTCGTGATGAAACAGATAACCCACGCGCCATCCGGTAATTGAATACCATTTCGAAAATCCGTCGACTACAAACAGATACGGATTCAGTTTATTCAACGGAACATAAGGTTCCTGGCCGAAGTACAATGTGCGATACACCGAGTCGAAAACCAGAAAACATTTTTTGCGTGCACATAATTCCACCAGATCATCCACATCTTTTTGCGGAAAAACCAATCCATGCGGGTTTCCGGGCGAAGCCAGGAAAATGAGCTGAACATTTTCGTTGTCAATATAGGATTCTACCTGATCGAGCGGGATACAGCCCTGTTCAGTCGGATCAACTTCGATAAACGGTTGTCCGAATTGCAGCGGCAATTGGCGGTATGACTCGTAAGGCGGCGTAAACGACAACGTGGTGAATGAACCTTTACTAAGGCGCATGACATATAAAAACAACAGGCTGAGGGCTTCGGTAGCGCCTTGCAGCACGAGGAGATTATCGTTACCCAGAGATGCTTTAGCCGAATAATGCTGCAGAATTTGTTCGCGCAACGTGAAATTTCCGATGCCCGGAGGATATTGATGAAAGTTGTCATTGGCTACTTCATGCAGCGATTGAATGAGTTCATGTGGAGGATTAAAGCCTGGAATACCCTGTGCAAGGTTGATTCCGCCATGTTCTTTAACCAGTGTGCTGAAATAGCTGATGAGCGATCCGGAAGGCATTTTCATATGGGGTATGGTTTTGGGTTGTAAAGTTATTTTTTTCTGGTTCTTATTTTGTAACTTTACAAAAATTATTCAGGTATGAAAACGAAAGTATTGATGTTTGTTGTTGTATTGGTGCTGAGTACCAGCTGCGATACACTTAGCAAAATGAATCTTCCGACCAACCTTCCGACGGTTTTATCGGAGAGTGACATTACCAATGGGCTGAAAGAAGCGCTGAAAGTCGGGACCAATAATTCAGTCGGATTTCTGGGCAAAGCCAATGGATTTCTTGGTAATCCGGCGTACATGATTCCTTTCCCGCAGGAGGCCATCAGAGCCAAAGACAAATTGGAACAACTGGGTATGGGAAAGCTGGTAGATGATTTTATTGCTACCATGAATCATGGTGCTGAGAATGCAGTTTCGAAGGCCGCTCCGATATTTATAAATGCCATAACCTCCATGAGTATACAGGATGCCGCCAATATTCTGAAAGGCGCTGACAATGCGGCTACCGAATATTTTAAAGCCAAAACAACGGCATCACTTACAGCTTTATTCAAGCCCGAAATCAAAAATGCACTTGATGCTGTGAATGCCACCAAATACTGGACGGATATTACCACCACGTATAATAAAATTCCGTTGGTGACCAAGGTTGAAACAGATCTGTCGCAGTATGTAACCGAGAAAGCAATTGCGGCTTTGTTCACACAAATTGCTGCAGAAGAGAAAAAAATCAGGACCGATCCGGCGGCCCGCGTGAGTGATATTCTGAAAAAAGTTTTTGATCCCAATGCCATTGTTCAATAAAATCAAAGTTGCCGCAGTATTGTTGCTGGCATTGTTTACGACCTCCTGTATCGAGCTTGAGGAGCGGATTGTCATTAATTCCGATAAAAGCGGCGAGTATACACTAAAGCTCGATATGGGCGCCATCATGCAATCGGGCATGAACACTTTTTCGCCTTCCGATGCATTGAAAAATTTCCCCCAGATGGTTGAGAAAGCCGTTCAGGGAGTGGCCGGCATATCGGATATTAAAACGGTTACTGATACCAAAAAAGGCGTTTATTCGGTATCGTTTCATTTTAAGAACCATAAAGTATTCAAGCAGGCCATGATTAAACTGGCCGGGCTGAAATATGGCTTTGTAATTCCGAAATACATGAAAATCGGTAAACACCGTTTCAGTAAAAAAAATATCGGACCGCTGATTGCAAAACAGATTAAGAAGCAGGAAGACAGCCCGCTGACACAGGAAATCATGGGCGTTGATGTGGCCTCGATTGTGAATGTTAAAACAATTATTGAACTTCCCTCCGACGCGAAGCGCGTGAAAAAGAATGACAGAGCGGTTATCGTGAAAGAAGAGCCGAAGAAGGTGGAGGTAAAAAGCACCATGAAGGACATTATCAATGGGGCCAGTACCGGCATCGTAGTAAAATATTAAAGAATAGCTACCTCCCGATACAATCGCGAGGTAGCTTATAGAGCGGATGTCACCGCAGCCTGTTGAAAACCCGACAGGCTTTAACAGTCCCAACCAGTCTATATTAGTAATTTTGCCCGAAAAGAGATGATTCTGCTATGGAAGTCATGTTAATTTTCTGTTGTATTTTACTGCTGAGTGTTGGCGTATTTATTTTCCCACTTCGGCGAAGACATGCATGGGCCATGCTCCTTGCGCTGGCTGCAGGCGTTGTTGTCAGCATTCCGGCGGTACAGGTTCTGTTTATGGATGTTGCCTGGAAATTGAGTTCAGTAAGGCTCGGAACTTCACTCACGCCTGCTTTGGAGATGGATAAGCTGTCTGCTTTGTTTGTACTGATTGTAGTGTTCACCTGGATTACTGGACTTTGGTTTGCCGGTGGCTATCTGAAGCCGTATTACCGCACCAAATCTTCGCTGCAGATATCGCTGCATTTTTTCTCCTACTTATGGCTGGGCTTTTCAATGATCATGGTGGCCGTTGCACAGGATTTCATTTCATTCCTGATTGTGTGGGAGCTTATGACCCTGTCGTCGTTTTTACTCGTGATATTCGATGCCGAAGAGCGCAGTGTGCTGAAAGCCGGCGTCAATTACCTGATTCAGATGCATATCGGATTGTTGTTTCTGATTGCGGCCATGCTGATTGCATATACGACCGACAGCATCATTATGTTTAAATATCTGTCTGTATATTTTTCATCACATTCCAACTTTATTTTGTTCCTGTTGTTTTTTATTGGATTCGGCATCAAAGCAGGATTTGTACCTTTCCATTCATGGCTGCCGAGAGCGCATCCGGCGGCACCGTCGCATGTGTCGGGCGTGATGTCGGGAGTGATGATAAAAATGGGAATTTACGGCATTTTACGCGTACTGTTGTCGGTTCAGACTGACCTGATGGATATCGGACTGATGATACTGGGAGTGTCGTTGCTGAGCGGTATTTACGGCGTTCTGCACGCCAATGTTCAGCGCGACATCAAAAAAATGCTGGCCTTCAGCAGCATTGAAAATATTGGCATCATCGGCATTGGCATTGGCATAGGCGTGATTGGTCTTGATCTGCAATTGCCGGTTCTTACGTTTCTTGGCTTTAGTGGCGCTTTGCTGCATATATTCAATCATTCATTATTCAAGTCCATCATGTTTTTCAGTGCCGGCCGTGTGTATCAGGCTACACACACGCGCGACATTGATCAGCTCGGTGGTTTAATTAAAAGAATGCCGTGGACTGCCGTCTTTTTTCTTGTGGGATCGCTGGCTATATGCGCGTTTCCGCCATTCAACGGATTTATTTCGGAGTATCTTTTATACACGGGAATGTTTACAAGCCTTGTATCAGCGCCGTTTTACACGACAGTGATTTTGATTATCTCCATTGCGGGTCTTGCGCTGATTGGCGGCTTGGCGTTGTTCGGATTTACACGCGTATTTGGAATTATGTTTCTGGGCGAAGCCCGCAGCGACAAAGTGGCTCATGCAGCTGAACCTGATGCATCGGGGCGCTTTCCGCTGTTGCTTATAGCTTTGCTGATTCTGGCCATAGGCCTTGGCCCTGTGCTTTTTGCCGAACCGGTTTTCGGCGTTGTTTCTTCGGCGTTTCCTACCACTGCTTTGTTTGCAAAAGCCAGTGGATTTATGCAGAATCTTCAAAGCATCAGTATTGTGGCAGGTGTATTTGTTTTACTGACATTGATATTATTGTTGTTCAGAAAACTTCATCTGAAAAACAAACCTGTGGAAAGTGGCCCTACATGGGGCTGTGGATACACTGCTGCTTCATCTAAAGTTCAATATACGGGGCAATCATTTTCGGATAATCTGGCGGGAATTGCGCAGCCATTGCTTCAGACAAAGAAGACTGAACCTGTGATTCCGCCTGATGATTTGTTTCCGCAACAGGCAACCTACGAATCGAAGCCGCGCGATGTGGTGCAGGAAAAATGGATTGATGCGCCCACAAACCGCATTGCCGAATGGCTGAAGATGATGGCTCGTATGCAGACCGGACGCATTGAACATTATATTCTGTATGCGTTTGCGTTTATTGCACTGCTCTTTTTATTAACGTATTTCAATCTGATATAGCCATGATGACGTTATTATTTGTAATCATTGCTGCGCTGATTTTTCCCGGAATCATTCTCCGTGCAAAAAGTATTTTTGCCGGACGAAAGGGCCCAGGCTTGATTCAGCCCATTAAAGATGTTGTGCTGTTGTTTCAGAAGGGAAGTGTCATCAGCAAAACCACCAGTTTTATTTTCAGTCTGGCGCCGGCCATCGGACTGGCATCGGTGCTGAGTGTGTTGCTGGTGTTACCCTTTGGCCCGTACGATTCTTTGGTATCGTTTGATGGCGACATAGTATTTTTTGCATACATGCTGGCCATTGGAAAATTTTTCCTCATCATTGCTGCACTCGACACCGGATCTCCTTTTGAGGGCATGGGCGCCAACCGCGAAGCATTGTATTCATTGCTGGTAGAACCCGCTTTCTTTGTGCTGGTGGGCACTTTGGCCATGCTGACCGGTTACACGTCGTTCAATGAGATTTTGACAGGGCTCTACGACCCCGATAATTCCTACATTCTGATCTATTCAATTCTGAGTGTGTTTATTCTTGCGCAAATCATGCAGGTCGAAAACAGCCGTTTGCCGGTGGATGATCCGAAGACACATCTTGAGCTGACAATGATTCATGAAGTAATGATACTCGATTATTCCGGCTTTGACAAAGCGTTGATCCACATTACATCGTGGCTGAAATTTGCCTTGTATTCGACATTGATTTTTGATGTGTTGATTCCGATACAATGGTCGCTTGAGTGGCAGTTTGGATTATTCGCGCTGGTCGTATTTATACTTGCTGTGTACATTGGTTTTATTGAATCGTTCAGAGCGCGGAATCACATGAGTAAAAATCCCGTTTTCATTTTGACATTGTTCTCGATGGCTCTGCTGGCCTTTGTTGTAGTGTTGATTCTTACTGAAAAAATGCTGGTGTTATGATGGAATTTATGATCGTGGCCTTTGCTGCCACACTGATTTATCTTTCCGCGGCGCAGCGCTTTCGTGTGTTTGCGCGGCTGATGGGCGTACAAGGGCTGCTTATTTTTGGTATTGCCTTGCTGGAGCTCGAAGATATGGCTACGGCAAACTTAGTGTTGGTGGTATCGGAAACGCTACTCTTCAAAGGAATAGTTGTACCTTTTATGTTGTTCTTTATCATCAGACGTACACAGGTTTTTAAGGTACACGAAAAGGCGATGCCAGCCATGTATATACTCATGCTGAATATGCTGATGCTGTTGTTTTCGGTGTTGATTTCATACTCATTGCAGAATCCATATGTCAATCTTGAATTCATGACAGTGGCTCTGTATGCACTTTTGAGTGGCCTTGTCATTATTGTCACACATAAGCTGATTATTTCTCACCTCATCGGATTTCTGATCATTGAAAACGCCGTATTTTTATTTTCCATCGCACTTGGGAACGAAATGCCGGCGTTTATCAACGTTGCAATGCTGCTCGATATTTTTGTGGGTGTACTGATACTTGGCTTCTTTGGCCTGCGCCTGAAGCCGGATACAGGCGATTTAACCCAGTTAAAGGATTAAACAATGGAACTGATTTTATTTTTTTCATCGGCGCTGATTTTTGCTTTTGCCATTCTGCTTGTCCGCAGCAAATGGTTTACGCAGGCCGTGTCGCTGTTGTATGTATGCGGACTGATTGGCCTCACCGTGTATGGTTGGGTGCATGTGGATGTCATACCGCTGCGATATTTTGTATTCAGCCACGAAGGACTTTTATTGCTGAGCGTTCTTGCATTGATTTCATTGCCGACGTTCTATCACGGATTTCGTTACACAGCGCAGGATACAGTAAGGCATCACAGCATTTATCACATTTCGATGATTGCACTGATGACGTTTATGAGCGGCGCCTATCTGTCGGATTCGATGACCATGCTATGGGTTTTTGTTGAAGCAACAACTCTTGCAGTGGCCGCACTGATCTATCATGACCGCACACAATTTTCGCTCGAAGCAACGTGGAAATATGTTTTTATTTGCTCGGTAGGTATTTCGATTGCCTATCTCGGCATTTTATTTCTCGGATTTATCTACGGTCGTTACGACGCTGCCAGTCTGACTTTCGATGAGTTCTCGCAATTGGTCAGCACAGCGCATCCCATTTATCTCAAAGTTGCTTTTGTATTTGTGCTGGTTGGATTCAGTACCAAAATGGGTTTGTTTCCCATGCATTCTGTTACTATTGATGCGCATTCGGTGGCACCGGCACCAGTGAGTGCACTGATTTCGACAACCCTCATGAACGTCGGATTCCTGGCTATTTTCAGAGTGTATACATTGTTTTCATCTACGGAAATTTTATCGTTCATGCAACACTCGCTTATGCTGACAGGTGTGTTGTCGCTGCTGGTGGCAGCCGGATATATGTTGAAAGCATATCATATCAAACGCATGTTTGCGTATTCGAGTCTTGAAATGATGGGACTCGTAGCCATAGGATTGGGAGCGGGTTTAAAAGGTTATTACGCAGCGTTTCTGCTCATCATTTTGCATTCGCTTGTTAAGAGTTCCATCTTTTTTCACATGGGACAATTTAAAAAAGTGATGCACACTTATGAATTAAAAGCAACAGGAAATTATATGCGTAAATATCCCGCAGGCGGACTGTTACTGCTGTGCTGTGCGGTGTTTATTCTGGCGATTCCGCCTTCAGGATTATTCATCAGTGAGCTGTTAATTTTTCAGTCGCTTATTGAACAGAAGAACTGGCTTACTTTTGTGCTGGTTGCATTATTGCTGACTGCGGTGATTTATGCCATGCTGACTCGTCTGCTGCACATTCTGTTTTCGGATCCGGCCGAACCGGGCGATTTTCCTGATCCCGACAAGGTCCGCATCATAGAAACAGTGCCACAGTTTTTGCTGTTACTTATTGTTGCTGTGTTGTGTTTTTACCAGCCGCCTTTTCTGAATTCTGTCATTTATCAAAGCATTGCCGGATTGCCTTAAAAGTTTGGTTATGAAAGAGAATTATTTTTTATTGGATACCAATCCCGGAAGCTGCTTTCTGTCAGATATTCCGGTGATTGACTATGTGCAGTTCTATCAGGAAATGTCGGGTTTGCTGATGCAGGAAACGATGCACATTGCACAATATTTTTGTGTGCCTGCAGATCAAATTCTGAAGTTTTACTGCATTGTTGCAGATGATGAGATGCATCAGCTGAGAATATATGCACATGAGTGTCAGCGCGAAAATGCATCGCTGGAATCGTTGACTGCAGTACATCAGAGCATGCATATTTTTGAGCGCGAGATGTATGAAAATTCTGGTGTTGAATTTCCTGGTCATCCTTGGCTGAAGCCGGTACGCTGGCCTCACAACCGCGCCGCTCAGCAATCGAAGATGGATGATTATCCTTTCTTTAAAATTGATTCACCCGATCTCCACGAAGTAGGCGTAGGGCCGGTTCACGCAGGTGTGATTGAGCCCGGGCATTTTCGTTTTATCTGCAACGGCGAGCATGTGTATCATCTCGAAATTCATCTTGGATATCAGCACCGCGGTGTCGAAAGTTTATTTGCTGAAAAGAAAAATCTGTTGCATAAAGCAGTGCTGAGTGAACAGATTGCAGGCGATACTGCAGTCGGACATTCTCTTTGTTTTTCGCAGCTGATTGAAAAAGCTTCGAATGTAGAGGTGTTTGAAAAACTGCAGCTGGAGCGGGTTATAGCGTTAGAGCTGGAACGGGTTGCGGTGCATCTTGGCGATACCGCTGCATTGTGCGGCGATATTGCCTACCAGCTTGGACAAGTTGTTTGCGAATCGCTGCGCACCATTGTAATCAATACAACCCAATATTGGTGCGGAAATCGGTTTGGTAAAGGATTTATCCGTCCGGGCGGAACACGCTATCCGATGAGTGAACGCGAAGTTGCAGAAATTTTAAATAATCTGGAAAATGTAAAGCATCGTTTTGAAGAAATGGCTGCGCACTTATATTCGATGCCCGGCTCGCTGAGCCGTTTTGATGGTATCGGTACGGTGTCTCATGATCAGGGAATTCATGCGGGACTGACAGGGATGGCTGCGCGTATGACAGGTATAAAGCGCGATGTACGCACTTCGCATCCATTTCAGTATTTTAAGAATCATGCATATGAGCCTGTTACATTCAGCAGCGGCGATGTGCTGGCGCGCGCATTGATGCGTCGTGGTGAAATACATGAGTCGATTGAGCTCATTTGTGATTTGATTTCGAAATGGCGCGACCTGGCAAATTTGCAAGCTGAAAATGTACCGATACCTGATTATACAATGGCTCTGCAGGCTGATTGCATGACTGTGTCGATGGTTGAAGGCTGGCGCGGTGAAATTGTTCATATTGCTTTAACAGATAAAAACGGAAACATTTATCAGTATAAAGTAAAAGATCCTTCGATGCACAACTGGTTCGGACTTGCGCTTGCAGTGCGGAATCAGCAGATATCCGATTTTCCGGTATGCAATAAAAGTTTCAATTTAAGTTATTGCGGATACGATTTATAAAATCACAGAACCATGGAATACAGCCGATATATACATCTTCCGGTGCCGCCGGAAAAGGAAACCGAGAAAAATAAAAACATCCGTAATATTTATTTCGGATTGCCCGAAGCCTCTATTTTACTGCATCACGGAAAGCAGTTTGTTCCGGATTTAAAGAATGCGGTACTAACCGAACGTTTTCGTGGCCGTCCCGAACTGTGTGCTGATCTGGCTGCAGAAGAAATGAATTTTCTGGTTGATTTGTGTCCGGTGCAGGCATTTGAGAAGGAAAAGTTTTGTCTGAACCTTGGCAAATGTGTGTTCTGCAAAGAATGTCATTTTGCATTGCCCGATAAAGTTGTTTTTACCAACGACTATAAAATGGCCACCAATGATCCAGAGAAGCTGAAAATATTCCCGGGACAGAAAGAGCCGATCGGCTTCAATGACGCATTGCGCAGAAAGGAAATCAAGAAGTTGTTTCGCAAATCGCTGAAGCTGCGTCAGGTTTCGGCTGCGGGCGACAACAGCTGCGAGATGGAATTAAATGCAGCCGGCAATGTGAATTTCGATATGGGCCGCTATGGAATTGAGTTTGTGGCATCGCCGCGCCATTCGGATGGCATTGTGATTACCGGGCCTGTTTCGGAAAACATGGCGCGTGCGCTTCAGATTACCTGGGATGCAGTTCCGTCGCCCAAAATCTGTATTGTTGTCGGAACTGATGCGATTTCAGGCGGCATCTTTTCTGCCGGGAATGCGCTTGACAGGCGGTTTTTCGACCTGGTGAAGCCCGATCTGTATGTACCCGGAAATCCGGCACATCCGCTGACGTTTATCAATGGGGTGCTGGAGCTGATCGGCAGGTAACATTTATTTCTTTAAATTATTGATAGTGATGTTCTTCAGGAATATACATCCTGAATGGCAGCTATATGTAAATGCTAAGGCATTGTGAATTTTGAAATTCACTGAACAAATATCAAGAAAACAGGCGACGAATACTCTGTTTTTGCACCTCATTTTTTATTAGCTTTGCACAAAAATTTCCATGAAGCCTATCAGAATGGTTGACCTGCAGGGTCAATACGAGAAAATCAAGCCCGAAATTGATCAGGCCATCAGCGAGGTGGTCACCAGCACCGCTTTTATCAATGGCCCTGCTGTTCAGCGCTTTCAGAAGAATCTGGAGCAATATCTGGGCGTTAAACATGTGATTCCCTGTGCCAATGGCACCGATGCATTGCAGGTGAGCATGATGGCTCTGGGCCTGCAGCCTGGCGACGAAGTCATTACTACTTCATTCACTTTTATTGCTACCGCCGAAGTGGTTGCGTTGCTGCATCTGACGCCGGTTCTGGTGGATGTGGAGAAAGACACGATGAACATTTCGATCGATGCCATACGCAAAGCCATCACTCCAAAAACAAAAGCCATTGTTCCGGTTCATCTTTTCGGACAATCGGCTCCTATGGAAGAGATTATGGCGCTGGCCAAAGAATTCAACCTGTATGTGATTGAAGACGCCTGCCAGAGCATTGGTTCGGATTACTATTTCAACGATGGCAGTTCGAAAAAGACCGGAGCCATTGGTCATCTGGGTTGTACCAGTTTCTTCCCGTCGAAGAACCTGGGCTGCTATGGCGATGGTGGTGCCGTATTTACCAATGATGATGCACTGGCAGAAAAACTGCGCGTTGTGGTGAATCACGGAATGAAAGTTCGTTATTACCACGACGAAATCGGCGTCAACAGCCGCCTTGACAGTATTCAGGCTGCGGTGCTCGATGTTAAACTGAAATATCTCGACGATTATATCAAGGCTCGTATTGCTGCTGCCGACTATTATGACAAAGCATTTTCGAATCATCCGAAACTGATGGTCCCTTTCCGGTACAACAAATCGCGTCATGTATTTCATCAATACACGCTCATCGGACAGGGTGTTGACCGCAACGCGCTGATTACCTTTTTGCAGGAACGTGGCATTCCGTGTATGATTTATTATCCGGTGCCGTTGCATCTGCAGAAAGCCTATCTGGATCCACGCTACAAGCAAGGCGATTTTCCGAACACTGAATGGTTATCGGAAAATGTTTTTTCGCTTCCGATGCATACCGAGCTCGACGAAGAGCAATTGAAATTCATTACAGATTCGGTACTTGAATTTTTAAACAAATAGAAACATGGCAGATTTTTTTGCACATCCGACCAGTGTGATTGACGAAAACTGCAACATCGGCGAAGGCTGTAAAATCTGGCATTTCTCGCATATCATGTCGGGATGCATGCTGGGTAAAGGCTGTAATATCGGGCAGAATGTTGTGGTGTCGCCGGGTGTAGTGCTTGGCAACAATGTGAAGGTGCAGAACAACGTGTCGATTTACACTGGAGTAATATGCGAAGACGATGTATTTCTGGGGCCCAGCATGGTGTTTACAAATATTACCAATCCGCGCAGTGCCATTATCCGCCGCGATCAATATGAAACCACACTGGTAAAAAAAGGCGCGTCGATTGGAGCCAATGCAACGGTTGTTTGTGGCAACACGATCGGAGAATATGCTTTGATCGGAGCCGGCACAGTTATTACCAAAGACGTTGCTCCGTTTGCACTGATCGTGGGCAATCCGGGAAGACAGATAGGTTGGGTAAGTGAATACGGACATCGTTTGAATTTTGATAACGGCGGCCTGGCCACTTGTCCCGAAAGCGGCGACCAGTACCGTCTCAACAATGGAACAGTGACTAAACTCTGACAGAAACATGATTAATTTTGCACTCATTGGCGCAGCCGGATACATTGCGCCGCGACATATGAAAGCCATCAGGGACACGGGCAATCGTCTCACAGCGTTGCTTGATCCGTACGACGGCATAGGTATCATTGATTCGTATTTTCCCGAGGCGGATTATTTCAGCGAGCCGGAACGTTTCGATCGCCATCTGGATAAGATGCGCAGAGCGGGCGACAGCAAGATCGAGTATGTAAGTATTTGTTCGCCGAATTATCTGCACGATGCTCACATCCGGCTTGCCATGCGGAATCAGGCGAATGTCATCTGCGAAAAACCATTGGTGCTGAATCCGTGGAATATTGATGCACTGGCCGAAATACAACACGAAACAGGCATGCGCATCAACAATATTTTGCAGCTGCGTTTACACGATTCCATCCGCAATCTGAAAAAAGAAATTGAGTCGAAGCCGGGTGAATTTTTCGATGTAGATCTGACATACATCACCAGCCGTGGACGATGGTATCATCGTTCGTGGAAGGGCGATGAAAGCAAGAGTGGTGGCGTTGCCACCAACATTGGTATTCACTTTTTCGACATGCTCACCTGGATTTTCGGCGACGTTGAACAGTCGGTTGTTCACTTGCATAACGGCGATAAGGCTGCAGGTTTTTTCCGCCTGAAACGTGCGAATGTGCGATGGTTTCTGAGCATCGATGAAAATGATTTGCCTGCAGAAGTGAAAGGTCAGAAAAGGACTTTCCGTTCTATTCGTGTAAACGGCTCTGAATTTGAGTTTTCGGAAGGTTTCACAGAATTGCATACTGAGAGTTACAAACATATATTATCAGGTAACGGTTTCGGGCTTGAGGATGCCCGTCGTTCCATTGAAATGGTGTATAACATCCGCAATACACCCATTGCTCCTCTGAGCGGAGATTTTCACCCCATTTTGAAATCTATAAAACTGTAAAAGCGATGAACACGTACGAACAACTGCTCAATCATCAGACGAAATTGTCGGTTATAGGCCTTGGATATGTAGGTCTTCCTATTGCGCTTGAATTTGCGAAAACCATTGATGTGATTGGCTTCGACATCAAGCCCGACCGTGTGGAGATGATGAAAAACAATATTGATCCGAGTGATGAAATTCCTTCGTCGGAATTTCTGAATAAACGTATCCAATACACCTGGAAAACCGAAGATCTGAAGGATGCAACCTTTCATATTGTTGCTGTTCCGACACCGATCGACAATCACAATCTGCCCGATCTGACCCCGCTGGTCAAAGCCAGTGAAACAGTTGGCAAGATTCTGAAAAAAGGTGACACGGTTGTTTTTGAATCGACGGTTTATCCTGGAGCAACTGAAGAAGATTGCATTCCGATTATGGAAAAAGTCAGTGGTTTGAAATTTCCGCAGGACTTTAATGTAGGCTATTCGCCTGAGCGCATCAATCCTGGTGACAAAGTGAATACACTTACCAACACAGTGAAAATTGTATCGGGCAATACACCTGAAGTACTGGAAGAAGTTGCAAAGATTTATGAGCTTGTGATAAAAGCCGGTGTACATCGTGCACCAAGCATCAAGGTTGCCGAGGCGGCCAAGATTATTGAAAACACGCAGCGCGACATCAACATTGGATTGATGAATGAACTATCGATTATTTTCGGACGCATGGGCATCAATACACTCGATGTGCTGGAAGCCGCAGGCACCAAATGGAATTTCCTGAAATTTCAGCCGGGCCTGGTTGGCGGTCACTGCATTGGTGTTGATCCTTATTACCTGGTGTATAAAGCGCAGGAATACAAGTATCATCCGCAGATTATCCGTGCCGGACGTTTTGTGAACGACAGCATGGGATCATATGTTGCAAAGCAGTGTGTAAAAAAACTCATCAAAGCCGGACGCAATATTCTTGACAGCAAAGTATTGGTAATGGGTGTTACGTTTAAGGAAAACGTGACGGATATCCGCAACAGCAAAGTGGTTGACATCATCAATGAATTGATTTCGTATGGACTGAAAGTGGATGCGATTGATCCGCATGCCGATGCAAAGCAATTCGAGCATGAATACAATCTGCCGCTGGCGTCGGGCCCGGAGGGCAAATATGATGCGATTGTACTGGCTGTGATGCACGAAGCATACATGGATCTGAATGAAGAAAAACTCGCAGCATTGCTGAAGGATGACAAAGGTGTTCTGATTGACGTAAAAGGCATTCTGCGACATAAAGTAAAAAATCTCACTTACTGGAGTTTGTAAGCACATGAAGAAAATTCTGGTCACAGGCGGGTTGGGATATATCGGATCGCATACGGTGGTTGAACTCATCCATGCAGGTTTTGATGTGGTGATTGCTGATGATCTTTCAAACAGCGAAGAGTCTGTGCTGGAGCGGATTTTCATCACTACCGGAACCGGCCCCGAATTTTATAAAATGGATGTTGGCGACAGGAATGAGTTGAACAAACTACCGGATGATATTGACGGAGTGATTCATTTTGCGGCGTATAAAAGTGTGGGTGAATCTGTCGAAAAACCGCTTGATTACTACCGGAACAACATTGGGTCGCTGGTGAGTGTTCTTGATTTTTGCAAGGAAAGAAAAATCAGTTCATTTGTTTTTTCATCATCGTGTACAGTGTACGGTCAGAGTGAGCAACTTCCTGTAACCGAGACTGCACCTTTTCTTCCGGCATGGTCGCCATATGGTCATACCAAGCAGATGGGCGAAGAAATTCTGAAGAATTTCATTCAGTCGAAGCCCGGAATGAAAGTAGTTTCGTTGCGGTATTTCAATCCTGCAGGAGCGCACGAGTTGGCTTTTATCGGCGAATTGCCGCGCGGTATACCGAATAATCTGATGCCATTTATTACTCAGACAGCCATGGGGCTGCGCGACAGGTTGAAAGTTTTCGGCAGTGATTATGATACGAAAGACGGCACGGCGGTACGCGACTACATTCACGTATGTGATCTGGCGTGTGCACATGTAAAAGCGCTCGAATTCTGCGATAAAATGCCATCCGATTCTGTCGATGTATTTAATCTCGGCAGTGGCGTTGGATATACCGTGCTTGAAGTGATTCAGAGTTTTGAAAAAACCAGTGGTGTAAAGTTGCCATACGAAATTGTCGGACGCCGCGCAGGCGATGTGGAAAGAGTGTGGGCCGACACGTCGAAAGCCTCACAAATACTTGGGTTTATACCACAATTGACTCTAGATGACATAACGCGTTCTGCATGGAAATGGGAACAGAATTACAGAAATAAAATAGAAAAGAAATCATGAAAAAAACCATTGTTGTTACCGGAGGAGCCGGATTTATCGGATCGCATGTGGTTCGTTTGCTGGTAAACAAATATCCTGACGTTCGTATTGTAAATCTCGACAAGCTAACCTATGCAGGAAATCTGGAGAATCTGCGCGATGTTGAGAAGAAGGAAAATTATGTATTTGTAAAAGCTGACATCTGCGATTTTGAACATATAAATCGTATTTTTGAAGAATATCAGCCCGATGGAATTATCCATCTGGCAGCAGAATCGCATGTTGACCGCAGCATTGTAAATCCCATTGAGTTTGTGATGACCAATGTGATGGGAACGGTGAATTTGCTGAATGCCGCAAAAAATCTGTGGAAAGACAATATGGCCGGTAAAAAATTCCATCATATTTCAACCGATGAAGTTTTTGGGTCATTGGGTGAAACCGGCTTCTTTACTGAAGAAACAGCGTATGATCCGCGCAGTCCGTATTCGGCAGCTAAAGCATCGAGCGATCATTTTGTCATGGCGTACCATCATACATATGGCTTGCCGACAGTGATTACAAACTGCAGCAACAATTATGGTCCGTATCATTTTCCTGAAAAGTTGATTCCGTTAATGATCAACAACATCATGAACAACAAGCCACTGCCTGTTTACGGACAGGGATTAAATGTTCGCGACTGGTTGTATGTAGAAGACCATGCAGCAGCGATTGATCTGGTATTCCATAACGGGAAAGCTGGCCAGACCTACAATGTAGGCGGTCACAACGAGTGGACAAATATCGATCTGGTACATTTGCTTTGCGGTATAATGGATCAGAAACTGGGACGTGAAAAAGGAACTTCAGATAAACTTATTACATACGTAAAAGACAGAGCTGGCCACGATTTGCGATATGCCATCGATTCTTCAAAAATTCAGAACGAGTTGGGATGGAAACCATCGCTGAGGTTTGAAGAAGGACTTGAAAAAACCGTTGAATGGTATCTGGCAAATCAGGAATGGCTGAATAGAATTACTTCCGGCGATTATATGAATTACTATAAAGACATGTATGAAAACCGATAATGTTTTTTTAAAAATTAAAGGGAAGAAATGTATTGTCACCGGAGGGGCTGGATTCATTGGTTCGCACCTGACCGATGCTTTGCTCGAACATGGTGCAGCGCGGGTGATTGTCATTGATAATTTACTCACCGGCAGCATTGAAAATATCAAGCATCATTTCGGCAACGATGCATTTACGTTTGCACAAGCCGACATCAACGATGCCAACACCATTGCTGCGCATTTCATCAAGGCCGATGTTTTGTTTCATCAGGCTGCACTTGGAAGTGTCCCGCGCTCGGTTGAAAATCCGCCGGCTACCGACATCAACAATGTGCATGGCTTTGTTAACGTGCTGCATTTATGCCGGCTCAACAAAGTCAAGAAAGTTGTGTTTGCATCTTCATCATCGGTGTATGGCGATGATCAGCATTTACCGAAAAAGGAAGATATGATTGGAAAGCCATTATCGCCTTATGCGGTGTCGAAACGTGCTGATGAAATGTATGGGCGTGTGTGTGCCGAACTTTATGGAATGAGCGTTACCGGACTTCGCTACTTTAATGTATTTGGCCCGCGTCAAAATCCGAAAGGTCCGTATGCGGCAGTAATTCCGTTGTTCATTGACCATTTGCTGAAAAACGAGCGACCGAAGATATTTGGCGATGGTGAGCAAAGCCGCGATTTCACATATGTTTCGAATGTTGTTCATGCTAATTTGCTGGCAGCGTTCAACGATACAGCTCCGGGCTTTGATGTGTACAACATTGGTTGCGGCGGATCGACTGCTGTAAATACTTTGTTCAATATCATTAAATCGATTACAGGCGGAAAGTCAGACGCCCTGTATGAACCCGAGCGTGCGGGCGACATCCGCGATTCATCGGCGTGTATTTCGAAAGCATCTAAAGCCATAGGATACAATCCGGCGGTTGATGTGGAGCAGGGTTTGAAAGAAACGGTTATCTGGTTTAAAGACAATAAAAATGTCTTTGCTTAGTTTGTTTGCTGCAAAACAGCCACAGCTGAATTATTCGGTATTGAATACCGATATTCATTCCCATTTTATTCCAGGAATCGACGATGGAAGCAAGTCGGTTGAGGAATCCTTAGAGTTGCTTAAACAAATGGTTTCATGCGGTTACCAGAGGATTGTTTGTACGCCGCATGTTCAGTTTGAGTATTACCGGAATTCGCGCGATACAATTCTTCCTGCGTTTGATTTATTACAAAACGTGGTGCAGCGTAGCATTCCGGAGATGGAATTATTTGTTGCGGCTGAATACCTGATTGATGAAGGCTTTTCGGAGCATCTGAAACAAGGTTTACTTTCGTTTGGGAAAAAGAAATATGTATTGGTGGAGTTTTCTTTTTATTCACCTTATCCGCACTATAGAAATATTTTGCAGGAAATGCTGATGAAAGGCTACACGCCTGTTCTGGCTCATCCTGAGCGTTATGGTTACTGGAATACAAACGAAGCACAATTCGAAGAATTGCGCCTGGCCGGAATCGAAATGCAGGTGAATATTCCGTCGCTCTGCGGGTATTACGGATCGGATATTCGTAAACGAGCTTTCAGTCTTTTGGAAAAAGGCCTGATTACCTGCGCGGGAAGCGATGTTCACAATCAGCATTATATGAGTGTTTTGACGGAAGGATTAGAGCTGAAACAAATTCAGAAATTTCTGAATGATGCGGCACTTATAAACCGCAATATTTTTGGAGAATAATATTTCATGAAAAAGCAAATTCTTTTTTCGATTGTACTGATGGTATCAGTGCTTGGTGTTCGCGCACAGAATGCGGATTCCATAATGATCAAGAACATTTTTGACAACGCATTGAAGAGCGAAATTTCGTACCGTCAACTCGAAGGCTTGTGTGATGTTGCACCGGGACGTCTTGCAGGATTACCTGCTATGGATACCGCCATGCAATACATGTTGCGCACTATGAAAACGATGCCGTTTGACTCGGTGTACATTCAACCATGTATGGTGCGGCAATGGCTCCCCGGGCGCGATACAGCGTGGTATACGATTAAAGGAAAAAAGAAATGTCCTTTGACGGTAGATATTCTTGGCGGATCGGTGCCGACTCCGGAAGGTGGAATTACGGCTCAGGTATTGGTTTTCAAGAGTATTGATGATATGAAGAAGGCTGATCCGGCCACGATAAAAGGGAAAATTGTTTATTTCAACCGACCGTTTAATCAAACGTATTATAATGCATTCAGAGCCTATGGTGAGAATGCTCAGATGCGTGTACTGGGCGCCGATGAAGCTTCGAAACAGGGCGCTGTTGCGGTTTTGGTGAGGTCAATCAATTCAGTAACTGATGATTTTCCGCACACAGGAATCATGCGTTATAAAACGACGGATACAAAAATACCTGCATTTGCCATCAGCACAAAAGACGCACTGGAACTGGATTCTGTATTGCTGAAATTTCCTGAGACCAACGTATATTTGCATAGTACCTGTAAAGAATTACCTGAAATTCAGCAGGGAAATGTTATCGGCGAAATACGTGGAACGGAACATCCTGAGCGGGTTATCACGGTAGGTGGTCACCTCGATTCATGGTATAATTCGGCCGGTGCACACGACGATGGTGGTGGATGCGTGCAGTCGCTTGAAGTAGCTCGACTGTTTTTTGAAACCGGCTACAAACCTCAGAACACCTTGCGTATAGTGATGTTTATTGATGAAGAAATGGATCAGCGTGGCGGAAAAAAATATGCTGCTGACGCTAAGGAAAAAGGTGAGACTCATATTTTTGCTTTGGAAAGTGATCACGGGATGGCGCTTCCAACGGGCTTTTCGGTCGATTCGGCCGTGCTTGTAAAAGTACAGGCATGGAAATATTTGTTGGAGCCGTATGGTTTTAATAAAATTGAAAAAGGATTTGGCGGTGTGGATATCAGTTTTCTTAAAGAGCTTGGCGTGCCGCTTTGCGGGCTTGTTACCGACTCGCAGCGCTATTTCGAATATCATCATTCGGGCAACGACACGTTTGATAAAATTGTGCGTCGTGAATTGCAATTGGGGGCCGCAGGTATGGCAGCGTTGATTTATCTGGTCGATAAGTATGGGCTTGAATAAGCTATGAGCTATCAGCTTTCAGTAGTCAGTGGTCAGTAGTCAGTAGTCAGTGGTCAGTGGTCATCCGCCTGGTCGTTGAGCTTGTCGATGGGCCGAAGGGTCGAAATGCGGTTGGAACTTTCAGTGCTGACGCTTGCGGTAAATATATTCAAACGCACAACGCACAACGCCTGATGCCTTACGGCTGACGCCTTACGCCTTACGTCATTTTCGTATTTCAGATTTCGTATCTCGTAAATCGTATTTCGTTTCTCTATTTCTCCAGCATCGATTTCGATTCGAGGAGTCTGCGGAGCGGAACAAGATAACTGGTGAATTCCTGATAACTCATATCGCTCATGTAAATGGCTCCATAAGCGCGGTTGAGCATACGGCTGGGACTTTCGTAAAAGTATTTATCACCGAGGATTGTGCGTAGTTCGTTGAATTGCTGCACCCATATTTTTTGTGCCAGTTCGCTGAAAGATCCATCGAATGCATAGCTGGGAAACGAGGCTGAGCGCTGGCTGAGGAAGCATGTGTTGAACATGTTGTGCAGCACGGCAAGCGAATTAAGTGATACCGGAATGATGGTATTTACTTCGCCGAGTTTAAAATACGACCACACGTTTCGGTAGCCCCAGATGCGTATATCGGTGCGTCCGGTTTGTTTTACATACTCGTCGATGGCGGCAGAAATGGCCATCAGCGATTTGTAATGTGTGTCGGGACCGCTTCCTTCGGGATCGATGGCGAGTGTAATCACATCCGGATTTATTTTTTTCATCAGGTTGAAAATCGGCAGCACATCTTCGTTGTAGTCGGGGTATTCCGGAAAAATATCAGCTGAATAAAATTTCAGTCGCATGTGATGTGTGAACTCATCGGGCAATCCGAAATGAGCCCATGCCAGTTCAGCTTCGAATTCGCGCACCCAGCCTTTGGCGAGGTGAATTTCTTCGGGTTCTTTACTGCCAGGTTCAAGTGTTTGAATGATATCGGAAAGCGAGCTGATATATTTTTTAATTTTATCCCAGCTGTGTGTATTCAGATGTGCAGCTACATTGCGCACCATTCGACATGCAATATGCAGCAATTGAATTTCCTTTTGTTGTTGAGCAATACCATTCAGATAGCCTGTAATATCATAGTTTTTTGCAGAGACGTCAAACAATTTTATTTCGGTTGCTTTGTCCTGAATGTCGCTGCTGCTGAGGAATGCAGCTGTTGCTTCGAGCACCGATGCCAGATAAATATTGGTCACTGCTGTGAATCCGCTGGTGCAATACACAAAATGATTTTCGTTTTTATCGCTGCGCACCAGATGATGGATGGCGGGGAAATACGCCAGTTCAATGTCATCGTGATGCGGTGCGGTGTGCATGATCACTTTTCCGATGGGCAGGTCAAGCCCGCGCTGGATCTTGTTTTTGATGGCACTGACAGAAGTTTCTGATGCTGGAAATTTTTCTTCAATCAGACCTGCAGCGGCGCTGCGTGTGATAAACATGCGTGCATTGGGAAGTTTATGCAGACATGTTGCAGGAAATTCCGGCGATGGTTCATTCAGAATAGCGTCGGCCACAACTTTTGATTTTGAAGCGCCTGCAGCAATAATGACAGCCGTGCAATCGGGGTTGGCCGTTATAGTTTGCAAGCCCATTGTAACAACGGCTTTACGACGCACGTTTTCGATTCCACCCAGGTCAGAAGCAGCCGCAGCCTGTGTTTCGTAATTGATATGATCGAGTCGTGTAACTGAATCGTGACGACTGCCGCGGATATTAAATGCGATATGTCCATCGGGACCGATACCACCGAGGAAAAAGCCGATGCCGCCTGCTTTGCGGATAGATTCTTCGTATGCGGCGCACATCTGATCGATGTATTGAATGGCTCTTTTTTTATGAAGTTCTTTTTCCGATTTTACCTGTCGTGTACGCAGGCTCAAATCAATATCGCCATCCGAAAAAAGTTCGCACAGATTCATGTTGCCACGGTCAGGCATGTCGCAGGTATTGATCAGATGCGCTTTGCGGCGGTCGAGACCAAAACCTTTGATGTAAAACATATTGATAAAATGCGAGAACGAACGTTCATGTGAAGGATCGATCGGAAAAAATTCATCAAGCTGGAAAAATTCCAGTGATTTCATATCGGGCTTAACGCCTGATTTGAAGCCGATTTCAGAAAGGATGCCTTTGTTCAGTTCGCGGGTCCAGTTGGCAAGATAGAACTGGGTCCACTTGATAAAAAATTCCGGCGTTTTTCCGGTAGGCAAGGCAATTACACCGCCCGGATGTTCGCATACCCACTCGAGAAATCGCAATGCGGTGAGTTGTCCGAGTGAAACATAATTGTCGGTTATAACAGGTTTGAGGCGACATTGCGCCTGAATTTTTTTGTTATCCTGAATTGCATTCAGAAACCAGGATTCAACTTTACTTTTGGCCATAGGACACAATTTTTACAAGTCAATCCCCCCGGAAATAACAGAATGAGTGTGAGAGCGAGAGCGATGAATCTGTGTGAGAATGAGAGCGAGAATGAGAGAAAGAATTTTGAAAATGCTGCTGTCATTCTGAGCGGAGTCGAAGAACAGACAGCAGCATTTCAAGCGTAGCATTGCTGCTATTTCAGTTCTTTGATTGCTTTTTCAATCCAGTCGAGCGCTTTGGTGAGGTTTTCCATGCTGGTAGCATAGCTGAAGCGGATGCAGTTCGGATCACCGAAAGCAGAACCCGGAACCAGTGCGACATGTGCTTTGTTGAGAATGTAAATGCAGAGATCGCTGTCGTTGTTGATTACCGTGGTGCCATCTGATTTTCCGTAGAGTTGCTGTACATTCGGAAATACATAGAAAGCGCCCATTGGAACATTGGGTTTGAATCCGGGGATATCGCCCAGACGTTTTACCACGTAATCGCGGCGTTCGAGGAAGGCTTTTTTCATCATCTGCAGGTCTTCGCATTGTGCGGGATCGACCTGCAGCGCAGTAACGCCGGCAATCTGTGCAATGGCGTTGGCAGCGGAAGTCACCTGACCCTGAACTTTTTCAATGGCTTTTGAAATATCAAGTGGTGCAGCGCTGTAACCGATACGCCAGCCCGGCATAGCGAAAGCTTTTGAGAGCCCGTTGATGGTAACAGTGCGTTCTTTCACTTCGGGAAAAATCCCGATGCTGTATGTTTTTCCGTCGAAGTTGATAAGTTCATAAATTTCATCGGAGATAATCAGCACATCGGGATGTTTGCCGAACATGGCTGCCAGCGCCTTGAGTTCATCAAGTGTGTAGAGCATGCCCGAAGGGTTGTTGGGTGCGCAGAAAATGAACGCTTTTGTTTTCGGCGTAATCATTTTTTCGACCTGTTCCGGTGTGACTTTGAAATCATCTTCGATGGTTGTCGGAATATAGACGGGAACACCGCCGGCGAGTTTAATAAGTTCGGTATAGCTGACCCAGAAAGGAGCCGGAACGATTACTTCGTCGCCCGGATCGAGGCAGGCAAGAAATACATTGCAGATGGCTTGTTTTGCACCCGTTGACACAACAATTTGCTCAGGGGTGTATTCAAGTCCGTTATCGCGTTTGAGCTTGTTTGAAATAGCCTGACGCAGCTGCGGATAACCTGCTACCGGCGGATAAAATGAGAAGTTGTCATCGACTGCTTTTTTGGCGGCAGCTTTAATAAAATCGGGCACAAAAAAATCGGGCTCACCAATGGAAAGATTGATCACATCGATGCCGGCGGCTTTCATTTCGCGGCTTTTTTTGGTCATGGCCAGCGTAGCCGACTCGCTCATTTTGGTTATACGCTCAGAGAGAAATGTATTTTTCACGACTATTGATTTTTGATGATTCAGCAAAGATAGTAATTTTAGTATTCAGTAGTGAGTAGTCAGTGGTCAGTTTATTTGTGCAACAACAGGGTTAGTCCGCCGCGGCGGATCAGTTATGAATAGCCAATGGCCAGTTTTTTGGTGACTTTTGTGGTAGAGCTTGGTTGTAAACGAAATTTTACTGACCACTGGCAACTGACCACTGGCTACTGGTATAATCTTTATTTATAATTTTGCACCATGTATTCAATCAATGATTTGCTGGTAGAGTTTCCGGGGCGCGTTTTGTTCGATCGCATCGGGTTTGTGGTGAATGCGCGCGATCGCATTGGGCTTGTGGGACGCAATGGTGCAGGGAAGTCGACCTTGCTGAAGATTATCGCAGGGCTGGACTCGGGATTTAGTGGCCATCTGGGATTTCCAAAAGACAAAACCGTAGGCTATCTGGTGCAGGAGCGCAGTTTTACGTCAGCGAAGACCGTGATAGAGGAAGCGGAAACCGCATTTGAAGCGGTACAGAACCTGATTGCTGAATCAGAACGATTGACAAAGGAACTTACTGAACGCAGCGATTATGAATCGGATTCATATCTGGCTTTATCGGAAAAGCTGCACGAAATCACGGAAAGACTGCATCTGAGCGGCGGTGGCAACTATCAGGAGGACATTGAAAAAGTATTAAAGGGCCTGGGATTCGCACGTGAAGAGATGTTCAGGCCAATGGCCGAATTCAGCGGCGGCTGGCAGATGCGTGTTGAATTGGCAAAGCTACTGTTGAAGCGCCCCGATCTGCTGTTGCTTGATGAGCCCACCAACCATCTGGATATTGAGAGTATACGCTGGCTGGAAGGATTTCTGCAGAATTATCCGGGCGCCGTTATGCTGGTGTCGCACGACCGTGTATTGCTCGACAATGTGACTACGCGCACCATTGAGATACAACAGGGAAAATTGTATGATTATCCGGCGAATTATTCTGATTATGTAGAACTGCGCCAGGAGCGGATTGAACAGCAGAGCAATGAGTTGAAGAATCAGCAGCGCGAGATTGCTCAGATTGAGGATTTTATTGAACGTTTCAGATATAAGGCCACCAAAGCGAAGCAGGTTCAGTCGAGAATTAAACGTCTTGAAAAATTTGAAGATATTTCGATAGATGACACCGATCATTCGCGCATGGCTTTCCGCTTTGCACCTGCGAAAGAGAGCGGTAAAATAGTGGTTGAGGCTCAGCAGGTGACAAAATCGTATGGCGAAAAACTGGTGATCAAACCTACTGATTTCATCATTGCGCGAAACGAACGGATTGCCTTTGTTGGTCAGAACGGGCAGGGAAAATCGACACTGGTGAAAATGATCATGAGCACGATTGAATTTGGCGGTGAGCTGAAACTGGGGCACAACGTGCAGATTGGATATTTTGCACAGAACCAGACCGAGATGCTTGACCGCAACAAAACCTTGTATGAGACACTGGAAGATGTTGCTGATAATGAGACCAGGCCTAGGCTGCGGAATATTCTCGGCAGTTTTTTATTCAGTGGCGAAGATGTTGACAAAAAAGTGATGGTGTTGTCGGGTGGTGAAAAAACCAGGCTGGCGCTAGCGAAGATGTTGTTACTGCCGATTAATTTCCTGGTTTTGGATGAACCGACGAACCATTTGGATATGGCTGCCAAAGACGTTTTGAAGAATGCCCTGCTGCATTTCAACGGGACGTTGATTGTGGTTTCGCACGACCGTGATTTTCTGTCGGGATTAACCACAAGAATTTTTGAATTTCGCGACCATCAGATCCGGCAGCTGGATTATGACATACATGAACTGATGGAAATCCGTGATCAGGAGCAGGCTGCGGCGCAAAGGGTTCAACGAAATCTGACCGGAGACAGAGAAATC
>Ga0074193_1001480_pt1 | contig 28018 bp, 24 predicted proteins | sample EPASupsiteHSE605_FD_64523 | JGI IMG/M metagenome (GOLD analysis project Ga0074193, IMG submission 64523) | Bioremediated contaminated groundwater from EPA Superfund site, New Mexico - Sample HSE6-05 | ecosystem: Environmental > Aquatic > Deep subsurface > Groundwater > Contaminated ... | reverse complement strand
CATACTTGGGGGAAGTTCCATGAAAACCATATGTGCGTATGCCGTATTGTGTATAAACTTCATAAGGAAGCCCATATAAAAATGCTTCTTTGGGCATAGTTTGGTGAAAAGCAGTGTCGAAAACAGCAACTTGCGGCACGCCAGGCATCAGTTTTTTACAGGCCTTAATACCGAGCATATTGGGAGGATTATGCAGTGGTGCCATCTCGACACATTCGGTAACTGCTTCTTCGACCGCATCGGTTATCAGTACAGATTCGGAAAACTTTTCGCCAGCATGTACAACACGATGTCCGACAGCAGCAATTTCAGCCATGTCAGAAATTACACCATGAGTTGGGTCGATCAGAGCATCAAGCACTATTTTAATGCCCACGCTATGATTGGGGATATCAACATTAATCACAATTTTTCTGCTATCATCAGGCTGATGGGTTAATACGGAGCCTTCTAAGCCAATACGCTCAACCAGACCCTTAGCCAAAACAGTTTCATTTTCCATGTTTAGAAATTGATACTTAATTGAAGAACTACCGCAGTTTACAACTAATACTTTCATTTATCTTCCTCCCTAACCATGTGTAGTTAACAAAATTGTATGGGTGATGGATATAAATAAAAAAAGTATCCACTCTTAGGAGTGCATGTCGTATATAGTATATAACCACGATCTTCAGCTTTATTCTACATAGATAAAATGATTAACCGCCAGGAGGCGTACGTCATAAGATGTATCCTGCTAGACTCAAGAACGCAAAAAAATGGGACCGCAGGACACATTCAGTCTCCCGGCTCCCTTCTCCCTATTACCTATTACCTATTACCTATTACCTAAACACAAAAACAGCCAGAAATTCTGGCTGTTTTTGTGTTTAGATACTCTTTAGTTCTTGATATATTTCCTTGGTATCCCGGGCAATAACTAATTCCTCATTGGTTGGAATAACAAAGATTTTTACTTTGCTGCCTGCTGCGCTGATTTCTGTTTCTTTACCACAAACGTTATTACGATCTGAATCAACATTTATGCCAAAATACTGCATATTTTTGCAAATCCGTTCCCGCATGGCAATGCCGTTTTCACCTAAACCAGCGGTGAAGATGATGGCATCAACACCATTCATGGCGGCAACATAAGCACCAATGAAACGGCGAACTCTATAGGCAAACATATCTAGCGCCAATTGTGCCCGTTCGCCACCGTTAGCAGCTGCCTCCTCGATATCGCGGAAATCACTGCTGATGCCGGAAATACCTAATATACCAGACTTCTTATTCAAATAAGTATCGATTTGATCAGCCGTAAACCCTTCCTTTCTGATCAAAAAAGGAATGATTGCTGGGTCGATCTCACCGCAACGCGTACCCATGACTAATCCATCGAGCGGGGTAAATCCCATGCTGGTGTCTATGCATTTACCACCTTTTACAGCTGCCATTGAAGCCCCATTACCTAAATGGCAGGTAATGATTTTAAGTTCACTGATATCCCTTTCCATCAGAACGGCAGCCCGTTGGGAAACATATTTATGGGAAGTTCCATGAAAACCGTATTTGCGTATGCTATAGTTTTCATAAGCCTCATACGGAAGCGCATATAAATATGCTTCTTTGGGCATGGTTTGATGAAAGGCGGTGTCAAAAACAACAACTTGCGGCACCTCAGGCATAAGTTCTTCACATGCCTTGATGCCAAGCAAGTGGGCACGAGTATGCAGAGGTGCCATGTCGATACATCCGGTGAGTTCCTCTTCGACGGCAGGGGTTACCAATACAGATTTAGATAATTTTTCGCCGCCATGCACAATACGATGTCCAACAATAACAATTTCAGCCATGTCGGAAATCACACCATGGGTTGGGTCAATCAACGCGTCGAGCACTAATTTCATGCCCTCTTTATGATCGGGGATATCAGCATTAATGACGATTTTTCTGATATCATCGGGTTGGTGAGTTAATACAGCACCCTCCAAACCAATACGCTCAACCAGACCCTTCGCCAAAACAGATTCATCTTCCATGTTGAGAAATTGATATTTAATTGAAGAACTACCGCAATTTACTACTAATACTTTCACTTATCTTCCTCCCTAATAATGTGTAGTTTTATTGAACAAAATGGGTGATCAAACAACTCTAAATAAAAAAAGCATCCACCCTTGCAATGTGCATGCCTTATATGGTCTGTATCCACCATTTTTATGTGTATTCTATACAAATAAAGGAGTTCCTTCTCAATTTAACCGGTTTTGCATAAATTAACTGAATTATATGTTAAAATGATTTGTATAATGCGTAGGAAGTAGGAAGTTTCTATGAACGTCGTAGGCATTATTGCCGAGTATAATCCTTTCCATAACGGACATTTATATCATCTTGATCATGCCAAGAAAACTTGTACTGCAGATTATGTTATCTGTGTGATGAGCGGGCATTTTTTGCAGCGCGGCGAACCCGCATTATTCGATAAATGGTCCCGTGCCGCTATGGCTGTGTCAGCAGGCGCTGATCTTGTTTTAGAGTTACCCTTTGCGTTTGCCTGCCGTAGCGCAGGAGCATTTGCTCGTGGGAGCGTCGAACTGTTATCGGCAACCAAGCTTGTTACCCATCTGTGCTTTGGGAGCGAAGCTGACTCTATAGAACAATTAAAGGACCTCGCGTCATTTTTAACACAGGAACCCCCTTTATATCAGCAACTTATCCGTAAAAATTTGAAGCTTGGCTTATCTTATCCCTCTGCCCGAAGTAGAGCAATTCAGGAATACTATGTACTCACAAATCTACAAAATGCTGACGATATACAAGCGATAATCGCATCCCCTAACAATATCCTGGGTATTGAATACTTAGCAGCTCTGCATCGTATCCACAGTCCGATAACACCAACAACCATTAAACGGCAGCATACTAATTACCATGATCAAAGTTTAAGCGGCTCCATTGCCAGTGCTACTGCAATACGAACTGAATTTGAAACAAAAGGCTTAACAGAAGAACTTGAGCGTACTATGCCTGATACCACCAACAAAATCGCTCAGCAATGTTTCATCCAGCAATTAGGCCCCGTTTTCCCCAACGCCTTTGCGATGTTGATAATCGCTATACTACGACGGGCACAGCCCGCGGAGCTGTCAGCCATTGCAGAAGTTACAGAAGGACTAGAACACAAGTTGAAATCCTCTGGAAACATAGCGACAAACCTTGATGACCTACTTAAGTTACTTAAATCCAAAAGATTTACGCGTACCAGGTTACAACGTATGCTGATCTATATTATGTTGAACTTCACCAAGGAACTAGCTGCAGAATTTGATCATGCCGGTCCCCGTTATTTACGGGTTCTGGCAATCTCCAAACAAGGGCAGAATCTGCTGAGAATATTAAAAGAAACCGCTGCACTCCCCATCATTCAGCGAGCCGCCGAATTTACTGCAAGTAACTATTATAACCCAACCAGCACCTTGGAAAAAATGCTGCAACTAGATATACATGCTACCGATCTTTATGCTTTAGGCTCACCCGTACCTCGACGCGGTGGCCTTGATTATCTAACCAGCGTCGTGCGTATGTCTGGCAGTCTTTAATAGGAGGCAAAGCTCGGGAAGCGCTTTTTGAGCGGCAGCTTCTCCCAACGCTATCAGTTCAGCAACGCGTCCGAAATCACTGGGGAGAATATGACCAACTTGGGGTTGGATCAGGATATCGCTATGGAGCAGCCGATGTTTCAACAATTGCCGTTGCATAATATCAAGGGACATGAGAATGATATCAAACATATTAGTAATCTCGCATACAGTACCTACATCAGTGAGATCAACGGCCACCACGATCCCTTTACCCATATAGCGGGCAACATCAATAGGCGTCGGGTTAACTACGGCTCCATCTACGTAATATATGCCCTTAATAGAATGGGGTACAAAAATACCAGGCACCGATATGCTTGCTCTTACCGCTTCCGCGACCGACCCCTCCGTAAAAACATGTTCCTCACCACTGCATAAATTTGTCGCAACGACTGCCAATGGGATTTCTAACTGGTCAAAGGTTTTGTCTTTTGTTAAAAGCCGCATCATTTCCAATAAACGCTGACCAGCCACAAGCCCATTTTTCGGCATAATAAAATCAATCCAGTGTCGCCGTTTCAAGTTTAGAGCCAATTTTTCCATATTGCCAGGGGTTAGACCTGCTGCATACATAGCACCCACCATACTGCCAATACTACATCCCGTAATCATCCTTACGGAAATGTTTTCTTTTTCCAATACCTTCAACACACCAATATGTGCTAAGCCCCGAAGTCCACCGGCTCCGAGCGCTAAAGATATGCCATCAAATTCAGACAACTAAACACCCTCCCTCTTCACAAAAGCGGTTAAATATCATGCCTATCAAAAAGATATGCGCTAATAGAATGCAGTAGTATCTCCGCTATTATTCAGCGTTATACGAGTATCAGCAGTTCAAGAAAAGAGCATTCTCTCTTACCCGTAAGCGGTATATTCCCTGCCTCTCCTCATATACTTAGTACATAACCAACAGGTACCGGAGGGAGGATTGATCATGAATCTTCATTATTATAAAGGCAAAGGCTACCGTGCTCGTCTGTTGGCCTACGCAATGGCAGCTGGGACCGTCATCGTTACCGTTGCGATGACTCAATTTCCTAAGGACGCCTTTGATGCCGCAATAATGGGCTTGAACCTTTGGTGGAACGTAGTATTTCCCGCTTTACTGCCTTTTTTTGTTTTATCCGAGATTTTAATGGGCATTGGTGTCGTCCATTTCATCGGTGTTCTGCTCGAACCGCTTATGCGCCCTTTGTTTAACGTGCCCGGGGTTGGGGCCTTTGCTCTTTCGATGGGCCTTGCTTCCGGATATCCGATGGATGCTGTTATCACTTCAAAATTTCGCAAGGGCAAACTATGTACCGCTGTAGAAGCTGAAAGGCTCCTTTCCTTCACCAATACTGCAGATCCCTTATTCATGTTCGGTGCCGTAGCAGTGGGGATGTTCGGCATGCCAGAATTAGGTGTTACTATTGCCATCGCGCATTATCTGTCCAGTTTTCTCGTCGGTCTGGTCTTTCGCTATCATGGCCGTGCCCGAGATCGGCACAAAACCGATAGCCCTTCGGAAGGAAGCAGACAGGGAAACATACTCATACGAGCATTCAGAGCTCTTTACAATGCCAAAGTTCAGGATAGCCGCTCCTTCGGACAATTGTTAGGTGACTCGGTCAAAAATTCAATGCAAACAGTTTTACTGATCGGCGGATTTATTATTTTATTCTCCGTATTCCTTCGGATACTACAGGCAGTGGGAATCACCACTTGCCTCACTGTTAGCGTCGGTTTTTTATTAGAGCATCTTGGTTTTAATCTTAATTTAGCGTCTTCCATCGTAAGCGGATTCTTTGAAATAGACTTGGGGACACTCGCCGCAGCTCAAGCCGAGGCGCCCTTAGTGGAGAAGGTGGCCGTGGCAGGCGCTATCATCGCCTGGAGTGGCTTATGCGTACACGGACAGGTAGCAAGTATCGTTATCGAATCCGGCATTCGTATGGGCCCGTATTTGTTCGGCCGACTGCTTCACGCTATCTTCGCCGCAATACTGACGGTTCTTTTTTTGGGTCCGGCCCAACCTGTCTTAAACCAAGTCGTTGTCCCCGTATTTCAAAGTACTAATATACAGGCTTTCCCCTTTTGGTTAAATCGATTTGTACACCTGACTTACCAAATGGGAGTTTGTCTAGCTATCCTAATTGCATTATCCCTGCTATATTACCTATATCATAGTATAACTTGCGAATTTCGGCGAATCTTACAGCGCAGGTAAAGTGAATAAAAAAAGCCGGAAGAGTTTTCTCCTCCGACCCCTGGCCCCTAGCCCTGTTGTTTTCCGCCTTGTAAGTTGCTTCTGCCCTGACGTACCGTCTCTAATGCCTTTTCCATATTCTTCTCCAACTGACGCAATACATCCACAGCATATCGATTGGCCTCTGCCTGCATTTCCTTCGCATTCTTATTTGCCTGGCTCAACAGTTCGTTTGCCTGTTCCTGGGCTTGCTTTGAAATTATATTATCATCGGTTAGTTTGGCTACATACCCTTTAGCTTGGTCCATAATATGTTGCGCTTCTTGCTTTGCTTGATCAAGGATAGCCTGCCGTTCCCCTACAATTGTCCTTGCTTCGGCGATTTCTTGTGGTAGCGTCCGCCGTATATTCTCGACTATACGTTCCAAGAAGTCTTCCTCAACCATAATCTTATTGGTAAATGGAACGCGAGCGCCATCATCCAGCAATGCGTCCAGCTCATCCAGTAATTGTTCTATTGTCACTTTCTCCATCCCTCCATGTCATTAAAAATTTACTTAGCTTTCAGCTTTTCTCGTAATTTTTTTTCTACACAAGCTGGCACAAACTGCCCGGTGTCTCCACCAAATTTGGCCAGTTCCTTAACCCCACTGGAACTTATGTACGAATACTCGCTATTGGTCATCATGAACACAGTTTCAATAACGGGGTCAATTTTTTTGATCAATAACGCCCGTTGGAACTCATATTCAAAATCTGTCAGGGCACGTAGGCCCCGCACGATAATGTTTGAGCCTATTTCCCGGACGTATACGTTTAACAAACCCGAAAAGCAACTTATTTGCACATTTGGAATGTGATCTGTGGCTTGCTTAAGCATGTCCACCCGTTCCTCAAAACTAAATAAAGGGTCCTTGTTAGGATTATTAAAAATAGCTACATCAATAATGTCGAACATTTTAGCGGCTCTCTCAATAATATCTATATGCCCCTTTGTTACCGGGTCGAAACTGCCCGGGCAAACTGCAGTGCGCACTAGCTCCCCCCCTCGCGATATGTATAAATTGATATTACTGTGTCACCATAGTGCTGCTTACGGGACAAAACAAAATCTCCAATGACCTCGTCCAGTGGTTCACGACGTGAATGTTCTACCACCATAACGCCACCTGGGACAATTAACTTCAATTCGTTTATTTTTTTTAAAGATCTTTCGGCAAGCCCTTCCATATATGGGGGGTCACTAAAAATCAATGTAAACAATTTCCCCTGCTTATTTAGTATTTCCAAAGCCTTATTCATTTCATGCCGGTAAACCTCCGCCTTCGTGAGCAGCCCGGTAATTGCTAAATTTTCTTTAATCACTTGGCAGCTTACTGCATTTCTATCAATAAATATTGCAAATATAGCACCTCGGCTTAAAGCTTCGATGCCAAGCCCTCCTGATCCTGCAAACAGATCAAGTACAGTTGCATCACAAGGAATACTGCCTAGAATATTAAACAGAGACTCCTTGACGCGGTCAGCAGTAGGCCGAGTAATGATACCTTTAGGTGCCTTCAACCGCTTCCCTTTAGCCGAACCGGTAATAACTCGCATATCGTCTCCTTCAACTATTCTTGAATCATCATTATTTTAGCATACTTTCTGTTTGATATCATCTTTTGTCGAAAAAATCACGTATTTACAGTATATTATCGCTCGCAAAACATAAAATAGTAGTAGTTGAGAGATTTTTAATCCTCCCCATGAATTCTTCCTCCGTTTTTCTCTCCCATCTTCGCTAGCGCGCCGTTAGTGAAGTCGCCTCAGCTTCGGCTGCGGCTTTTTTTACGTTTGAAGGAATACATAGAATTTCTTTCTCTGCGCCCTCTGCGCCTCTGCGGTTAGAATTTTTTTAAAGCCCGTGGGTTTTCTTATTAATGAAGGATTCAGCCTAAACTTTCCCGAATTTTTGGTATAGCTTATGAAAGGTATGAATTCGACTATGATAAATCGTAACTATATTCTTACGTTAAGTGCCCGCTCTATCTGTGTGCTGTTTATTTTGGCACTCATCCTTTATCCCGTATTACTCCACTATCGTAGTTCCCAGCTTGCACCATCACCTATACCAACTCTTCGCATTTTGCTTATTCCTTTAGACAGCCGTCCACCCTGTAGAGATTTCCCTGGTCAATTGACAAGTATCGCAAATTTCCAAACTATCACTCCTCCTGCAGGTTATCTTGATAACTATCGACAACAGGCCGATACTGCCGCGTTAAAAGATTGGCTTTTAAGTGTAGGCCCGTCGGCGGACGCAGTCGTTATCTCCATAGATTCCCTAATCCACGGAAGTTTACTGGCGTCGAGAATACCTACCGGTACCCGTGATGATGCTGAAAGAACATTACAATTAATCGAACAGTTTCACCAGCAAAACCCCCTGATCCCTATCTATGTTTTTAATATTATTCCTCGTTTGTATATTGCCGACACTCCGGAAAATCAGCCTTACATCCACGCCATGGCTGAATTATCCATTTTAACAGATAAGCTTGCACAGACCGCTAATGATACTGATAGCCAACGCCTTGCTCAATTACGCAGTTCCATTCCTGTATCCATTCAACAGAAATATGAAGATATGTACGCCACCAATACCTGGTTAGGCCAGCGCTTACTCGAATTAGCAGCACAGGGCACCCTGCGTCATGTGGTCTTGGGTCAAGATGACGCTCATCCTTATGGAATGGCCAACATGGTTAAACGTACGCTTCAAAACTGGCTGGCACTGCACCCCCAGGTCAAAAACGTCACCATTACAAGAGGCACCGATGAAGTAGCTGCTACCTTAGCTGCTAAATTTGTGACCGATTATGCAGGTCTTACTCCCCGCATTTTCGTTTGCTATTCTTGGCCCGGTGCCCCGGCAGTGCTTATGCCCTATATGCCCATATCGGTTGACCAGACGGTGCAAGAAAAAATAGTGCTCGTAAATGGCCAAAGGGTTTCTACTCCCGATGAGGCTGATTTCATTCTCTTTGTGCACATCGGCACTCAGGATACACCACCTATGGTATTAGAAAAAGCAGTATTAGAAATTAAAAAGTACCAGCAACAAGGCTATCCTGTATCAATCGTGGACTTGACTTCAGCCTATGACCCGACAAAAAATCTGTTCCCATATCTGGAAAAAAGTCGTATTAATTTTGTTGGACTAATTTCATACGCAGGGTGGAATACGTCAAGCAATTCTATAGGTACAGCCGTAGCACATGCGACTATCTATACCTACGCCAAGCAAAATAACGTCCTAATTGAAGAAGATCATTATGCATTCTTGTTTCAACGCATTCTAGACGACTGGTATTTTCAGAAACAAGTTCAGCCAAGACTTAATAAATTTTTATCCATGATCGGTATCTCCGCGACTAACCTGGGCACCAATTACGCTAGCGTAAATAAAGCCGCTCAAAAACAGCTTTCCCCACTTGCTAATTCTTTATATGCTCGTCACTTCGCGGGCAAAACAGGTGCGTATAGGCTAATCACCAGTTATGATGTTTTCAGCCAGCTACCCTGGTCCCGCACCTTCGAAGTCCAAGTAAACTCCTCTTTTAAAACTGTGGGTTCTAATAGGGATTAGTAACCTCCATATTTTATTTATTGAATGTCGTATGATAATGGGTATTTCTGCGGTCCCAATACACTTCATATAGAATAAGAGGGGCTATGCCCCTCTTATTCTATATGACTAAAAAAATCCAAACTGTACAACCTAGCATTAGATAATTTGTGGAATGGGGGTACTTTAAATGAACAATCGCCCAAATATTACGCTACGCTTTCTATTAACATTTGTTATATTGGGTATTTTTCTACCAAGGTTCGGGGTTGTTACACTATGGCAAGCGTTATTTACTGCAGCGGTGGTAACACTGGTCGGTTATATCAGCGGATTCATCGTACTTAGCAAAATTAGAGGATCGGCTACTATAGTAATTGACGCCGTGTTAAATACCTTTACAATCTGGCTAGTACAATTAATCACCCCATTTATGTATATTTCTTTATCCAACGCCTTAATCGTATCACTATTATATGCTTTATCAGAACTGTTTCTCTATAACATTATGAGAAAGCAATATCTGAGGTAATAAAAAAATCGAGCCTACTATTATCCTCCACGTAAATACAGTATCGTGCCATACGTGGGAATCATAGATCAGCTCTTTAGATTTATTATAATGGTTTTTCATATTGTACAATTGTTGTGCCGCGTAGCTTCATCATCCTATATTCAGATGGTGTCATAGCCTCAAAGCGGCGGAAAACGGTGGTGAAATAATTATGGGTATTAAACCCTACTGCAAAAGCAATGTAATCGATATCGTGGTCCGATGTCACCAATAACTCTTTGGCGTGTTTGATCCTAACTGAATTAATAAAATCCACTAGGTTTCCTTTGGTCACCTGTTTATACAATCTGCTAAAATACGAAGAACTTAGGTGAACATACTCAGCAATTTCGTTTAGTGATATATCTCTACTAAAATTTTCCTCAATATACTCATTTGCTTTCCGGATTACTTTTTGCGAAGCCGTAGTATTACTTTCCTGACATATTAAATCAATATATTGGGTCATCATCTGTTCGCCCCAGGCTATTGCTTTTTCACAGGAATCAACTTGCCGCAAGTCTTTGGATAACTTTATCTTAAGCGCTCCAGCTCTCCTCAAATCCGCAACTTGTGCGGCAACCCGAAAGGTGATAGCTAACAACTCAAACAGCTGTGGAATAATGGCAGAAATATCTGTAATCCTTATGAACCTATCAAGAAGAATACCCATTGTCTTTCGTGCCTTTTCCTTATTCCCTGACCTTATATGCTCTAAAAAAACGGTTTCTTCTTCAATCGGAATTAATTGGAGAAATCCTTGTTCACTTCGTTTAGGCTGTTCAGCACCGACTTTATAGTCATATGCATATAATAACATTTCGCGATATTCATCCATAAGCTCCCTCCTTTTCAACCATCCGACGGTTAATTATATCTAATAATAAAAAAGAAAAAGCCCTCCCGTCATTACCAACGGAAAGGCTTCATTGCCATAATTTTATTCTTATTATACCATCCGAATCATCCTTTGACAAGTCTAACTATCAAAATTGATTTGGGTTCGATACAGCTAAATTAACCGCCGCGCCCCTAGGTAGCGATCCATATAATAAGGTTTGCTAAGTGGTGTCATAGTTACTTCTCCAGCCCCGGAACTTGCATGAATAAACTGACCGTCACCAACATATACTCCTACATGCGACGGTCCTACTTCATAGGTCTCAAAGAAAACAAGATCTCCTGGCGAAAGATCTTGTTTAGCCACTCGCTGACCCACTTCAAATTGCTCATCTGCCATACGAGGTAACGAAATACCCTGTTTCGTAAAAAGATAATATGTAAATCCTGAACAATCAAATCCACTAGGTGAGCTCCCTGCCCAAGCATAGGGCACATTTAAAAATCTTTGAGCCATGGCGGATATCTGCATCCCTTTTGAGCGGGTATTATAAGTAGTCCCCCGACTAACCTGTATCCCCGCAGGCAACTGTGTTTTAGCACCTGCTAACTGGTGAAAGGTCGCTGCCCCAACCACACCATCTATTTCCATGCCATGATCCTGTTGAAAATCCATCACCGCCTGTAGCGTAGCACTGCCAAAAGCTCCATCAATTATCTCGACGGTATATCCCAAGGCGTTTAGTTTAGTTTGCAGGGCTATTACATCATTCCCATGCATTCCAAACTTCAAAGTAGTATCTCCAAAAGCGGCATAACCCGCTGTTGTTCCTAAAATACAAATTAAGCCTACTAGCGTAAATAACCGTGCTGCTCGTATAATATTGTGCATAAAACCCTCCTTTTACAATGCCTCCGAAGTTAGCTGACGGGTTCGGGCTAATAGCCCTACTCCTAATCCAGACTCACTCCACCAATTGGTTTCCCATTACCACGTGAATTCGGCACTTATATAAGCAAGTTCTACTTTCCGGCATGTTTTTCCTGCCAAATTGACAATAATAGTTATTTTCTGAATTTGTACAAGTCATACATTGTGCATTTCTTTTGGCCTAGCTTTGGCCTTATTTTGTTGCATAGCCTAGTACACACATAGCCTAGTACTATCTTGACACTAACCGCGAAAAAGTGTATAGTTATATACTGTGGTTGATTAACGGGGCGTAGCGCAGTTTGGTAGCGCGCACGGTTCGGGACCGTGAGGTCGCAGGTTCGAATCCTGTCGCCCCGACCAGTTTAGAAGTCGGTCGTTGGAAGTCAGAAGTCAGATTTAATAAAAATCGCAAAGCGATTTCCAACATATATTCTGACCTCCGACTTCCAACGACCGACATCCACTACGGAGAGGTTCCCGAGTGGTTAAAGGGAGCAGACTGTAAATCTGCCGGCTCCGCCTTCGTTGGTTCGAATCCGACCCTCTCCACCACCGGTTTAGAGGTCGGTCGTCAGATATCGGAAGTCAGATTAGAAAGAAATTGCAAAGCGATTTCTAAACACAGTCCGATTTCCGACTTCCAACGACCGATATCAGATTACTGGGGCGTCGCCAAGTTGGTAAGGCACGGGACTTTGACTCCCGCATGCGTTGGTTCGAGTCCAGCCGCCCCAGCCATGCATTAAATAGACCCATCTTAGAAAACTAGGATGGGTCTATTTTATATGCATTTTAATGTTGTTCTTCCCTTGCTTTCTGGTAAGCGGAAATTACTCCATCGGCAATACGCTGTGGGACATCCTCATACTGCGTAAAGTCCATATTGAAAACCCCCCGCCCCTGCGTAAGTGATTTTAAATCGATTGCATAACGGAACAATTCAGCCAAAGGTGCTTGCGCACGGACTATCCCTTTACCATTGCCAATCGGCTCCATCCCCAGGATACGTCCCCGTTTAGAATTAAAATCACCAATTATGTCGCCCATAAAGGCTTCCGGAACAATGACCTCCACATGATAGACCGGTTCAAGCAGCACCGGTTTGGCTTGCAGTGTACCTTTTTTCAAGGCCATGTTGGTGGCTATTTTAAAAGCCATCTCCGAAGAGTCAACATTATGATATGAGCCGTCATACAAGACCACCCGAATATCAACCATCGGGTAACCAGCAAGCACACCATTTTGCATCGTATCACGGGCACCCTTCTCAACTGCGGGTACATATTGTCTGGGAACCGCTCCGCCAAAAATTTCTTCGGCGAATTCAAAATTTTTGCCTGGAGGAAGCGGTTCGAGCCGCAACCAAACATGTCCATATTGACCATGCCCGCCGGACTGCTTCTTATGCTTTCCTTCTACTTTTACAGCTGCGCGAATAGTTTCACGGTAAGGAACCTTAGGTAGACCCAGTTTTACGTCAATACCAAACTTTCTCTTCAAGCGTTCCATCGTAACATCTAAATGAACATCGCCAATACCATATAATAACAATTGACCCGTTTCAACATTCTTCTGCAGTTTCAAGGTTGGATCTTCTTCCAATAATCGTTGTAAACCATGGCCCAGCTTATCTTCATCCCCCTTGTTTTTAACCTCCACAGACGCCATATACATAGGTTTCGGAAGATCAATAGGCTCAAACATAATTGGTCTGTCCTTCTCCGCTAAAGTATCACCAGTAGCCACATCCTGCAATTTAGCCACAGCAGCAATATCTCCTGCTTTAACCATCGGAACCATTTCCTGGTGTTTCCCTCGCATCGTAAATAAATTACCAATTCTCTCTGTTTTATCTTTTGATGCATTATAGACCGACGAATCAGGTTTTAATGTCCCTGAGAAAACACGCAAAAATGAGACTTTACCTACAAAAGGATCAGCTGTGGTTTTAAAAACCAGCGCCGAGAACGGTTCACTCTCATCAGTTTTACGTATTAGCTCCTCACCGGAAGTAGGATGTTTGCCTACCATCGGCTGTACGCTTCCGGGCGATGGCAGTATAGAGGTCATTGCATCCATCAGATGAGTAACCCCAATATTTTTTGCGGCTGATCCACAAAAAACCGGTGTAATTTTTCCAGCTGCAACACCCAGCATTAAGCCAGCTTGTATTTCAGTTTCTGATAATTCTACACCATCTAAGTATTTTATTAACAATTCATCATCATGTTCTGCGGCTGCCTCCATAAGCTGCAGACGGTATGTCTCCACATTATCTAGTAAATCGGCGGGGATCTCTCCGATCTTCGTTTGATTGCCCTGCCCGAAATAAGCCTTTTGTTCGATCAGGTCGACAATACCCTGAAAGTCATGTTCTGCACCGATAGGTATTTGAACAGGTACGACTCCCGTTCCAAATTGTTCTACCATCATATTTAATGCATTAAAAAAATTTGCATTTTCACGATCCATTTTATTAATAAAGGCTAAGCGAGGCATACCCTTTTCTGATAAATACTCCCAAGCCTTTTCAGCTTCAACTTCAACACCAGAGGCTGCGCAAAGAACTAGCAAAGCCCCATCCCCGGCCCGCAGGGCACCTCTTACTTCAGCAACAAAATCGCTGTAGCCTGGCGTATCAAGCACATTAATTTTATAGTCTTTCCATTCATAAGGTGCCAATGCAGCATTAATACTTATTTTCCTTTTAATTTCTTCCGGTTCAAAATCTGTTGTAGTAGTACCGTCTTCAACTTTGCCCAACCGAGAAATAGCTCCAGAATTGTACAACATTGCTTCAGTAAGAGATGTCTTCCCAGCGCCGCCGTGTGCAACGAAAGCAACATTCCTTATGCGGTCATACTTGTACTCTTTCATCAAGAGTCCCTCCTCTTTTGCTGTTTAAAGCATTTATCATGGGTTGATACCCCCAAGCCCCGAGCACTTATGGTTAGTAGTGCCCCCCTTGTTCTCTGTTAATTCTCTTTTTATAGTAAGTTCTCCTTCTATTCTGTAAATTTAGAAGATTATACTTATCTATATATTTAATCACTATATAGCCAAAAAAAGCTGAATTTCTACTAATAGTAGAAATTCAGCATATTCTCTAACCCTGATTTTGATTTTTTCCAAACAATTTTTGCATTAAACTTCTTAATGGCCCTGGCACAGATATGACAAAGATTTTTAAACCCATTGTTCTCCCCCCTCATCCCTACCGGCCTACACTTGTTATATGGTATGATTTCACACCATATTTTGTGCTACTTTTTACATGATTCTCAAAAGTTTTTTAGATGATGATAAGGGGGGTAGTTTATATTAGAATATCCATGCATCATTATTACGTTTATACGTTAGTAATTCTTCCTCTTTAAAAAACAGTTTTAACTCCCTGACGGCGCTTTCAGCCCCATCAGAGCCATGCATCACATTAAATGCGGTAGCCAGTGCGTAATCGCCACGGATAGTTCCTTGGGCGGCATCCTGGGGGTTTGTGCTGCCAATCATTTTACGCATCAGTGTAATGGCATTTGGTCCCTCTACAGCCATGGCCACTAAAGGACCGGAGGTAATGAAACTTACAAGCTCCCCGAAAAAAGGTCTCTCTTTGTGCTCAGCATAATGCGCCTTTGCCAAATTCTCATCTGCCTGGATCATTTTCAAGCCCGCTAATTTGAGCCCCCGCTTTTCAATACGACTGATGATCTCCCCAATAAGTCCCCGTTGTACACCATCTGGCTTAATTAATAACAAAGTTCTTTCCATGATTTGTCCACTCTCCTGGTATTATTAGTATTTATCGGAGGGAGCAGGAATGGGGGTGGGGCTTATCCCCATTCCCCATTCCCTATTATAATATCTTCTCCCCGTGATAGCATTCTCCACCCACATTAGGGCGCATCCCATAACGTATTGACCACAGGTCTTTATATTTTAAAGCCTGAGCATGGATTGTCGCTATTGTTTCCTCTTCCAATTCCCGTATAATTTTACCCGGCAATCCCATCACTAATGATCGCGGCGGAATTTTCTTGCCTTCGGGGATCAAGGTTCCAGCGGCAACAATACATCCTTCGCCTATTTCAACATTATTTAATAAAATGGCCCCCATCCCGATCAGGCAGTGGTTAGCAACTCTAGCGCCGTGAATAATCGCGCCATGTCCTACTGTAACATAATCTCCTAACACACAGTCGTAGTCATCAGCTACATGCAGCACTGCTCCATCCTGTACATTAGTATAGCGGCCGATTACAACCTTGTTCACATCACCACGAGCCACCGCATTAAACCAGATGCTGCTGTACTGACCCAACACGACATCGCCAACGATCTGGGCTCCCTCGGCGCAAAAAGTCTCTGGATGTATAACAGGCCAAATCCCGTTAAAATCTTTAACCACAAAACCACTCCCGTTTAAGGTTCACCAAGTAATTAATCTTCGTTGTCTATTTTATAAATGTTTTTGCTACATTAACATCTAATCTTTTAACAATTGCCACCATCAGTCTTATCGCCGCTTCATAGTCATCACGATGAATAATCCCATTATGACAATGAATATAGCGGGTGGGAATACCAATAACAACACTGGGTACACCATGTGCGTTTACATGTATGCGTCCGGCATCCGTTCCCCCACCTTCGGTAAAATCAACTTGATAAGGTATGCCATTCTGCTCGGCAACATCAAATACAAAATCCCGAAGCGCCAAATTAGGAATCATGCTCGCGTCATAGATTGAGATTGCCACACCCTTACCAAGTTTGGTGATTGAGTCAACCTCATTTATGCCCGGTACATCCCCGGCAACTCCTGTATCAATAGCAAAGGCGACATCCGGATTAATAACTGCGGCACTTGTTGTGGCGCCCCGCAAACCAACCTCTTCCTGTACGGTTCCTACTCCATATACGGTGTTAGGATGCATCTCCTTAGCCAGTTGCTTCATAGTTTCAACAATTATGGCGCAGCCAACACGATTGTCCCAGGCCTTGCCCATTAAAAACTTTTCATTAGCCATTACGGTAAATTTACTGTACGGAATTATAGGGTCGCCGGGACGCACACCGAAACGTTCCTTTGCTTCCTCGTCACTCTCAGCCCCGATATCTACAAACAACTCTTTTTTATCAATCACCTTTTTCCGATCTTCTGGAGGCAAGATATGAGGAGGTTTACAGCCAATTACGCCCGGCAGATCCCCTTTAGTTGTTTTAACGATCACGCGATGCCCTAACATCACGTGTTCCCACCATCCACCCAGATTGGTAAAACGAATGAACCCCTCTTTGGTGACATGTTTTACCATGAAGCCTATTTCATCCATATGACTAGCTAACATGATTTTTGGTGTATCTGTTGTGCCAGACTTCTTACAAATGATACTACCTAACTTATCATGAGATATCTCTGAAAGTCCTTCCAGATGCTCATGCATCAGTGCACGCACATTCTGCTCATAGCCCGAAACGCCGTGCGCCTCACTGAAGTCTTGCAAACAACGTAACATTTCATCCATATCAATACCCCCATTTTATTGCTCTTTATTATCCATCGTCAATACTTATATTCTACGGCAGCAACAATGGGCTTATTCATCGATAATTAGTAAGTTTCGCCATATTTCCTCTATCATCCTTCATCTAATGCTCCAGGATGAAAAAAACTGCTAACGCGGGACTTAAAAAATCTAACCGCAGAGGCGCAGAGGGCGCAGGGAAAGAAATTTTATGTAATTCCTGCAAAGTTCTTCTATTTTAACAACATTTAGCTTAAAAATACGCTTAGTCGCCTATTTGCAGAACAAAGAACGATTAGCTAAAACAAGATAAGTTAAATATATAGCTTCAACTTTTATTTCTCTGCGTTCTCTGCGACTCTGCGGTTTTAAAAAACTTATACTTTCTGATAAGTAAATCGTCCGGAATTACATCCGGACGACCTTAAAAACCAGTAATCCCTATTCCCTATTCTTATCCTACCGTCCTGAACGTTTGGCCAATTCTTGCAAGCGCGCTACTCGCTGAGCGGTAGCTGGATGAGTACTAAACAGGCCGGTTAACCAACTAACACCCTTTAATGGATTGATGATAAACATATGGGCTGTAGCCGGTGTCGCTTCAGGCATTACCCTATGTTGCGCATAATATTCTATTTTCTCTAGTGCCCGGGCTAATGCTAGAGGATTACCTGACAGCTTACCGCCACTTTCATCAGCGATAAACTCCCGTGAGCGGGATATGCTGAATTGAATTAGCGTAGCAGCAAGAGGAGCAACTATTGCAAGCAGAAGAAACTCGATCAATGCCGGCAAGCCGCCTTCATCATCGTCGCTGCGGCCAATACCACCAAATATGGCACCCCACCTAGCCATAGAGGCAATCCAGGTTATCACCCCTGCTATCGTCGCAACAATTGTACTAATTAGCGTATCCCGGTTTTTTACATGAGACAACTCATGGGCCATAACACCTTCGAGTTCCTCATAAGTCAATGCCCGCATAATACCTGTGGTAGCCGCCACAGCAGCATGTTCCGGGTCCCTCCCCGTAGCAAAGGCGTTGGGTGAGTCCGTATCCATAATATATACTTTTGGCATAGGCATATTAGCTTTTTTAGCTAAATTCACGACCATACGATACAGTTCAGGTGCTTCCTGATGCGTAACTTCCCTTGCACCATACATACGGAGTACAAGCTTATCACTAAACCAATAGCTGCCAAAATTCATTGCAAGTGATATAAAGAGCATAATCGTCATACCTTGTTTGCCACCAAACAAGTTCCCGAGAGCCAAGAGTAAACCAGTTAGAGCAGCCAAAAGCACAACTGTTTTTATATGTTTCATTTGAGTTAATCACACCTCCATAATAGCTATCAATATTATCCTTACATTAAACAAAGATACACATGCTATATACTATTTACATTTTAAATGTATCCTCCTTTTACGGTATTGATGCTAATTATAATGGAAGTAGGTTAAAAAAGACAAGGCTGGTAATCGGCCTATTTTAGCTAAATCGGGTGTCCTTATGCCGAAAAATAGAATTGAGGTAACTCGTGATCTCCAGCAATAACCAGATATGACTATTACTCTGTTTTAGTCTTTAGAGAATTCAGCATATTACTGCTGTTTTCTTTAATCATGAGCTTTGCAATAGGATTTAAAAGTCCTGCTACCATAGGAATACCAAACTCAAAATCCACCGTAAGAGTAACCTTTGTTCCTTCTTCTACTTCGTCCAAAATCCATTCACCCTCAAATTTTTGCAAATCACCACTGACCTGCTGATAACTGATATGTTGACGAATATCATCAAAGATGTCTTTCTCCACCCATTTAATTTTACGACCGACCAGGCTTGTTTCCCATGCGGTCAAGGTAGTATTCTCATTACGTTCTAACACTTTAACACTTTTTAAATCTTTCATAAATTCCGGGTATTTCTCCATATCCTTTAAAATAGTATATAGTTGTTCTTTGGGTGCTTTAATTACTTTTGAAACCTCCACAAATGGCATCAAGTTCAGTCCTCTCTTATTGGTATTCTGGTATTCAGAATTCAGTAGTCAGCATTCAGAATGTTAATGACGAAAAACCGTCCGTTCTTTCATTCTGACTTCTGACTCCTGAATACATTTCTTATAAGTGCTCAATCACAGCGTTAATCTTGCCCACTGCTAGCTCTACTGCTTGCAATACTTTATCGATCAATACCCGTGGGATCATCAGCGGCGGCTCAATTCGGATCACTTTGGGATTATTGAGTGTGTAAGCAACCAGGATCCCACTCTCAATTAGTTCAGCCATCAGCATACCACCGGCGCCTTCTTTTGTTAATTCTATTCCAATGAGTAAACCTTTACCCCGGACTTCTTTAATTACCTCTGGGTATCTCGCTGCCAAATCAACTAATTTTTCTAAAAAATAGCATCCTTGCACGGCCGCTTTCTCCACCAAGCTTTCCTCTTCGATGACCTGCAAGGTGGCGATACCGGCGCTGCAAGCCAAAGGGTTACCGCCGAAGGTCGATGTATGAAGGAAGGGACTGGCGATATATTTCTCCCACAGTTTTGGACGGGCAATATAGGCACCAATCGGCATGACCCCACCACCCAATGCCTTGGCTAAGGTCATGATATCAGGTACAACATCATAGTGATCTACGGCAAACATTTCTCCTGTCCGGCCCAGTCCGGTCTGAACTTCGTCTGCAATCATCACCACACCGGTTTCGTCACACAAACGGCGAACTTGTGCCAAATAGCCTGGTGGTGGAAGAATGATGCCGCCCTCCCCCTGTATGGGCTCCAGGATAACCGCCGCGGTATCTTCGTCAATCATGGCATCAAGGGCCTCTATATCGCCAAAGGGCACATGACTAAATCCCGCGAGCAGCGGCTGAAAGGGTTCCCTAAATAAATCCCGCCCTGTAGCACTTAATGCACCGAGGGACTTTCCATGAAATGCGTTTTTTGTGGCAATTATTTTATGCTTCCCAGTATGTATTTTAGCTAATTTCAGAGCACCTTCCACAGCCTCCGTGCCACTGTTGCAAAAGAAAGAGTATTGTAGATCGCCTGGCGTGATTTCCGCCAGCGCCTCTGCAAAATCTGCCATTTGTTTACTAAGCAGTATTTTGCTCGATAAGGGCATACTGTCCAATTGATCCTTGACCGCCTGAATAATCCTGGGATGCCGGTGCCCGCAGCTAAATACACCATAACCGCCAAGGCAATCTATATATTCTTTTCCATCAATATCTTTAATAATAGCTCCCTGGGCTTCCCATTCAATAGTTGCCAAGCCCATGAAACGGAATAAGCGGGCTACAGCCGGATTGACATATGATTCGTATTTTTCAATTGTTTCTTCCACAATGGTTTCTCTTGTATTTTTATCCATGACATGACCTCCCTATAAACTAATATGCCTTAATTATGTTCGATAGTATACCAACAAATTCCTTTTAAAAAGAAAACCCGCTAATGCGGGTCAAAATTCAAAAAAACAAGTATCCATTTCCATATAGTCAAAAAGTCAGGTTTTACCTGACTTTTTAATATACAGCAAAAGTTATTTCATATTCATCAGCCCGGTATGCTGCATGATTTCTTTGGTATGGGACGCTTTATTCATAGTATATAAGTGGATACCATCTACTCCGTGGTCTAATAAATCGGATATCTGCTCACAGGCATATTCCATCCCTGCTGCAGCGATATCAACAGGGTTATCTTTATAGCGTTCAAGCATTGCTCCGAGTTTAGGCGGAATGCTAGCGCCGCAAAGGCTGGTCATACGTTCGATTTGCTTAAGATTTAAGACCGGCATAATACCCACCGACACAGGGCTATTAATACCCATCGCCCGGATTTTAGCTATAAAACGATAAAAAAGTTCATTATCGAAGAATAACTGTGAAATAAGAAAATCAGCACCTGCTTCAACTTTATACGCTAAATTACGCAGATCAGTGGTAAGATCAATACACGTTGGATGACCCTCCGGATATGCCGCTGCACCGATACAGAAACCATCAAGCTGTTTCAAATGGGCAATTAAATCAGATGCATATCCGTAATCAGCTGAACAGCAATTTGGATCCATATGAGCAGGCAAGTCGCCCCGAAGTGCTAAAATATTTTCGATATTTTCACGTTTCAACGCAGCAGCTATCTCTTCAATATCTTTACGAGAGGACCCTACACATGTTAAATGAGCTAAAGTCTCAATCTTATATTGATTTTGTACTTTTGAAGCTATTTCTAAGGACCTGGCCGTGCTGCTGCCACCCGCTCCATAAGTTACACTAATAAAATCCAACGGCATACCTACAAGTTCATCCAGCGTTTGAAAAATGGTTGACAATGGCATGTCTGGTTTAGGAGGAAAAATCTCACATGAAACCACACACTTCTTGGCTTTAAATATGTTCCGTATCTTCATTCGAAACACCCTCCAACCGATATTCTATGTATAATTGTAGTAGTAAAAACATATACGCGATCCAGCTCGAATTATTGTTTGATTGTACCATCAGGGTTAAAAGCTGTCAATATTATTAAAGCAGTTATATAAATAACTTGCTTGCTTGTTCGCTAAAAAATTGTATTACCAAACATAACTCTCCATCTATATGGGAACAATATTTTATGATTAAATAAACTGGAGGTGTTTTATTAATGAACCTTAATCAAAAGGAAAAAATGCTCTTAAAAGATCAGCTAAATCATGAACAAGTCTGTATTCAAAAATATCAACAATATGCCAATGATGCCTCCGACCAGCAACTGAAACAACTTTTCCAATCCTTTGCCGATCAGGAACAGCAACATTACAGTACAGTCAGTCAAATGTTAAACGGAAAGACCCCTACAACCTCGACAACCTCAACTGCCTCGACGCAGAGTGCACAAGGACAGTCGGCGCAACAAAACTCAGCTATGCTAAACAGTGCCGCTAAGTCTGCCACTGAACTAGGTCAAGCCACTCAATCCAATATGACCAATGCCACTAATCAGGCCTTTGGATTTAACATGACCTCCTCAGATAATCAGAATACTGCTAGTTCAGCTGCTACTTCCTCCAATCAGGACGCAGCAATGTGCAAGGATATGTTAATGACCGAAAAATTTGTATCCGGCGCTTATGATTCTGCTATTTTTGAATTCACCGACGCTACTGTGCGACAAAATCTTAACCATATTCAAAAAGAGGAACAGCAGCATGGTGAGTCTATCTTTAATTATATGAAAAATAACGGTATGTACAATGTTGGCGCAACAGAGAATCAAGGATATCTTGCCTAATCGTTACCCGACCATATAAAAAGATAAGGAATCGCGTGTGCGATTCCTTATCTTTTTATATGGTCGGAGCGACAGGATTTGAACCTGCGACCCTTAGTCCCCCAGACTAATGCGCTACCAAGCTGCGCTACGCCCCGATTACCGACGTAGTCTAGTATACCCCGTCGGCTAAAAAAAGTCAAGTAGAGCATGCGATGCGAACAGGTAAGGTAAAATAAATAAAATAAGGTTCCTAAATCAAGGGTTTAAACTGATCCAGCACTTGATTAGTGCTATATGTATAATAAGCAGATACTGCAAATATCACAAAATAGGCTACCCCTATTTTAACCCGAAAATCAGTATCAGTCTGATAGTAAGGGTTATCGCGGTCTTGCCATACCTTCCAGGCTTTACCAATCGCTAATACAGCAATCAAGATGGCAATGGGATTAAAGAAATAGATCGACAGTCCGATGATCATAGGAATACCAATTAGCCAAAGCGAGGGTGAAATAGCGCTTACAATCCGTCCCCCATCCAAGGGATGGGCTGGAATAAGATTAAAAACAGTCACCATAAAACCAAAATAAGCAAGCGCATAAAACAGCGGTGCTGTAAATAGGTTAGCGATCCCTAAACATATAAACGCTCCTATGACACCTGCCAGTGGACCACCAATTCCAATGATGGCTTCCGTCTTAGCATCCTTTGGCTCCTCACGCATTTGAATCAAAGCCCCGACAAAGGGGATAAATAACGGTAGACTGGTGTCTAAACCCAACCTTCGAGCATAATATAGATGCCCTAGCTCATGTATGAACAAAAGCAACACAATACCAACCGCATATTTCCATCCATAGATATACATATAAGTAACAATCATGAGCAGCATGGATAGACCAGTAGTCATGAATTTGCCTAGTTTAAGAAAAATAAACAAGCCTTTGAAAATAGAGAATATCGTTTTAAGTTTAAATAGTAAGAAAGCGCCTCCAGCAACTAACCAGCCCCACCAACCTTGCTTCTTTTCCGCAGACTGATCATCCTGGCCTTCGTACGTAATCTCAGCCTCATCCTGATTATGTTTCTCCTCCATCCAAAGTCCCTCATTTCTGCATAACTATTTTACCCATTGGTAACATGCCTGTATCCGATAATGTCGTATCAAGTCCAAATCGATTACCGAAAGAACATCGAAAGAGTCTGATCCTGCACCACATGAATGATCAGAAAAATTGCAAGACCGGCTACACCGCCCACTAACGAGCCATTAATACGGATCCACTGCAAGTCCTCGCCGGTTTTAGACTCGATCAGGCGATTAAGTTCTTCATCAGATAGTACTTGCATAGCATCCTTCACAATAACTCCGATAATATCATGTTCACTATCTATAATATGATTAGCTGCTTCCTGTAGATAGACTTCCACCCAATCCTGAATTTCCTGATCCTGTCGAAAAGCCTCCCAGTATTTGTCCATCGCAGCTAAAACCCATGTCATTAGCGGAGACTGGCCTGCAGAGCTTTGCATATTATCCTGTTGACGTATGAAAACACCATCTTCCGTTAGGCCTTCCATTGTTTCTGGATGCTTGGCTTCTTTAACCAAAATATTAACTAAATCCATAAAGGGTTCTTGCAAATTACTCTGCTTAATAACCCCCGCCTTCCACTCCTCCACAGCTTTACTCCATTCAGGATTACTAGAAACCGCACCAGCAGCATCGTTAATCCTCTGGTGAAGCCAAACCCGTAAAGGGTGTGCGGGTTGGGATAATTCCTTAAGTAAGCTTACCAGCTCATGCTGGAAAGTATCTGCCGCATCGTCGATGTTAGCTGCATTAGTCTTTTCCCCTATCCAGCTGGCAATCGAGCCTAAAAATCCGCTAGTCTTCTGATCTTTAACCCGCTGCAGGTGGTCAGCTATTGCCTGACGGGTGGAAGTGCTTTTTGCTGTTTCTGTTATTTGGTTCAGCATATTATCTATAAATTGCTCATCTTTGCGGTTATCCAAAACCCACTTTGATAGTGATTGCACAGCAGGTGCCAGCTTGAATTGCCTTATATTCATTTTAAGCATTTGCTCTAGGGCATCGGCTATAATTTTAGGATCTACGTTTTTGATCATATCACCAATATGTCGAGAGGCCATGGTGGCAAAGGTTTGCTTACTATTCGGATTCTCCATCCAACCGATAATAACAGCTACCAAACGAACATTTTGAATTCGCTCCCTTAATTTATCTTTAGAAAAAAATTCATATTGCACCATATGTGCAGTTGCTTCAATAAGTTTTACGCGGTTGTTAGGTATCAAAGCCGTATGCCAGGGAAAACCCAGCGGTTTTCTGAACAAAGCGGTGACCGCAAACCAGTCAGCAACTCCCCCTACTAATGCAGCCTCCATACCTACAAACAAGGCTTTAATCAGGAAAATATCGCGGTAAAAGTGTTTAAGCGCTAGAGCACATATGAATAGTACAAAAACTATGCATAGTACCCGATCCGCTTTATTATCAGTGTTCACTATACTCACCATAACCTTTCCAGCCCATATGTGAGGAAATACAGCAAGATGCCTACTAATCCCCCCACCAAAGAACCGTTAATCCGAATCATTTGCAGATCATCGCCCACCTTAGTTTCTATAAATTCTACCAAGAGCTCGTCGGTAAATTCGCCTAGACGCTCCCGCACAATTATGGATACGTGGTTATGATATTGATCTATAAATGTCTCAAGTTTATGTTTAACCCAGGAATCGAAAGCTGACTTCTGATTGGAACTTTCTTTAAAGTTGTCCACCCACTGGTCGATAACGCTATTTAAATTTTGTATCCCACTGTCTTTTTCTTCACTGAGCGTATTAGTTGTCTGACGTAAATATCTTACATAATGGCCTATCTGGTATCGAATACTCAGCTTAGTATGGATAACCTCCGACTTCCAGGTTTCCACTTTCTCCTGAAATTCCCGATTAGCTTTTAGTTGCGCAATAATATCAACAATCCATTCCTTCAGTTTACTTCGTAGCGGGTGAGAGGGATTCTTGAGGTCTTGTAAGTACTCGATTAATTTATCCCTAGCAATATCAACAAGCTTGTCCGATGAGATATCCAGTAACCAGCTCACAAACTTATTTCTTTTCATACCTCGCTCGTATTCACCTTTTACCGCCTCAAACAAGCCGCTCAGCACCGCCCGCTTCTCACTATCTCCAACTACGCGGAGAAGTTCGTCTAGTACAAAATCAATTATCCGTTCATCATAACCGTTCTTAACTGCCCATTCAAGTGTTTCAGCTAGGACCGGGGAAATTTTCACCCGACTGGCATGATCCTTTATGAGGTCCTCGATCATGCGACCAAAGTCATTAGCATCCAGTCTCCCCCATACATCCTGAATGACCCTTTGCGCTATCTCCTTTGCCCCCTGCTTACCCTGATGTTCTTCCAAATAACGAATTAATAATTCAGCCACATCGTAGTGAGATAACGTTTTAAGTATATTATCCTTCGTGAGCAAGTCTTTCTCTATAAAAGTAATTAGATCATTAAAAATTCTTTCACGGTTTCTGGGAATAATAGCTGTCCGATATGAAAACCCAAGGGGTTTTCGAAACAGCGCTGTAACTGCAAACCAGTCTGCCAAGCCTCCAACCATCGCTGCCCAGCAACCACTGTTGATCATCCCGCCATAGAAGCTTACGCTATAGGGGTAGCTAGTAATGAAACCGGCAGTTGCAAGTCCTAACGCAACTGCTGCCTTGTACCGAGTGCTTCTCATTTCTCCACTCCTTACTAAATCGTTCAAAAATAGACATATTACTTCTTCGATAAATATTACATAGTTCCTATGTTCACAAAAATATTTTACACTAATAAACTCAACTTTCGCAGCACGAAATTGGGAGGTAAACCTTGATATAGTTGGGTAGGCCCTCAACCCAATGTTGCAATTGACTTTTGATCAAGTTAGCGATCGACTTATTCACTTTTTTTGAAACACAATTTAGAATTCCCAACAACTGCTGTAAAGCAATTGCCCAATCTAAACTACTAACTTCATCGCATAATGCCAAAAATAAGCCACCCAATGTACGTTGATCGGTGTTTTGACGATGCTGCCAGGCAAGTAATATATATCGTGAAAACACAATGGTCGTATGACTAATCAGTAAATCATACGAACGTCCTTGAAACTCTTTCTGCAATTGCAGTAAGGACTTCGTGCATTTGAAAAATGTTTCGATATCCCAACGAATAGCGTAAATACGGATGATTTCCTCTTCAGTCAGTGAGCAATCGGTCGATAAGATGGCCAGCCATTCGTTTTGGTTTGTTCGATGTCTTACAAACACTACCTTTACAGGGATATTGGGTGCCATTTTGGTGTGAATAGAACGCAATATACCTTTTCCGCCACCTCGTACTGGCCGGGCAACGCAGTATAGTTCTTTGAGATTTAACCAGTGATTGCCTACTAGATAGCGTTGATTTGTTGGCTTTACCATGCCAATCACATCTAAGCCACGCTCTACAATCTTTTGAATGAGTGGTGCATAAGTAAACCAACTATCCATCAGTACATAGGAAGCGGTAATTCCCGAGGCCAAAGCGCGGTCTATCATGACCGGAATGATTTCAGGGGCCGACTGTAACGCCTCTAAACGCCGCTTGTATCCGCAGGTGCGTTTGTCGATCTGACTGGATATATCATTAATCTTCGCTTTCAAAGAACTCAAGAGCGAAAAATCTACTGGGATAAAGGTGTTGCCGTCTGACCATCCCAAAGTCAGCATGCGAAAACCTTTGTAGTAACAACCACGGGCATGATCCTTAAACCGAGCCAACAGTTCTACGGCTTTGCTTCGATTTCGGTCATACATGGAGTCATCAATAATAAGGACTTTGACCCGTTCTGCTGCTGTTAGTCCAGTGACCGTGTGAATGGTATCGCTACTTAGGTTACTCAAAAAACGACGCCAGGAGAAATTGGGATGATTTAAAAACCGGTAAACAGCATCTTTTCCAGGAAACGTTTCCCCTTGGGGACTTTCTAGCAAACGGTACCAGTTTCTGTGATGAAAAATGAGGCAAAATATGATTTGGAACAAATAGGAGCAAGCGAACCCGAAACGCTTCTTAAAACCGGCATTTCTTAGATGTTGCAATAGTTTAAGTTCTTTGAAGGCTACCTGGATTTCTTTCGATAGTTGATTTTCTTGGTGAGTTTGGTTTATCATTGTCATATGGAAGGCACCTCTTCTGTATGGTAGTGTTGTTGGCAAACTTACTATACCAGACATTAGGGGTGTTTTTCCATTGTCAAGGATGCTTTTTTATTGCCTAGCAGTCAACAAATTTAAACGATTGAGCTTAATTTTGGCTCTGCGAAAGTTGAGTTAAAAAGCGCATTTAGAAATGTATATGTGTATTTTTATGGTCCTCATCGT
>Ga0074193_1001318_pt2 | contig 28025 bp, 24 predicted proteins | sample EPASupsiteHSE605_FD_64523 | JGI IMG/M metagenome (GOLD analysis project Ga0074193, IMG submission 64523) | Bioremediated contaminated groundwater from EPA Superfund site, New Mexico - Sample HSE6-05 | ecosystem: Environmental > Aquatic > Deep subsurface > Groundwater > Contaminated ... | reverse complement strand
GCCCACGTGTTACTCACCCGTCCGCCGCTAGGTTTGTTCCGAAGAACTCCCCTCGCTCGACTTGCATGTGTTAGGCACGCCGCCAGCGTTCGTCCTGAGCCAGGATCAAACTCTCAATTTAAAAGTTTAATCTGTTCTCATTACTCTTAGTTATTGACTGGCATTTATTTACCTTAATTCTGTTTAATTTTCAAAGACCATTTGTTTTCGCCATCCTTAGACAGCTTATTCATTGTATCACTTAATTTCTACTTTGTCAACACTTTTAATTTATCAGATAAACCCGAAAACAGTAAATCCGTAAACCTTATATTTAATTTTCGTTATCGCATTGCGACAGCGACAAGGAGTATCTTATCATAAATATTCAATGTAATTTATTATTAATAAGTCTTGACATTAAATTAGCTTTAAATATCTATGTTTTTTTTAAAATTACTCTGTCAATCTATCAATGATACACACGGAATAGTATATTGTGGTTCTGCATTATACATTGAAGTAAAAAAGGCTATGAGTCTTAAAGCTAACCTAGCTTTTCTCATAGCCTTTTCTATTTCAAATTCATTTTATTTAATCAATTTTTCAACTTCATCCAAATCATGTTCATCAAGTACAATGTACCCAGATTCTCTAAGAAGCTGAACTGCCATGCCTTGTCCTTCAATTTTAGTATCAGTAAAAGTACCGTCATAGATATATTTGCTTCCACAAGAGGGGCTATCTTGCTTCATAATACATACTACAACATCATTTTCTTTTGCAAGACGAAGTGCTTCTAATGCACCTGCTTCATATTCTTTGGTTACATCCACTCCCGTACAGGCAATGACTTTACGTCCTACCCGTTGAGAATCTGGACGAGGAATAGGTAAGCCTCCAAAAACTTCTGGACAAACTGGAATTAGTCTTCCTTCGTCTTTCCACTTTAAAAATCGCTTATCCAAACAGGGAATATCACCATCATCATATCGAACATGCCATCCGTACAAACAACCACTTATTAATATTTTTTTCAATTGAAATCATCCTTTGTAGTACAATTATTTTGCTGTTGCTTTTTCCCAATACTTACTTGTAATTGTCTTTTCAGAAATTTCTGCTGGTTTAGAAAGTAATCCGTATTTATGTGCAAGATCCGCAGTTTGTTGAATTGCTTTCATATCAATATAACCTATTTTAGCAGGATCAAATCCTTCAGGAGCAACTAACTTAGCAACTTCCTTAGCCATATAAACTTGATGTTCAAGGGATACACTTTGATCAGTATCAAATACAATTTTTCCTGCTGCAGCTGGATCAGCACAAGCATCTGCCCATCCTTTGATAGAAGCTCTTAAAAATCGTACATAAAGATCTTCATTTTTTGCAATCCATTCTGAATTTACAAATAAGCAATCTTCAAGCATTGCAACACCAGCTTCATTCATATCAATCTTATTAAGTTCACTTTCCTTAAGTCCTGCTTCAAGGAGAAGTCCATATTCGTTATAAGTCATAGCTGAAGCAGCAGCAATTTGATCATTCATAAGTTGATTCATGGTAAAGTCTTGTTGTACTAATTGTAAATCTTTATCTTTATCAAGCTTATTAGCTTGAAGAAGTGCATAAATCTCATATTCATTTCCACCGAACCAAGAACCTACTTTCTTTCCTTTTAAATCTGCAGGGCTTTTAATTCCTGAAGAAGCTTTGGAAACAAGTAGCATAGCACTTTTTTGGAAAATTTGTGAAACTTCCATCAATCCCCAACCTTGAGATTGGTACTTTAACAAACTAGAAACCCAAGTTACACCGATATCAGCTACACCGTTATTTACTTGTTGTTCAGGGATAATATCACTTCCCCCTGGAAGAATTTCAATATCAATTCCTTCTTCTTTATAATAGCCTTTTGCTTTAGCTACATAATATCCCATGAATTGTGATTGAGGTAACCATTTAAGCTGAAGCTTAACCTTGTCAAGTTTGCCATCGGCAGCTTTTGTTTCTGCTTTTGTGCTTGTATCTTTTGAATTGTTAGAGCTACAAGCAGTTGCAATAATTGAAATTAACATAATTGCTAAGACTAAACAAGCTAAATTTCTTCTTTTTTTCATATTAATCACTCCTAATAATTTTTTTATCTATGTGATGCGTGCCATTTTATGGCGTCGCGCTCAACCAATAAAATAATGCAATATAAAGTCACACCTGCCAGTGAAGCTACAACGATATAGGACCAACCCATAGCCATTTCAGCTTTTCGAAGACTATCTTTTATTCCAAATCCTAAACCGGAGGTAGATGTTGCAAAGTATTCACTAATGATGGCCGCAATAATAGATGAGGCTATGTTTATTTTGAATGCAGTAAATACATTTGGTAAGCAATTTGGCAAACGTAACTTTCTAAAGGTTGTCCATTTATTTGCTGCAACTGAGTGCATTAAATCTATAGAGAATGGTTTCAAATTATTTAAACCACTATAAGCATTTATTGCCATGGCCGCCATGCAAACTATCGTAACAACACCTATTTTTTGTTCCATACCTACGTAAAACCAACGATTCATAATTGGAGAAAGTGCTACGATTGGTACTGCATTTAATGCAGAAACCACAATCATGCCACCATATCCCCACTTTGGAAAGCTTGTAGCTATTACTGCAATCATAAACCCAATAAATGAACCTATCATCATTCCAATTAATGCACCGGAAATTGTAATGCCACAATCCTTCAATGCCTTCGGTAGATTATTGGATAAAGTCGAAATAATTTCTGTTGGAACTGGCAATTGAAAGGGCTTCAAATTTAAAATTTTATGCAAAAAACCAAATTGCCAAAGCAGAATTAAAACAATTCCAAAAATCAGTGGCCATAATATATTTTTTACTTCCGTTTTCAAATAGCTTCACCTTCTTTCATGTCTGTAGCCTTCTTCCACGGCAAAAGTATTCTTTCTGCAAAGATTACAATATAGAAGCTAATAATACCCATGAAAGCACTAGTTATTACAGATGCCCAAAATATTCCATTGGAGCTAGAGTATAAAGAGTAAAGAATTTTTACACCAATACCACTGCTGGAGCCTAGCATATCTACCAAAATTGATGCTGTGACTGCCATAGGTGCAGCAATTTTCAATCCGGTAAATAAATAAGACATAGAAAAAGGGAACATCAATTTATAGTATATATTTGACTTCTTTGCAGCTATAGAGTAGAGTAAATCTTTCTTTTCCTGCTCTACACTCTTTAAACCACTGAGCATATTAACAGAAACCGGGAAAAAAGTAATATATGCTGCTATAACAATCCTCGAAGTATTCATATCTCTAACAATATTAAAGATAATAGGTGCAAGCCCTAACACCGGAATCATTTGAGAAACTATCAAATATGGAAATGTAATTCTTTCTATTGTTTTAGATAAGCTCATTACAACAGCCAGAACTATTCCAATACCAGCACCCACAACAAACCCAATAGTTGCTCTAGAGAAAGTCACTGCACTTGCTTCTAATAACATTCTCCAATTTTCAAAAATTGTAATTAATATAGAATGGGGATATGGAAGCTTTGTGGAAGCCATTTTATCGTGAAATATATTTTGTAGAGCAAATGCAAAGAATGACCATATTAGAATTATTCCAATGATCCAAACTATGGCAACAATCCTTCTTTCTTTTTTTTCTACAACCATACTCACACCCCCTCAAAGCTTCTTCTTATCTTAGCTACATATTCATAAAACTCTGGAGTTTCTCGAAGTGAATTTTCACGTGGTCTTGGCAAATCAATATCTACAATAGCTGAAAGTCTACCTGGATGCGGGGATAATACAACAACTCGATCTGATAGAAAAACAGATTCTGGAATGTTATGAGTAACGAAAATAACTGTGTTCTTCGTCTTTCCCCAAATGTTTAGTAAGTCTTCATTTAATTTTTCACGTGTAAACTCATCAAGTGCCGAGAATGGCTCGTCCATCAGTAAAATCTCAGGTTCAAGGGCTAGAGCTCTTGCAATACCAACTCTTTGCTGCATACCACCACTTAGCTGAAATGGATACTTATATCCGAACTCTTTTAATTCTACTAAATTTAACATCTTATCAATTCGTGCTGTTCTCTCTTTCTTTGGAACCCCCATGATTTCCATGGGAAGACATATATTTCTTCTAATAGTTCTCCAATCATAAAGAACAGGGCTTTGAAATACAATGCCGTATTTTTGCTGCAATCTTATTTCCCGGGGAGATTTGCCACTTATTGATACATTACCTGAAGTTGGTTGAAGCAAATCTGCAATTACACGAATTAGTGTGCTTTTGCCACAACCTGAAGGACCTAGTAATGAAATAAACTCCCCTTTACGAATATCTAAGCTTACGTTATTTAAAGCTACAATTTCTTCTCCACTATTATTTGTATATACCATGCTTACATTTTTAATTTGTATTTCAGGTGCATTCATAAACAAACCTCCTAACGCAAGATGCAGTATTCAATATTCTCTACAGTCTTGCAATTTAACTTATTAATTCTTCTTTATTTTTGAAATATCTACTCTTATACCGGGTGAAATTGCACCTACTGGGCATACCACCATACAAAGCTGACATCCCACACATTTTTTTGATATCAATTTTGGCTTGCCATTTGATTCATCTATTTCTAATGCTTGATGACCACCATCATAACAGGATAAGTAACATCTACCGCATCCAAGACATTCGTTTGCATTTATCTTAGGATAAGATAAAGAGTGCCTATTTAGATGATCTGCTGGCACTAAATTCGGTAATGCCATACCAACTATTTCTTCAACTGAATTGAAACCTCTTTCTTCTAGATATGAAGAAAGTCCATCTATTAAATCTTCAATAATACGATAGCCATATTGCATAACAGATGTTGTTACCTGAAGATTCGTACATCCTAAAGCTAAAAATTCACCTGCATCACGCCAGGTTTCTATACCTCCCATTCCGCTGATTGGTGCCTCCTTCAAATCAGGGTGCTTCTTCATATCATGGATAAATCGTAATGCAATTGGTTTTACTGTTTTACCAGAATACCCTCCAACACAGGATTTTCCATCTACCTGAGGTTCTGAAGTAAAATTATCTAAATTAATATTCATAATACTCTTGATTGTATTAATTGCAGCTATACCAGTAGCTCCTGATTTCATTGCTGCTATAGCGGGAATCTCCATGTTACCTATATTAGGTGTCATTTTAGCTAAAATAGGAAGATGTGTCCCTTTTCTTGTAGCTGCTGTATAAAGTGCAACTAATTCAGGATTTTGTCCCACATCAGAACCTAAGCCTTCCCCAGTCATATGAGGGCAGGAAAAATTGCATTCAATTATATCAGCACCTACCTCTGTCATTCTACGTGCTAAATAAGTCCATTCTTCTTCATTTTGTCCTAGTATAGAAGCTATAATTATTTTAGTTGGATAATCCCTCTTTAGTCGTTTCAAATACTCTAAATTTTCTTCTAAGGTATGGTCGGAAATTTGTTCAATATTTTTAAAGCCTATAAAAGAATTACCTTCCTTACGAATAGTTGCAAATCTTGGTGAAACTTCTTCTGGAACAAAAGTACCAATAGTCTTAAATGCCACGCCAGCCCATCCCATTTCAAATGCTTTTGCAACCATATCATAATTGCTAGCTACTACAGAAGAGGATAGGAAAAATGGATTCTCACAGGATAAACCACAGAATGTAGTACTTAAGTCTATTTCCTTATTGCTGCTATTCCCTTTATTTAAATTACCTGCATATTCCATAAGCTTTGAAATTTCCACAGGTCTATCTATCTTATCTTTCAGGCATGCTTTTATACAATTTTTTTCCTCGCATGCTTTACATAGTTCACTACCTTTTGCATACTTCTCTGCTCCGTTCATATTCTCAAAACGAATAGAGCGAATTACTTTAGCAGGATCTAATCCATTTGGACATCTATTTGTACATGGGGCGTTATAACAAAGTAGACAACCATCTGATTCATTTTTGGCAGAAATTTTATTTAATGCTTTTTCTAGCATGCCTCATCCTCCTAACTATATATTTAGTTTTGGGATATTCTTAATTTTTCCCAACTCGCTTTACAAACTTTCCCCAGCCTGGTTCACCTACAAATTCTCCATCTTTATACACTAATTTACCTCTTGAAAAGGTCATAACTGGATATCCACTAAGTTTCTTTCCTTCCCAAATAGTATGATCATAATCAGAGTGCATGTTATCTACGGAAACTGTAACCTCTTTATTAGGATCATAAATTACAATGTCTGCATCCTTACCCACAGTTAGAGAACCTTTTTCTGTGCAACCAAAGATTTTTGCTGGATTAGTACAACATAGTTCTACTACTTTATTAAAGGAAATTTTCCCTTCATTAGCCGCTGATAACATATATGGATACATATTTTCAATACCTGCACAACCATTAGGAATCTTTGTAAAGTCATCTTTTCCCCAGTCCTTCTCATAGCTTTGGAATGGGCAGTGATCTGTAGCGATAGTATCAATTCCGCCAGTTTTAATTGCATTCCATAAAGCATCCTGACTTTCTTGTCCCTTCATAGGTGGGGAACATACAAAGTTTCTGCCGTCTTCTCGTTTATAAACATCACAGGTAAACTCTAAATATTGAGGACAAGTTTCTATGTAAATTTCATGACCTTCTTTTTTTGCATCTATTGCAGCTTCCAAACCTTCTTTATCAGCCATATGTACTATATAAAGAGGTGCTTCAAGATTTTTTGCCCAATGGACAGCTCTCTTATCCGCTTCTGCTTCCACAAATTCAGGACGGCTTAAATAATGATACCAAGGAGAAGTTTTTCCTTCTTTCATAAATTTTTCAACGTTCAAATCAATTAAATCTGGGTTTTCAGCATGAATATTAATCATTGCACCGATTTCTTTTGCCTTCATTAATAGTTTTGCAAAAGTAGCATCATCAACCATCATTCCTTCTTTTTTATAAACAAAAAAGCATTTAAAGCTAGTAATACCTTCCTCTACTGCTTTTTCCATCTCATCTAATATTTCACCACCATTTAAGTCTGTAATACAGCAGTGGAATGCATAATCTATGCAAGCCTCCTTTTCGCAAATGGTTTTTTTATCATTAATTAAATCAAGAATTTTCATACCTTTTTTCTGTAAGGGATAGTCAAAAACTGTTGTTACACCGCCACAAGCTGCAGCTCTTGTTCCTGACATGTAGCTATCTGCTGATATAGTACCCCCAAAAGGCATTGCCAAATGAGTATGTACATCAATAGCTCCCGGTAAAACCAATTTATTCCCAGCATCTATTACAGTAGCTCCTTCTTCAGGAAAATTTCTACCAATGGCAGATATTTTCCCGTCAGTTACTGCAATGTCTGCTCTATATGTTGTCACTGGAGAAATTATTGTACCGTTCTTAATTATTAAATCCATATAATTACCTCCTCAAATTTACCTAACTCTTCACTTTTACCATTCTAATAATTCAAAAGTTTTATCATTTCCCTCTACCACCTTTAAGAATATGGCAGCATTTCCTTCTATCGCTTTAACTATATAATCTGTTCTGACTTTATCGTATGGTGTATGTGCATATTGCTCCTGCATAGGGGAATATCCTATACTCGGCTTTCTATCTATTCCAGCTGTCTTGCTGGCATCTGTTCCAAAATCCCAGTAGCCATATTTTACAGGCTGTCCTACTGTCTCTAGTGCTTCTGCCGCTGCCTTTACAAAGGCATGTTCAACATCTATTTTCCAAGGAGCCATATCCTTTGGCACCTCATATTCTACTCCTGTATATGATTTTTCAAGAGCACTCTTAACCTTTATATCTGCTTTAAACTCCGGATCCTTCTCTGAAAGCTCTTTAATAATTTTTTCAATTTGTTCCTTTGCAATTTCTGCATTTTCCCCAGGAATTGTGCGTCTATCGATGGAAAGCATACATTTATCTGGTACTATTGATAAGGCTCCTGGAGAACATTCAATTATATTTAGTGAAATAGATGCTTGTCCAAGTTCACTATCTTTTGGAAGAGCTGGATAAAGTTCATCTTTAATTTTATTAATCAGAGGAATAGACTTATATATAGCATTTACTCCAAGCCAAGGAGCACTTCCATGAGAGGTCCTTCCATGGACTGTTGCTAGAAACTCTACTCTTCCTCGATGTCCACAGTACAACTTTAATGAAGAGGCTTCTGAAGAAACCATTGCATCGTAGGTTATACCTTTTTCTTTAAAGGTCTTATCAACTAAATGAAGCATTCCCACCATTTCAGCTGGTTCTTCCTGAACAACACCTGTAAATATAAATCTTCCTTTGAACTTAAAGCCTTTTTCTCTAAGCTTTATAAGTGAAGCTCCTGCATATATTTGTGCTGCTGCTCCTCCTTTAACGTCTGAAGCAGCTCTTCCATGTATACATTCTGCTAACTCTTTAACTGTCTTATCTTGATTATCCACTAAGCATATATCAACTTTTCCACCATAAGGATCATACCCTTGCCAATTATTAACATCCCCTGGACTAACATGATCCATATGAGAGTTGTACATTATTGCAGGTCCTACTTCAGTTCCATTTATTATTCCAACTACATTACCCATATCATCTCTAAACACTTCATCATAACCTAGCTTCTTCATTTCACTTAAGTAAATATCTGCAATTTCTTTTTCAGTTCCACTTATGCTTGGTGTTTTAATTAGCTTTTGGGCAAATTCTATAACTTCAGTTTTAAATTCTTCCTTTATTTCTTTTAATTCTTCAAAAATATTTTTCATAATAAAACCTTCTTTCAATTATTACAGTTTAAAAGCTTCTTTTGGCAACTTGCTTAGTTCTAAATAAATTGAAGTATTACCAAGAACAGCTTTTTCCATATAGTCGGTTCTCACTTTGTCTATAGGTCTATGGCAATAGAATTCCTGCATTGGTGAATATCCTATGGCTGGTTTTTTATCCCTGCCACAAATAACTGAAAGGTCTGTACCAAAGTCCCAGTATCCATATTTAACAGGTTGTCCTGTTTTATCTATAGCTTTAGCCGCTGCTTTTACAAATTCATGCTCCTTATCTATTTTCCAAGCCTCTTTTACATTAGGAATTGTAGCTGTTTTTCCTGTATACGAAGTTCTAGGCACTGCAGCAATTTCTACTGTAGCTCTAAAATCTTTATCTTCCTTTGAAATTTCATCTATAATATTCTGAATTTCTAAAAGACAACTTTCTGCAGTTTCTCCAGGAACGAATCTTCTGTCGTAGGTTATATTGCATCTATCTGGAACAATGCATAAAGCTCCTGGTGTACAATTTATTATAGTTAGAGCTATACTTGATTTACCGAGCTTATCATCCTGTGAATAATTTTCTGCAAGATATTTTTCTACTTTATCAATAAACTTAGTAGCTTTATTTACTGCATTTATTCCAAGCCAAGGAGCACTTCCATGAGATGTAACTCCTGAAATAGTTACCTTAAGCTCTACCCTTCCTCTATGTCCTAAATATAATTTAAGACTTGTAGCTTCGCAGGATACAACTCCATCATAGTCTATTCCACGACTAGGTAAGGTCTCGTCAATAAGCTTTATCATTCCTAGTTGTTCAGCCGGTTCTTCAAGTACTACTCCTGTAAACATAAATTTACCCTTCATCTTATATCCCATATCCCTTAGCTTTAAAAGAATAAACCCTGAATATACTTGGCAGGCTCCTCCACCTTTAACATCCGCTGCAGCTCTTCCGTGAATAACCTCTGCCATTTCAAGTCCTGTTCTGTCTTGATTCTCCATTTCCACTATATCAATAGCTGCTCCATAGGGATCATAGCCTTCCCACTCACTATAATCCCCTGGATCAACATGGTCTAAATGGGCGTTGTACATAATTGTTGGTCCCGGTTCTGTACCATTTACTATTCCAATTACATTGCCCCATTCATCTCTGAAAACTTCATCATATCCAAGTTCCTTCATTTCAGCCATATAAATATTTGCTACATCCTTCTCTTCTCCTGATAATGAAGGGCATTGTATTAATTTCCTTGCAAATTCAATCATTTTCGGTTTTATATATTTCACTATTTTATCAATGTTTTCAATATTCTCAACCAATATAATCATCTTCTTTCCTTAAAGTTTTCCTCTATACAATTAATGTATCTACATAATCTAATACTTCATCCATAATTCCTAAGGCTTCCTTTAGCTCTTCTTCCTTTATAATTAGCGGAGGAGCTATAATTACCATGTTTTCATGTGAATAAGTTGAAAAGCCTTTCTTTTTAAGTAAACCTACTATTGTACCCATCACTTTACCTGGATCTTTTCCATATGCCACTAATGGTTCTCTTGTTTCTTTATCTTTTACTAGTTCTATAGCTGAAAATAATCCAATATATCTCACATCTCCTACTGATGGATGCTTAGCTTTTAACCTTTCTAGCTCTTCACCCAAAATCTTACCCATGGCTTTTGAATTTTCTAAAAGATCTTCCTCTTCGTAAACATCTAAGGTTGCACAACCTGCTGCACAAGCCATTGGATGACCACTATATGTTAAACCACACATAAGTGTTTTATCATCAAAATAATCAGCAATCTTCTTATCAACAATGACTCCTCCTAATGGAAGATAACCACAGGTAATACCTTTTGCGAAGGATATTATATCTGGCTTTACTCCAAAATTATTTATAGCAAAATATTCTCCTGTTCTACCAAAGCCAGCCATAACTTCATCACAAATCATGATTATTCCAAACTCATCACAAATTTCTCTAACACCTTTCATATATCCCTTAGGTGGAATAATTACTCCATTACTTCCTGTTATACTTTCCATAACTATCGCTGCTACATTTTCTGGTCCCTCATATATAACCTGCTCTCTTAATTTGTCCACATAGAACTTAGCCGCTGCCTCTTCACTTTTAAACTCAATTCCAGCTCTATATATATAAGGATCAAAGAACTTAATGAAGCCTGGAATTCCAGGTTCACTAGCATACCTTCTTGGTTCACCAGTTAAGTTTCCAGCTCCCATGGTTGAACCATGATAAGAACGATACCTTGAAAAAATCTTTTGCTTTCCAGTATACATCCTAGCCATTTTAATGGCATTTTCGTTAGCATCTGCACCTCCTAAGGTAAAAAATACTTTTCCCATATTATCTGGTGCTAATTCTATTATTCTTTTAGCAAGCTCTGATCTTACATCCACTGCATAGCTTGGAGCTATATAAGTTAATCTTTCTGCCTGCTCTTTAATTGCATCAATTACCTTCTTGTTTCCATGCCCAATATTAGAATTTACTAATTGAGATGACATATCGAAATATTTATTCCCCTGAAAATCCCAAAAATATATGCCTTCCGCCTTTGTAATTACTAATGGATTTAAATTTCCTTGACTGGACCAAGAATGTAAATTATATTTTTTATCATAATCCTTTATATTTTCCTCTGTTAAAGTATAAGCCTTCATTATTTTTTCCCCCTCTTTAATGTACTTAAAATCCATACAGATGTTTTAGTAGATATCTCTATAGATTTTAATAATATCGTGAATTGAAGCTTTTGTAGGATTTAATAGGGTGCTTCCACTTTTAAAAGCATCCTTTGCTAAAGTTTCAATACTATCTTCTGTAACGCCAACTTCTTCTAAGGTCTTAGGTAACCCTGTTTCATCATATATATTTTTAATAGCTTTAACTGCTAATTTACTTGCTTCTCTTAGAGATAATTTATCTGTATTTTCTCCCATAGCTTCTGCTATATCTTTAAACTTCTCTGGTACAGATGCTCTGTTATATTCCATTACCCTTGGAAGAAGTATTGCATTTGCCATTCCATGAGGTATCTTAAAGAATGCACCAAGTGGTCTTGACATAGCATGTACTAAAGCTACAGAAGCATTGCTAAAAGCAAGTCCTGCCTGCATTTGTCCAAATAACATATTTTCTCTAGCTTCAAGGTTATCCCCATTATTAACTGCTTTTATAATATTTGAGCTTATTAATTTTATAGCTGAAAGAGCATACAAATTTGAGGCTGGCTGAGAAACTTTAGATATATATGCCTCAATTGCATGGGTAAGTGCATCCATTCCAGTAGCAGCAGTTACGTCTTTAGGCATAGTAACAGTTAACTCTGCATCTAGAATTGCTATTTTAGGAATTAATGTATCTCCTGCTAGTAGCATTTTTATCTTCCTTTTTGTATCAGTTATTACTGAAAATCTAGTTACTTCACTGCCTGTACCGGCTGTAGTTGGTACAGCTATTACTGGAATTCCCTCTATTTCAGGAGTTTTATTTTCATAATCAGTAAGCTTTCCTGGATTTGTTAACATTATGCTTATAGCTTTTGCTGCATCAAGAGGACTTCCTCCCCCTAAAGCTATAATTACATCTATTGCTTTCTCTTTAGCTACCTTTGTTCCAGCTTCAACTGTATCTACGCTTGGATCTGATTCAACTTCATCAAATACAATTGCCTCTACCTTGTTCTCCTTTAAGCTATTTAAAACCTTATCTAAAGCACCACTTTTTTTTGTAGAACTTCTACCTGTTACTATAAAAACTCTTTTCCCATACTTAGCGGTTTCTTCTCCAACATTCTTTATACTTCCTAATCCATAAATTATTTTATTTGGAGCTTTAAAAACGAAAATAGACATATGCTTCACCTTCTTATGTTAAATTATTATTATTGATAAATTAATAATTTAATACAGTGTATATTATTAATTTATCAATTATATTGTATATAATTTATCATATTATTACTTAGTTTCATATGTCCACTTGGCACAATTATTTATGTTGATATTTGTTCACTCTATCATATATAAATCTTTTAATTTTAAAAGTTGCTTGTCATTAGAAGCAAAAAGCCCTCCAGCATAATATTTGCTAGGGCTTTTCCTTTTACTCTGTATAAAAGTATATTACCTACTATACAACAAATTAAATTGTCAGGTATTTTTCAGTTATTTCATCTGTTAATTGGCTTGTTTTTCCACTAGCAACCACTGTACCCTTTTGCATTACCATAAATGTATCCGAAAGCTTTTTAGCAAATTTTAAGTTTTGCTCTACAATAATCATTGGTATGCACATTTTTTTGTGAAGCTTTATTAAAATATTTGCTATTTCATCTACAACATTAGGCTGAATACCTTCAGTAGGCTCATCTAATATTAATGCTTTAGGGTTACTCATTAGTGCTCTTGCTAAGGCTAATTGTTGCTGCTGTCCACCTGATAAAACCCCGCCTTTCCTATTTAGGTGTTCTGGCAAAATAGGAAAATAATCAAATATTTCTTCCATCCTCTCATTAATCTCTTTAGTATGTGCAAGGGCTCCTAGCTCTAAATTTTCTTTTACTGTTAAATTTGGGATAATCTCTCTTCCTTGAGGAACATATGCAAGTCCATTACATGACCGCTCGTAGGTTTTTAAATTTGTTAAATTATTATTATTCAGTTCTATTGAACCTTTTTGCATTGGCAATAAACCTACCATACTCTTTAATAATGTAGTTTTTCCAACACCATTTCGTCCTAAGATAACCATCTTTTCTGTTGGCAAAACATTAAAGGAGACACCATGTACTACTCTACTTTCACCGTAATTTACCGATACATCTTTCACCATCAGCATGCCTCATCTGCCTCCTCCTCATTTTTCAAATACACTCTAATAACCTCTGGATTTTTAGTAACTTCTTCATATGTCCCTTCTGCGAGTAACTTGCCTTGATGTAATACTGTTACATTCTCAGCAATTTGCTTAACAAAATCTATATCATGTTCAACAACTATAACTGTTTGATCCTTCATTAAAGTCTTAATTAACTCACCAGTCTTATAGGTTTCATCTGCAGTCATTCCGGCTGTTGGTTCATCAAGAGTAATAATCTGAGGATTTTGAGCTATCACCATACCTATTTCAAGCCACTGTCTTTCACCATGTGATAATGATGTTGTTAACATAGCTCTCTTCTCAAAAAGATTTATATCTTTTAAAATCGATTCAATTTCCTCTTTTATCTTCTTTGTTTTTTTATATAGAAAAGTTTTAGCTACAGTACTGTTACCAGCTAATGCTACTTCAATATTTTCCTCTACAGTCATATAATCAAATACATTTGGTCCTTGAAATTTTCTACCCACTTTGTGTTTACTAGCTATTACTTCAGGATTTTTCCCTGTAATGTCTATACCATCTATCATTATCTTTCCTGAAGTTGGTTTAGTTTTACCTGTAATCATATCAATGATTGTTGTTTTACCAGCACCATTAGGACCTATAACAACACGTGTCTCCCCTTTTCTTATTTTCAAGTTAACTTTGTCAACAGCTAAAAATCCATTAAAGTTAACGGTTAAATCTTGTAGTTCTAAAAATTCCATAATCTTCACCTGCCTTTAATACATTTTTCCTAGCCTTTAACTTTATATCAAAATCAATAAGAGTTCCTATAATTCCTTTAGGGAAAAATACAACTACCACTAACATAATTACTCCAAGTACTAATTGCCATAGCTCTCCAAAGCTATCTGATAATGAACTTTCTAATATGTTTATTATTAACGCCCCTACCATAGCACCTGTTAAATTTCCTTTTCCTCCAACTGCTAACCACACCAGTACGGAAGTAGATAACATAACACCTACCTTATCTGGTGATATAAATGAATTCATAGGTATATATAACATGCCTGCAAGCCCTGCAATCATTCCTGAAATTGCAAATATAACCATCTTAAATGCAGCTGGATTAAAACCTAAGAACTGTAATCTTGCCTCATTTTCTCTTACAGATTTAATTATTAACCCAAACCTGCTTTTTGTTAACCAAATACAGAACAAGTATACTAAAATTAAAATCCCAAATACTAAGTAATATAGTTGGGTTATAGATAAAGACTCTCCACCTATTTTTATATTTGAAATTCCACTAATACCGTTTGCTCCTCCAGTATATTTTTGTTGATTATTAACAAATAGCTCAAATAAAGCAGCAAATGCTAATGTAATAATATTAAAGAATACTCCTTTTACTTTGCTAGTAAAGATGAAATACCCTAACAATAAAGCAACTATCATAGGCACTATTAATCCCATAAAAAAGGCAATAATAGGGCTTTCTAAAATTCTTAATACCCCAGGTAATCTAGTTAATCCAAAAGATTCCATAAATACTGGTACACCCTCTTGAGATGCAAGAGAAATTGCCATTATATACCCTCCAATACCGAAGAATATAGCATGTCCTAAATTCATTAACCCAGCACTTCCCCACAAAATGTCTAATGAAATAGCAAATATCATATAAACTATGAATCTTCCTACTAATTCTGTCTTAAAGTTTGATGTAAAAAATGGGACTAAAAATAATATTAAAAATAACACTATATCAATATATTTTTTTGCCCCCATATTCTTAAACTTCTCCATTAACATCCCATCATCTCCTTTCTTTTAAAGCAAATAGTCCTTCCGGTTTAAATCTAATCAATATTATAATCAACATAAACACTAGTATCTTAGCTGTAATTTCACTTATATATCCTGATGCTAATGTTACAGACTCGCTTATTACAAAGGAGCTTGTAAATGCCCCTATTATAGAATTTAATCCACCTAAAGTTACTGTTAAAAATCCATCTACCTGATATCCAATACCCATTGCCGGCGTTACACTTTTAACTGGTGCAAGCAAAGCTCCTGCCACTCCTGCAAGTCCAGATCCATAAGCAAAAGTCAAAGTATCAATACGAGCTGTATTAAGCCCTAAGCATTGAGACATACTTCTGTTCCTAGTAATTGCTCTAATTTGCATTCCAAATGTGGTCTTAAAAAACAAAGCTAAAGTTACAAGTAATATTATTACTGCTATTGCAACTAAAAATATATTATAGTAGGGAATTACTACCTCCCCAAACTTTAAACTTCCTTCTAATGGATTCCCTACAAATTTATCTTCTGGTCCAAATATCATTTTTATAGTTTGTTGAAAAATATATGAGAGTGCAAATGTTGCTAAAAGTGTTTCTGAAACTTTACCATATAATCTTTTTATCAACAAAGTTTCTATTATAATTCCTAAAATAGCTGTGAATATAAAAGACGCGATTATGGAAACTGCAAAAGGAAGTTTTAAAACTGTTGATGTGAAGTATGCAAAATAAGCGCCAATCATTATAAATTCACCATGAGCCATGTTAACTACATCTAACAGTCCAAATATAATTACTAATCCTATGGCTGATATAAATAAGGTTGATGAAACACTTAACCCATTAATCAACTGTGATGTAAATATCTCCATAAGTTTTCCTCCTTAAATTTTTTAAGAATTTATAGTGTAAGTCAAAAATCTATTTAGCATTTTGACACTACACTATAAATATCTAACTTCTTAAAATTTATTGAATTACTGGTTCTACTAATCCATCTGCATGATATATAATGTCAAATGTACCCTTTGAATTAACTTTTCCTATATATGAATTTAACCAAGCATGATGGTTCTCTTTATCCATTTTAATTTTTCCTTGTGGAGTATCAATTTCTAACCCTGAAAAAGCTTTTATTATAGATTCTGTATCTAGTTTATCAGCCTTTTCAAGTGCTGCAGCTAACAAGTAAACACCGTGGTATGCACCTTCTACTTGATTTGTTACAGTTGTATTATCATTAAAGGTAGATTTATATTTCTCAACAAATGCTTTGCTTTCTTTAGTATCTACTGCATTAAAATAGTCAAATGAACTATAGTGACCTGCTGCTGCGTCTACACCTATACCCTTAACTGAGCCCTCATGAGTTGCAATTGAACAAATTGGAATATCAGAAGATGAAATACCATATTGCTTGTATTGTTTATAAAATGGTACTACACTATCTCCAGCCACTGCTGAGAATACTACATCTGGTTTTGCTTGTTTAATTTTATTTATTAAAGAAGAAAACTCTGTATGCCCTAATGGTAAATACTCTTCACCGACAATCTGTCCTCCTGATTCCTCTAATAGCTTTTTAGCAAAAGCAATACTCTTCTTAGGGAATACATAATCAGAACCAACGAAAAATACCTTTTTACCTAAATTTGCAGTAATCCAAGGAATAAATGCACTGATTTGTTGACTTGGAACTGTATTAGTATAAATTACATTTGGTGATGGTTTTTCACCTTCATAAAAAGTGTTGTACACTAAAACTGAATTATTATTTTGAACTACAGGGATAACAGCAAGTCTTGTGGCAGAAGAGTTAGTACCTACTGTGGCAACTACTTCATCTTCTAATATCAATTTCTTAATTTTTTCACTAGCTTTTGCTGGATCTGAGTTGTAATCTGAATATATAGGCTCTATCTTCTTTCCCTTAATACCACCCTTGGCATTAATCTCGTCTATAGCCATTTTAGCTGCATTAACCATTGGTTTTTCGGAAATTGAAAACGCACCTGTAGTGGAATAAAGTACCCCAATCTTAATTGTTTTTTCATTACTAGAATTTTTACCACATCCTGTAAACACGGCACCAACCATCATAATAGCAGTAACTATAGCGATTAACTTTCTCTTTCTCATATTAACTCCTCCTAAATTTTATTATTTCCTTTTCTTCCTCTAAGATTGTAATAAATATTGCTATGTTTCCTTCTGCAACTTAAACTATATATTATGCTTTTGGAAATCTTAAAAAATTAAATGGACATATGTTTAACCTACTACGATAAATTATATCCATTAGCAAATTAATAATTAAATATGTTTATTATTATTAATTTGTTAATAATCTTATATATAATTTATCATATTATCATTAGGATTCATATGTCCACTTCATACAATTATTTATATCTCTATTTGTTCACTGTAACATTTTTATAAATCTTCTTATTTTAAAAGCTAATCTTAAATTGAAACATTCATTTACCCCTTCTAGATTTATTTGTAATATTTCTTGTATTCTTGAGATTCTATACTTCAAAGTGTTCCTATGAATATATAGTTCTTCAGAAGTTTTTCGTAGATTTCTATCCTCAGTAAGATATATTTCCAAGGTATCCAATAAATCTGTGCCATTCTTATTATCATATTCTAATAATTTACCTAAGTTCTCCATATAAATCTTATTTAACTCGTCCATATCATCTACTTTGAAAAAAAGTCTATAAATTCCTAGTTCGCTATAACTCCTTATAGTGTCTTCTCTATTACAAGCCTTGAGAATTGTTAGAGATTTGTTAGCTTCATATACACTATTTTTAAATTTTCTTAGCTCCTTGCATGGACTGCCTATACCTATACTAACAGTTAAGTCTTTAAGTTTATTTTTAATTTCTAATTTTATCTCTTCAACTATCTTAAGGATTTCTTCCATAGTTTTTACTGGCACCATTATATTGAATGAATCACTTTTACTTACATATAAAATATTTTTATCATATTTTCTAAATATAGAATTAATAATATTTTGTATATTAGTTTTTATTTTCAAAATTACATATTCGTCTTTTATATTTTCTTTTTTTATATATTCTGAAAATTTGTCAATATCTACTACAATAGCCACATATTCTTCTTTATGTTTATATCCATAAAAGGTTGCTCTATCAATCATATCCTCTTTATATGTTCCAAAAATCACCTCTTCCATAAGATCATTCATAGATTTAAGCTTAATCTGATTATTGAATATCATTTTAATTATACTTTGAGTTATAAATGTAACTTTAACTTCAAAAGGAATTTTAAGTAAAGGAACATTTAAGATGTCAGCAATCTCTACAGCTTCCTTTGGAATTTTATTAATATACGGCCCAACCCCAACTACTATACCAGATAAATTTTTTTCGCTAGCTTGTCTAATTATTTCTACAAGATCTTCTTTATAACTTTTAAGTCCAACCCCTGTTAAAAATACCAAATCCCCTGCTGAGGACCATTCCCCTACATTAGGTAGTTCCACAATATGAACCCAAGATATAATTTTATTTAATCCATCCTTACCTCCCACAACTCTAACTTTGCTTAATTCCGGAAGATTTAATATTTCTTTGCAAGTAACTACCATTTAAAAACCACCTCTTTTGTTTTGGTATTATAAATAAATTAATTCTTGATAAATTTTCATTATAATGCAGTTATTATTAATAATTTAATATTTATTATAGTGCTTTATTAATAATATGTTAAATCACTATTCTGAATAAAACAATACCCAAAATAAAAAAAGCAAGAATATTATTCTCACTTTCTACTGATTTAACCTATAAAAAATTTTGTGATCACTGTGATTAAAATTATATAAACATTTTTTTCATACAATAAACTACTACTTTTTTTACTAATAACTTATTTTCATACTTGAATACTATAAAGCCAAGAAGAGCAATTATAAATATTGCACCTGTTATATACATGGGTATATAGGAAGACATTTGTTTTCCTATAACTATCATTATCAATATTATTATTTCACTTGCTAACATTAATGTAGGTAAAAGATACTTTAGATATACGTATCTTTTTTTCTCTTTGTTAATAGATACTTCCTCTGGCATAGTAATTTTAAGGCTACTGTCATCTGAGGTAATAATTATAAATACAGGAAGTCCCAAGAATACCGGAAAGCAAAAATCATTAAGTAGTATGATCCAAAATAATCCCGAGATCCACGTTCCAAAAAACACATCAAGCCCACAAGCTAGAATTATTGCTGTTGAGAGCGCCCCAATAAAAGATATAACGATGTACTTTATCAAATTTAGTCCATTCTTTACATTCGGCTCCGTTCCACCTGATATCATATGCCAAAGCTTATATGGCACATATGCTGCAGCGAAGTTTCCGAAGAAACCAAGAATAGATGCATTAGAAAAGGTTCCAAAGGCATCTGCAATCAGATTGCCAAATGCACAACCCCATGCTCCTGCTGGTCCCAGCAATAATCCCACAACAACAGGGACTGCATTTACGGGTCGAACCTCAGTAAGTCCAGGAATTAAAACCATAACCTTAAAGGGCACAGCCATTCCCAAAAATACCAGGGTACATATAATTATTTGCTTAAACTTTTCCCTTGATTTAAAGGGTGATAATATTTCTCTCATCTCTAACCCTCCAATGCACTATTGTGAAAATCCTTCTTTTTACTTAGAAAGTTTGTTCCAGCAAATATAGCTCCAGTAACTATAAATAAAGCACCTACAGCATTTGAAAATGTAAATAGCTCTGTTTTCCCAAATGTGCTTGGTATTAGGAGTGCAAGCACCATGGTCACCACTGGCTCCGTAGAAGCGATAATAGTAACCGTTATAGGGGAGGCGTATTTTTGAGAATACATAAGCATAATATATGCATAGGCTTTTGCAAAAAAAGCTAGAAGAAAAATATTCGCAATTATTTCATTGGTATAATTTACTGAGAGGAAGGTTTTCGGTTCTTCAATTGCCCAAAGCATAAAGCCAATTAGTGCTGTAAAAATCATCTGTCCTATTCCAAGGAGAAGTGGATCACTTTTCTTTGTAAAGCTGTCTACTACTACAATATAAACTGCCATAACAAAACAAGCAGCAGTCATTACTAAAACACCTGAATTGATTTCATACCCGGATTTTATACCGCTGGTAAAAAAAAGTCCTGTTAATATAAATATCATACCTAAAATGTTATTAGCACTTAGCTTTTTCCTGAATAAAAGCATAAGCAGTGGAACAAATACAATATTAAGGGAAGCTATGAAACTAGCAGTTGAGGCCGGTATTCTTGATATTCCAATTCTCTCAAAAATAAGGTTTAAACAGATTATCACAGCCAAAATAGAACTTCTTAATAATGTTTTCTTATCCATTTCCTTAATTTTTTTAAAAAATACTATTACCATGATTATAGATGCGATTCCAGTTGTAAGTGTAATGTAGGCAAAGGTTGACAATGATTCAGGTATATTCTTAATAAATATATAAGAAGATGCCCAGCAAAGTGTTATTGAAAATAATACGATATTAGACTCCATTCGCGTCATTGCTTAACCCCCTCGTAAAATTCATAATCAATTTTCTCTTTCTCAATAAGTACAGAATTTTGATTAAGCTCTTTTATTATCTCGTTCATTATGGATTTTACATCTTCATCTGTAGCAGAATAAAAGATATATATAAGGCTATTTTCTCTGGTAATGGTTTTCTTTTCATCCATATAGGCTCCTCTTCCATAAATCCTTGTAAAGCCATCTAGATATTTTAATATTATCCCCTCTACTTTTTTTTCAGCATCACTTGTAGAAATTATCTGTTTGTAGGTATCCTTGTCATTAAGACCTACATACATTGTATACTTGATTTCTTTATTATTAGAAGCTCCAATATAATTTGATAAACTATAGCTTATCGGTACTAAGCATAATAAAATAAAAATTGTTATTTCCCTAAAATACTTTTTCATCTTTCTTCTCCTTTTGCTGTAACTACCGATGTTTTTTAAATGATGAAAATTGGACATTAAAATAATGTCCATTTTCATTTATTTCAAATATTTAAAAATAAGATATTTTTAATTTTATCAATTAATAGCTACAAATTGTCCCTTTATACACTGAAGCATGGGAAGTTTGTTAATATCTAAGATCATGGCTCCTCCGCTTTCAAAGGATATGTTTCTCACTGTGCCCTCATATCCCTTTTTATCATGCAGAGCATTTGAAATTTTAACTGGATCATTTGTATCAAGTGCCACAGCTGTATCAACTATAAGTTTTACCATATCATAGCCCTGAACTGACCATATATCACCATTTTCGTTAAATCTAGCTTTGTACTTTTGCATAAATTCATTATATTTTTGAGAATTCTCTATATCTACTGTAGATGGTACAACCATTCCCTCAGTAATTGAAATATTATCTTTAAGGGCATTTGTTCCATTAAAAATCGGTTCACCCATAACTGCTATATTACTATCCCTACTCCTAAGCATTTTAAGTACTTCAAAAGCTCTGTCAGCTCCATACTGTGAAATAACAACGCAATCAACTCCTGTAGCCTTCCATCTGCTGTATATTGAATCAAATTCACTTTCTGAGGTAATTGATGGCACATAATCTACAACCTTTGAACCTTTATTTAAAAGTTGAAGTTCTAAAGCTGTTACAAGTTCCTCCTGTGACTGCTTACCATTATGATATATAGCTATTCGCTTGTATCCCTTATTAACTGCATAATCTGCCATAACCTTGCCTAAATTAGAAAAAGCAGGAACAGTAGAAAATATATACGGATTAGCCTTTAGAAATATACTGTCATAAGCCCCATAAGGAAATAAAACTATCTTTTTACTTTCAGACAGGATATCAGCAGTTGTTTTGGATACATCAAAATTTTGGGTGTTAAGAATTGCAGTAACTTTACTGTCTTTCGCCAACTTTATAGCCTCTTCAACGCCATTTTCATATATATCCATATCATTAACAAGCTCTGTCTTTATAGTAAATCCTTTAGCCCCATACTTACTATTTACTTCCTCTAGTGCAAGCTGAACTCCATTTAAAAAGGTTTTGTCTGATGTTAGCCATGCACTATCTCCTAATACAGAAATATTAACTTCCTTTTCACTTGCCTTTTGGGTATTTCCACATCCATAAATACCGAAGGTTAACAATATACATAATAGTAATGAAAACCCTCTTTTATTTAATAGATCTCTTTTAATTCTTTTTCTATGCCATTTGTCTGCTTGCAAATTCATAAAAAAGCCCTCCCTTACCCATTAAGTCTTGAAAATTGCCCTCTTCAACAATTTTGCCTTTATCAAGTACTAGAATTCTGTCACACATCTTTATTGTTGAAAGTCTGTGTGCTATAACTATTCGTGTACAATTCAATGTAGAAACTGATTCTGAAACAATCTTTTGAGTTATATTATCAAGAGCCGAGGTAGCCTCGTCAAAGAACAGTATGTTTGGCTTTGATACAATTGCTCTTGCAATCATTATACGTTGCTTCTGTCCCCCTGATATTCCTCCACTACCCTCAGAAATTACAGTGTGCATTCCCATAGGCATTGCCTTTATGTCACTATCAAGTCCTGCCATACGTGCTGCCTGCCATGCATCTTCAAGCTTAAGCCATGGAGCTGTTATAATTATGTTTGAAAAAATATCTCCTGAAAAAAGCTTTCCATTTTGAAGTACTACACCAATATTCTTTCTAACAGAAGGTACATCAAGACTGTCAAGATCATTACCATCATAGTAAATAGCTCCTGCTTCAGGCTTTTCAAAACCAAGCATCAGCCTCATAAGTGTAGACTTTCCACAACCTGTCTTACCTACCAAGGCTACATATTCTCCCTTTTTAACTTTAAGGCTGACATCATCTAAAATAGCAGATCCATTCTCAGCATAACGAAAGGTTATGTTATTAAGTTCAATTTCTCCAGCAATCTGAGTTACAACCTTTTTATTTTCATCTATTTCAGGAACTGCGTTAAGTATAGGTTTTACCATATCAAGATGAGGTTTAATATTTGCAAGTGTTGTAACTATGCCTGAAAGATGCATTATTGCACTACTTACAGAACCATAAGCAGCAGTGAAAGCTATATAGTCAGAAGGGGATACATGAGACTTTCCTGCAAAATAGTAAATAAGGAGTCCTCCTCCAAGGGTCATAGCAGCTGATATTGGCGAACTAAGTTTTAAAAATAGAGGTGGCGAGTATGTAAGCCTTCCCTCCTCTTTGTATGCAGATGCCCATTTTGAAAAGGCTCTTTTTTCTGCACCAGCAAGCTTGAATTTCTGTATGCCGCTAAAAAGGCCATAAACTAATCCACTTATTTTTGCACTTACAGTAGTTTTCTTCTTTGATATCTTCTGCTGGATTAAAACTGTTGAAATTGTAAATATCAGCATAGCCAGTATGATAATCAGTCCTGGCTTCACAAGACTTGGAGCATATTTAACCATCTGAAATATATATACAATTGAGAAAATAGCAGATAACCCGGAGGTCAAAACAGTATCTGATAGCATACTGCAAATGTGATTTATACTCATTGACCTGCTGGACAGCTCTCCCGATGAATATTCCTTAAAAAATGTAGCAGGCAGAGAAAATATCCTTGCCATTGTTGCACCTTGTACAGTTGTATTTATTTTATCTCTGAAGCGATTTAGTATTATGCTTCTAGTTATACCAAAAAGTAGTGTTCCTATGGCTGCTCCTACTAAAAGCCCCCCAACCGGAAATACATCTTCCTTTGTTCCTGAAGGAATAACAGAATCAAATATCTGTTTATTCATATATGGAGTAAACATACCAAGAAGGCTTACTAGTATGCTTGCTACTATTACCATTGCTATATCTGCATAAGTAATACAGTTGGCTATATATACTAATAAATCCTTAATATTTAATTTTCTTGCTGGAAAGGGTTTATAAAAGCAGAAGGCATCAATGCTTATATTCTCAGAAGTTTTTTTATTTATTGGAATTTTATTTCCCGTAGCAGGGTCATAATATATATATCCCTTTAGTAATCCAGGTAATATTGCTATAACCTCACCCTTAGAAGTACTTCCAAGCAGTGGACCTCCTCCATCCTTCCACCAATTTTCCTTAAGCTCCACCCGCCTTCTCATAACTCCAGATGCCCTCAGCATATATTCAAGCTGTTCATTTAAATCCGTAATGCCCTTGGGAAGTGAAGGAATTTTAACTCCTAAATTGGCCAAAACTTGTTCAATGGCACTTTCTGATTTATTTCCTATTGTATCTTTAAATTTTAACCCTTTACTTTCACCCTTAACTATAGAAGAAAGATTATAAAAAGCCTCCTTCATGGAAAAATTATCATTTTCCATTCTGTCTTTCAACTGTTGATTAAAGCCCTCTAACATTCCTACACCCCCTATTCTGTAGTAATAAGTCTAGTATATACGCCACCTAACTTCATTAAATCTTCATGGGTGCCTCTCTCAGCTACCTTGCCCTTATCCAAAACTATTATTTCATCACTGTCCCTTATGGTTGATAATCTGTGAGCAACAATTATACATGTAATACCCCTTGCCTTTATAGAATCCATTATATCAAGCTCTGTTTTTGCATCTAATGCTGAAGTTGCTTCATCCAATATAATTATTGTTGGTTCCTGTGCCAGAGCCCTTGCTATTTCAAAACGCTGTCTCTGTCCTCCTGAGAAGTTTTTGCCCCCCTCCTTGATTATATGCTCGTAACCACCCTCACGCTGCATAATATCCTCATGTATCTGAGCATCCTTTGCTGCTAAAACTATGGTTGTTTGTTCTATAGATGTATCCCATAATGTTAAATTGTTTAGAATAGTATCCTCAAAGAGTACAACTTCCTGATCAACCACTGCTAAAGAACCTGTTAAAACACTTCTATTTATTTTATCTATAGGTTCTTCATCAAGTAAAATCTCACCATCCCAAGGCTTGTACAGTCCCGATATAATCTTGGCAAGTGTTGACTTTCCACTTCCTGATCCTCCTACAAAAGCAACCCTTGAGCCAGGTTTAAGGTTCATACTGAAATTTTCTATAAGAGGCGGACTAAGGCGATTATACCCAAAAGTAATATTTTTTATGTTGATGTTTCCATAAAGCTTATTATAGTTCTCATCCATTTCTTTTTCATCTTTTAAGTCTGCATCCTCCACATCTGGCTTGTAATTCATAACATCTTCAACTCTTTCCATAGATGATCGCATTTCTTGAAAGGATTGTCCTACTTCAATAAGCTCATTTACCGGCTTTAAAAATGCTGTAAGAAAACCTTGAAAAGCCATAAGTGTTCCTATTGTAAACTTACCATCAAGTATAAGATAAACACCAATCATGAGTATTGCGATATTTGCTAGCTGCTGAAGCAGTGAAGGTATGGCTCCTAAATATTGATTTGTTTTTGTAAAGGTTACCTGTGCATTATTTTGTTTTGCTTGATAACCTGCCCAACGTTCAAAAAATCCATTTTCAGCACCGCTTGCTTTAATAGTTTCTATCATCTCGATACCTGAAACAGTAACTCCTGAAAGCTTTCCTGCATCCCTCTGAAGTATTCTGCTCATATTCACTCTCTTTTGTGAAATCCATCTAAAAGTTACAATATTTAAAAGTGTAGTAACAATTCCTACAGCTGTGAGCAAAATACTATAATTAAGCATAATTATAAGATAAAAAAACAACATGCAAATGTTTAAAAAAACTGGTGCTAGCTTACCTATAAGCGTATATGCAATTGTCTCGTTGCTAGACTGTCTTGCTGCAACATCACCAATATACCGTTGGGAAAAAAATTCAACAGGCAATCTTAATACATGCCACATAAACATGGCGTTTGCTGATACCGAAAGCATTCCCTGTATTTTTAGCAAATATACGGCTTCCACAATTCCTATAACAAACTGAAATAAAAGTGTCACTACCATAAAAATTATAAATGCACCAAGCCAGTCAGGATTTTTCCCCGAAAGAATGTTATCTATGAATATTCTTGAAAAGGTTGGTGTAATTATACCTACTCCTGCAGTAAGTATTCCTGTTATTACAACGAACATGAATGGCACTAGAGTTCCCTTAAGCCTCTTTCTTGCAAACTGCCAAACACTTTTAGGTTTACCTTCTGCAACAAATTCTTCTGTTTTTTCAAATCTTAGCACTACTCCAGTGAAGGACTTATCAAATTCCTCCATTGAAACCTCCACATTACCTCTAGCTGGATCATTAAGAACAGCCTTTCCCTTTTTAAAGCCGTTTAGCACCAAAAAGTGGTTAAAGTTCCAATGAATAATTACTGGCAATTCTATCTCCTTAAGGGTTGAAGGCTCCATTCTAAAGCCCTGGGCTTTAAGTCCAAATGACCTGGCGGCTCTTAGAATATTTTTTGCACTACTTCCATCCCTAGAAACCCCACAGTCAGCTCTCACCTGTTCTAAGGGGATCCACTTGCCGTGATAGGCGAGAATCATGCACAGAGAAGCCGCTCCGCACTCTAAAGCTTCCATCTGCATTACAACAGGTACCTTTGCTATCCTTGTCATTAAATCACCGCCTCTTTAATTAAATACAAGCTTATAAGGGGGCATATTATTTACTATAATAAGCATATTGCACTTTGTTCCAATATCAAGCCTTATGCTTTCACCCTTTTCATTAGACCATTTTATCTTTTCCGCTGAATTTGGATCTACAGTAAGATTAATTCTTACCTCAACTGAGTTATCCTGAGGCACTATGCCTACTGCATACTGTTTGCCTCCAAGGGTAGATAGAATATTTGCTTCTGTCACAGAATAAGACCCTATACTTGCAATACGACCGTACATATATCCATACTCTTCTCTAGATGCAAAGTCCGGTGAAACTTGAACCTCCATTCCTTCTCTGAGTTTCTTTGCAGTTCCTGTTGATATATAACATATAACCTGCCTATCATTAGAATACTTTTCATTTTTTACTATATTTGCAACAGCCTGATTTGCTGAAACCATCTCCTGTGATCCTATTGCATCAAGAACAATACCAGAAACTGGAGCTACTATTACAGATGTTCTTTCATATTCAGACATTAATGCTGCAATCATGTCTGTATTCACATTTTTTTGAGCTTTCAGTTCTTTTATTTGGTTTAATATCATATCCTGGGGAACAACTGCAATTATCTGTCCACTTTGTACAAAATCTCCTGTCTTTACCCTCACATCTGTTGCTCTTCCGCTGGCCTGAGATATTACCTTAGTAACACCATTTTCAGGGAAAATGACTCCCCTTGTTTGTACAGATTCAGGTATGCTTCCAAAAACTGACCAAAAGGCCAGTGCTATTAATATAGCCATACACCCGAATACGACTCCCCAAACGCTAGGATTAGTAATTTTAATATACTCATTTAGCTGTTCTGGTGAAGATATTCTTTCAAGTGATGACTTTCTGAATATGTTGTTATCCATATTG
>Ga0074193_1001478_pt1 | contig 28050 bp, 27 predicted proteins | sample EPASupsiteHSE605_FD_64523 | JGI IMG/M metagenome (GOLD analysis project Ga0074193, IMG submission 64523) | Bioremediated contaminated groundwater from EPA Superfund site, New Mexico - Sample HSE6-05 | ecosystem: Environmental > Aquatic > Deep subsurface > Groundwater > Contaminated ... | reverse complement strand
CAAAGAGGAGAAATGGGACCACTCTCGCCTCCGCCAGAATTATCAGCTATACAGGCGACAGAAACAGAACCACAAAGAATCTACCACTAACATTTAACCTGGTACAAAAAAACGGGGCTGGTCAGTCGTTGGCAATCATTTTTGTGCGCGCCTGCTGTATGAATGTGAGGGCGCCGTCATAGAGCATGAGCAATAGTTGCCCCTGATCTGTAGTGCCGACCTTGGTCTGAAAATATGCTTGCGCCGCTTTGTTCATAATATGTCCTTATGGCGGTGTTCTTAGGCTGATCTTGTTATTGGTTTATGGTGGTTAGGAACTGCTTGTGGAATTGGAAAGGTTCTCGAGCTGGGATGTAAGCTGGTCTTGTTGTGTGTTGTATTGCTTGAGTAGTGTTTCAAGGTTGGCAAAATAGGTTTTTTGCCTTGATTCCCACAGTTCAAGACGCGCCTGTTCCTTTGTAATTTTCTTGTCGATATTTTCCATAATACTTTGATAGTTGTTTTTCAAAACCATCAAAGCGCCGTTTTTTGATTTGAGCGCTATGGCCGCGGAAGTCTGTTCTTCTGTGGCGCCGCTGGAAATGTTGACGGCTGTATACGTCAGTTCACTCTTGAGAAAGGTGCTGACAGTCTGGACCAGCCCTTCCTTGATGCGGATCTGCCCCGAATGGTCGCCGGGGGTGAGATTGTCGATCTGAAGCGAAAGGCCTCGAGCATCGCCGGATGCCACGCTGTAATAATAGCCCGGCTGGCTGGTATCACGCGTAGCCTCCACGCCGCCAACCATGACATTGGTAATGTTGCCCCCAGCATCAACAGAGTAGGTGACATCGTAGCTGCCGCCCTTGGTGATGCCAGAAATGTGGCTGCCGTAGCGAAAATCAGCGCTGGTGGAGGTGCCGGTGCCGCTGGAGCAGAAGAAATCCACAACATCCGAAAGGTTGTTGTTGATCATGTTCTCGTAATTGCTCTTGTCCAGCTCCTGCAATTCGGCAATACCCGAAGTGGGCCCGATGACCAGAAGCCCATAGTTGGAGCTGGACTGGTCGGTTTCAACCTTGATGCCCATGTTGGCAAGGTTGGCGAGCACGTCGCCCGATAGCACATCGCTGGCAGATGTTCGGCTGGCAAAACCGGGAGGTGCGCTGTTGACCAGTGCGGTAAAGCGCGACTTGAAGAGCTGTACACCATAGTTGCCCTGCAAAAGGCCGCCTTTTTCCGCGGTCAGCTGTGATGTGCTGTAGTTGTCGCTGCTCGTGTTGTTCGGGTCGTTGGTGGTGGTTTCCTTGTCTGCGTCATACTTGGTGTACTCGTTGATGGTCATCAGGATCGAGTTGACCGAATCCAGAAATGTCTGGATGGACGTTTCCACCGAGGTAATGTCAGTGCTGACTGTAATGGAGGCGCTGCCTTTGTCCTGAATGGTAAAGACCACGCCGTCAATCACATCGCTCACGCTGTTGGTGGCGGATTCCATGGTTAGGGGCCAGTTGTCCACCGTAAATTTTGCGTTGGCCGCGCTGCGGATATTCCAGTTGGAGGATGACGTGACCTGCCCTGTAATGCCCGGTCCGCTGAGGGTGTCTATATTGTCAAGCTTGAGATAATAGCTGCCTGTGGTTGGCAGGGTACCCGTTTGCAGGTCAATGGTCGTGGCCCCGTCCGCGCTTACCAGCGAGCCGCTCAGGCCTTTGGCTTTGAGCTCGGCGATCACGTCAGCCATGCTGGAGCCGCCAGGAAGCGAAAATGTCTGCGCTGTTGAGCTGGTATTGTCGGTGTAGGTGTATGTCAGGGCCGGGGGCGTTTCAAGCGTGGAGTCCTCGGCCATGTTGGTGATGGTGGCCGTGGCGTCAGTTTTGACGGTAAGCCCGTCCATGCCGCCCCCCGTACCGCCCGCGCTCAGGTAGAACTTTTCCGTGTTCGCAAGTGTTACGGTTTTGCCGTCAGCGCTTAAGGTGCCATAGGGTTCAAGCTGGGTCAGCAGATCCTGATAGGTCGCGTCCTGGGCGATGGTCAGGGTCTGGGTTGCGCCGGTGTTGTCAACAATGGTGTACGTAAAGTTTTTTGAGCCGTCAGCGCTTGTGCCGCCAAGCTTCTGCGAAAGCTTTGTGCTGTCAAATGTAACTGCCGTGCTGGCTGTAAAGCTTTGTGAGCCGGAATCGCCCAACACCTTGGTGCCAAGCTTGGTCTCGTCAGCAATCACGGTCGATGTCATCTTGCCGGAATCGCTGGCGCTGTCGGCAAAGGTAAGGGTTGCACCGTTCACGTTGGTGAGGTTCAGCTCCCAACCGCCCGTGGTGCTGTTGTACGTCATCTCGGCTGTGCTGGCGCCGGAAGCCTGGGCGATCTGCAATGCGGCATCCTTCATGGTGGTGCCAGCAGCAATGGTCAGGGTGCGGGTTCCTTCGCTCACACCATCGTTGATGTTCAGCTCCACTGTCAGGTCGCCGGAAAGGGTAGTAGTGGTGGGCGAAGACCCAATGGAAAATTTGGTGACCGGGGTGCTGAACGATGTCTGCGTGCTGGTATCGCGCCGATACATGGCCTTGACGTCAGCAAGTTGCAGATTGCCGGAGCTGTCAATGCTGGCAATGCTGCGCCCCACCTGCGCATTGATGGCGGTTGCAAGGTCGCTGTTGGTCTTGTCGCCGTCAATCTTGACCGAAAATGTGTTGCCGTCCTCCATAATGAGGTCATAGGCAAATTTTGTGGGATTGCTCAGCGTGCTGCCCATATCCAGCACGCTGTTGGAGGTCCATGTGGAGGTCGTGCCGGATGCGCTCATGCCCACAAGGTCTGAGCTGTGGATGACCAGATCGTTGTCCGCGCCTGTGCTTTTGCCCGCAACCTGAAAAACATAGCCGGAGTTGGCCTGCACAATGCTGACCTTGATGCCAGGGTTGTCGGCAGAATTATTGACCATACTCACAAAGGAATCGAGCGTGGTGTTGGCCGGAACGGCCATGCTGTATTCCTTGCCAGCGTAGCGGTATGAAAAGGTCTGCGAGGTGCCGGATGTGTTGATGATGTCGGTCTTGCTGCTGAAAACGTGCCCGGTATTGGCCCATATGGCATTGCTCGCCACCTGGGTGACATTGATGGTGTGCTGGATGTCATCCGCAGATGCGCTGGCAACAGCAGAAATAATATTGCTGTCGCTGCTTGTTACGTTTTTGGTAACAAAGCTGTTCTTGTTGGCGAGGTTCGCAAGCACGTTGCTCGCGGTACTTACCTGCTCAATAACGGCGTCAAAGGCGTCATAGCGCAGTTTCCAGTCGCTTTTCCACGCCTCAAGCCGATTGAGCTGCGTGGACTCAACTTTCTTGAGGTTCGCAAGAACCGTGTCAAAGTCAGTATCCGAACCACTCAGGTTGGATATGGCGTTGGAGCCGGATATTGTGCTGGCCATAGGTGCCTCTCAAGAAAGATGTGCCGTTCCTCAAACCCCAAGGAACTGCCAGCCGTCGTGCGTGCAATTGGCGGCAAGACGTGCCGTAGGCATGACGGACACAAAAAATTTGCAAGATGCGTGCAAACTGGTGGACACCTTGAGGCGGGGCTGTGCAATGCCGGGAAAACTTAGAAAAATCAGCTGATAGCGAAACTCCCCGCCGTGATCGCCGTTTTTTTGCCTTGGCGCACACAGGGCACATTGCCGCTCAGGGGCGCCAGAAAGGCAGTTTTTGCCTCCACCCGCAATTGCAGACAGCAAGCACCTTGCTTGTTTTAACGGAGAACTGGCAAAAAAGTTTAGAGACGCCCAAAACCATAAGATAGCCTTGGCGGTTACCTTGCCGTATAGACTTTGCGGTTCATCGCGGAGGCTGCCGGGCGTGAGGGCAGTTGCAAGAGCCGGGGAGGGCACCACGCGAGGAGCCAGAAAGCAAAAGGCGGGTTGCCCCGCCCATTTTTTATCCTTCGTTTAGCCCATAAATTCGGCCCATCGGGCCAGCAGGGCGCGCAGGGCATTGCCCCGGTGGCTGCGGGCATTTTTTTCGTCCCGCGTCAGTTCCGCGCCGGATTTGTTCACTGTTGGATCAAAAAAAATAGGGTCGTAGCCAAAGCCGTTATCGCCGTGCGGGCTTTCCAGCAGGCGGCCTTCCCATGTGCCGCGCACCACCATCTCATCACCATTGGGCTTGGCGGCGGCCATGCAGCTGACAAAGCGGCAGCCACGTTTTTCTGCGGGTGACCTGCCCCCAAAAAACTGGTCCGCCTAAAAAGTTAGTATAAGGTGGAGCCATGGAGGGCATCAAATGGGTCGCAAAGCATTCACTCCAGAGCAAATCATTTTCAAACTTCGTGAGGTTGAAGTTCTTGTAGGACAAGGTGAAAGCATTGCGCTGGCTTGCCGCAAAATTGCTGTAACCGAGCAGACGTATTATCGATGGCGCAAGGAATACGGAGGCATGGGTACTGAGCAGCTCAAGCGATTGAAAGAACTAGAAAAGGAAAACGCTAGGCTGCGGCGAGCCGTCGCTGATTTAAGCCTTGAAAAAATTATTCTTGCGGAGGCGGCAAAGGGAAACTTCTGAGCCCCACCCGCCGTCGTCAATGTGCGGAGTATGTCCGTGAGCAGACCGGGAGCAGTGAGCGCAAGGTATGCGCTGTTCTGGGGCAACATCGGACTACTCAACGGTATACGTCCTCTGTTTGTGAGTTTTCAGTGCTCGTGCGCCAGGCGGTGATCAACTATGCCTCGGAGTATGGCCGGTACGGCTACAGAGCGGTGACCGACCTCTTGCGGACAGACGGGTGGGGTATCAGCTATAATCGCGTAGAACGGATTTGGAAACAGGAAGGCTTAAAAGTCCCAGCAAAGCAGCGCCCAAGAAAGCGCTTGTGGCTGAATGATGGTTCCTGCATTCGGCTCCGGCCTGAGTGGAAAAATCACGTCTGGGCTTATGATTTTGTGCATTGCCGCACGGCCAATGGCAAATCTTTTCGTGTGCTGGTAGTCATTGATGAATATAGCCGTGAATGCTTGGCACTACATGTGGCCCGCACAATTCGTGCAGAGCAAGTAATGCACGTTTTGGCAGATTTATTTCTGACGCATGGCAGACCTGCTACTTAATGTTCCGATGGTACTACGGTCCAGAATTCGTAGCGTTAGCTTTAAAAGAATGGTTGGCAAATCTGTCTGTGCAGACGCAGTACATTGAACCGGGCAGCCCTTGGGAAAATGGTTACTGCGAAAGTTTTAACGGCAAGCTTCGGGACAAGCTGCTGGACGGCGAGGTGTTTATGACGTTACAGGAAGCCGAAGTAGTTATCGAAAACTGGCGCCAGCACTACAACCACCGTAGGCCGCATCGCTCCCTTAACGGTAGACCTCCTGCGCCATTGACAGTTTTTACCCCTCCCCAAAGAGGAGAAATGGGACCACTCTCGCCTCCGCCAGAATTATCAGCTATACAGGCGACAGAAACAGAACCACAAAGAATCTACCACTAACATTTAACCTGGTACAAAAAAACGGGGCTGGTCAGTCATCCACCTGGCCTACGGTTGTGTCCAACTCTACATCAGGGGGCGTTCAGCCCCAGAACCCGCGAATACAGATCCGTGTCCTTCATGATCACTCTCCGGGGCTGACCATGCTGGTCACCTACCCACGGAAAACTTGGAAGAACCCTTTTTTAACGCATAATTGGCGGCTCTGCCCCACAGACCTATCAGGGTAATCTATTTCAAAAGATCCTGAACGCTTGCTGTGTGTTCCCATGCCGCACGCCACGGTGCGGGATTGAGCGCTTGCCTCAATTCCTCCAGAAAAAAACGCGTACGCGCCGCCCGCTGGTGGCGGGGCCCAAGCAGGGCAATAACAGGAGCATCGGGAGAAACCCAGTCTGGCATTAGGTGAACAAGGTTCCCCGTGGCAAGGGCATCAGCCACATCCCACTCTGACCGCAAAACAATCCCCATGCCTGAAAGGGCCCACGCCAAAATCACATCGCCGTCATTGCACGTCATTCCCTCAGCAATACGCACAGCCAGATTGCTGTTGCCGGGCCCGCAGAAGCGCCACATGGTAACATCTTCGTCGTTCTCTCGCAGAATAAGACAATTGTGTTTCACCAGATCCCTGGGCGTTTCTGGCGTGCCATGTTGCTGCACATAATCGGGCGAGGCACACAACAAACGCTTGTTGAGTGCGAGCTTTACCAGTTGAAACGGGTGCGTGGGCATTTCACCAATATGAACGATCAAATCCCAATAATCTGACCTCAGATGCACTGGGTTGTCAGACAGATTCAGGGTGATTGTAACTTGTGGATGCAGCTTGCTAAAGGCTTCTACCACTGGTGCGAGATACCTGCGCCCAAATCCTGTGGGCCCAGCAATATGCAATTGCCCTGAAACAAAGCTTTTTCTTTCTCGCAACAACTCAGATACGCTATCTATCTCCTGCAAAATCCGCTTTGAAGCATCCACCAGAAGTTCACCTTCATCGGTGAATATGATTTCTCCTGTACCCCTATCCACAAGATGCACACCAGTACGGGCTTCCAACGCCCTCAACCGCTGTGTAACAGCGGGCGGAGTAACATTCAGCAGTCTGGCAGCCGCAGCCAGAGATGAAGATCTGCTGAGAGCCGAAAGAAAAATCATATCATCTGATGTAAACATTAAGATCCACTTAATATGGGATTTACCTTTTGTAAATTGAATTTTTACTTTTTGTGACCTACTAATATAGTACCAGAATAAAAGAGGTTACCATGCACACCAATAATACGAGACCTCAGGCAACTAGCCGAGCTAAAACCGTTTTTATTTCCGATCTTGATACCCCCTGCCTGCTTCTCAATGAAGCACAAATGAACTGTAATATCAACAGCTTGCATTCGCGGCTTGCCAGCAAGGCCGTTACATTTCGCCCCCATCTCAAAACAACCAAGGCCATTGAAATCGCCCGTCGCATGGTAACCGGGGCTCACGGCCCTGCAACTGTGTCTACCCTTAATGAGGCAGAGGCTTTTGCCAGAGCTGGCATCACAGACATAACCTATGCTGTTGGTATTTCACCGCAAAAAATTTTGCGCGTTCAGGCATTGTTGCGGCAGGGTGTCAACCTGACTGTGCTGCTCGACAATGTGGAGCAGGCCGAGGCTGTTGCCACCGCCTCGCAGCAGGATGTTCCGATTCCGGCGCTGATAGAACTGGATTGCGATGGACACAGATCAGGTGTGCACTGTGACGACCATGAGCAACTGCTGGCCATTGCCCATACATTGAATGCTTCTGCCAACCTGCGTGGCGTGCTGACCCATGCGGGCGAAAGCTATACCGCCACCAACCGTGATGCACTTGTAGCTGCTGCGGAAAACGAACGGGCAAGCGCAGTAAAAGCCGCCGAAATTTTGCGCCACGCTGGGCACAGCTGCCCCGTGGTGAGCATTGGTTCCACCCCCACGGCACTGTTTGCCGAGAACTACGACGGAGTCACCGAGGTTCGCGCAGGCGTGTTTGCCTTTTTTGATCTTGTTCAGGCAGGGCTGGGTGTGTGCTCGCCACACGACATAGCAGTTTCAGTTCTGGCTACGGTTATCGGACATCAGCGTGAAAAAGGCTGGACTATCATAGACGCTGGATGGACGGCGCTATCTTCTGACAGAGGTACAGAATCGCAACGCGTTGATCACGGTTACGGGCTTGTGTGTGACCTTGAAGGCAACCTTCTCGACGGTCTTTTTGTAACCAATGCCAATCAGGAACACGGCATCATTGCCCGCAGGGAAGATTTTCAGGGAAGCATACCCGACCTGCCCTATGGCACAAAGGTGCGTATTCTTCCCATCCATGCCTGCGCCACGGTTGAACAGCACGATGCCTACAATGTCATCGGCGCAGATAAACAGACAATCACGGCCCAGTGGACGCGCCTGAAGGGTTGGTAGGGGGACGCATGCTTTATGTATCTGAAGAAACAGCAAAATCTGTTGTAACAATGGCCGATGCCATAGAAACAATGGAAGGAGTATTTTGCGAAATTGGCCGGGGTGATGCCAAGGTCTTTCCTGTGGTTATGGGGCATGGCCCCAAACAGGGTACGTCCTTCAGCATGAAAAGTGGATTGCTGACCAGCCGTGGTGTGCTGGGCCTTAAGGTAGGCAGCTACTGGCCAGAAAACCGCAAGCGGGGCCATAATGCCCATGCATCCACTACTCTGCTGCTTGATCCGGAAACCGGATACGCCAAGGCGCTAGTGGGGGCCTCGCACATGACAGCCCTGCGCACTGCCGCAGCCGATGCCGTTGCTGTTCGTCATCTTTCACGGCCCAACTGCGCAACCCTTGCGATTTTTGGTGCCGGACACCAGGCATGGTACGAGCTTTTGGCCATTTACGAAGTCAGAAAAATCAGGCAGGTTTTTGTAACAAACAGATCAAAAGAGGCCGCAGCCGCATTTGCCAGACGGATTCGCGAAGAGCTCTCGCTTGAGGCAAATGCTGTGGATGCCCCTGACGCGGTACAGCAAGCAGATATCATCGTTACCGTCACTGCTGCCCGCGAGCCCCTGTTTTCCGCAGATATGGTGCGTGCAGGAACCCATGTTTCTGCAATGGGAGCCGACGGTGAGGGCAAACAGGAACTCGATCCGGCTTTGTTTGCAAGGGCCAATCTGTTCGCCGACGTAGTGGAACAGTCAATAACCGTAGGTGAATACGAAAAAGCATTCAAAACAGGTCTTGTAAACAAAGAGCGCATTACACCGCTTGGGGCGGTGCTCAATGGGCGGGCCGGACGAACAAACGGCAAGCAGATTACAGTTTTCGACAGCTCAGGCATGGCCCTTCAAGATGTTGCCATCTGTGCACTGGCTCTCGAAAAAGCACATAACAGGGGCATGGCAAAAGAAATTTAGCTGCATTTTGAAATATGGATACAATTTTAGCCATATTGAAAACACACGACGGATAAGGAGGGAGAAATGCTTAACAATGCTAAATTAAAAACAAAAATAATTGGCATTGTCTGCATGTTGCTGGCGTTTGTCTGTATTGGCTTTGGCGTAGCCTCGTACCGAACATCGGCAAACGCAATCGAAAAAAGGGTTAATGAATCCCTTCCTCAAATTGCAGAGGATGCGGGTAAACTTATCAATGCAAGGCTGGGCATATATTTTGTGGGAATTGATACCGCAGTCAACCGCCTTGTCATACGCAGCATGGATTGGAGCAAACAGCTACCTGCGCTTAAAGAAGAAATGGCACGCCAGGGTTTCATGGAAATGGGCGTTGCCACGCCCGACGGTAAAACTCGCTACACCGACGGCACTACTGCTGAACTTGGCGACAGAGATTACTTTAAAAACGCCCTGGCAGGCAAAGTGGCAATGTCTGATGTGGTCATCAGCCGGGTAACGGGCAAGCCCGTTATCATGATGGCTGCCCCAATAACTGTGGATGGCCGCGCCGTAGGGGTTTTGCTTGCCAGACTTGACGGACAGCTTCTTTCAGAAATTTCAGACAATGTTAAATTTGGCGACATTGGCTATTCTTACATCATCAACGGCAAGGGTGCCTTGATCGCTCACAGAAAGCGCGAATATGTCACTGATGCCCGCAACTTTTTAGAGGAAGGAAAGACAAACCCGGAATTCAGCGCACTTTCCAAAATGCTTCAGCGCATGGTCAAGGGAGAAAGGGGTTACGATTCATACACGTTTGTTGGATCTGAAAACTTTTTTGGCTTTGCACCCATCCCCAATACGGGCTGGTCTGTGGCTGTAGGAGCCAAAAAGTCCGAAGTGCTCGGAGATGTATATGAAATGAAGACGACATTTGCCCTGTTGTCGCTTGGTTTTCTTGTTGCGGGCGCGCTTGTGGCCTTTGCCCTGGCCCAGTCTATCGCCGTGCCGGTAAACAAGCTTGTAACTGCCGCCGTCAGCATATCCAACGGCGACCTTTCGGCAACATCCGGCCTTGACCAAAAGGATGAAATTGGCGTGCTTGACGGTGCAATCAAGGCAATGGTTGCAGCGTTGATTGCCAAGATGGGCGAGGCAGATGAACAGGCAAAAATAGCACATCACGAAACCGAAAAGGCCCAGCAGGCGACGCTTGAAGCTCAGGCCGCCAAGGAACAGGCCGAGCGCGCAAAAACTGAAGGCATGCATCAGGCGGCCAGACAGCTCGAAGGTGTTGTGCAAATTGTGTCATCTGCATCAGAAGAACTTTCTGCCCAGGTGGAACAGTCTAGCCGGGGCGCAGACGAACAGTCGGCACGCGTACGCGAAACCGCCACCGCCATGGAAGAAATGAATGCCACAGTGCTTGAAGTGGCGCGCAATGCCCAGCAGGCTGCCGACCTTTCGCAGCAGGCCAAGCAGCAGGCCCTGGAAGGCTCACAAATTGTGAATGAAGCCGTCAAGGGCATTGAATCGGTGCACACCCAGTCCACTGCCATCAAGCAGGATATGGATGCACTTGGTAAACAGGCAGAAAATATTGGGCAAATCATGGGTGTAATTGCCGACATAGCCGATCAGACCAACCTGCTGGCTTTGAACGCAGCCATTGAAGCCGCCCGCGCAGGTGACGCTGGCCGAGGGTTTGCCGTGGTTGCCGACGAAGTACGCAAACTTGCAGAAAAAACCATGACAGCCACGCAGGAAGTAGGACAGGCCATAACCGGCATACAACAAGGTACCAAAAAAAATATTCATAATGTTGAGCAAATTGCCGCATCCATTGAAGCGGCCACGTCGCTTTCTGTGCGCTCTGGCGAATCGCTCAAGCAGATTCTGGAGTTTGTCCACATGGTCAACGACCAGGTGCAGTCCATTGCGACAGCGAGTGAACAGCAATCGGCAGCAAGCGAAGAGATCAACCACTCTGTTGAGCAGGTAGCAAACATTTCAGCCGAAACGGCTCAGGCAATGGAACTGGCTGCCAGCGCGGTAACAGAGCTGGCGCAGCAGTCACAGGCACTTCAGCGGCTTATAACAGAAATGAAAAGCCAGGGGTAGACAGATGTGGCGAAGCCCATGCCTCAGTAATCGACCATCAAGAGGCCATCATGACTAAACAGATCAAGCATGAGAACAAAGAAGTGAACCCACTTCTGCTCAAGCATCGCGGTCACTGTCCCGGTAAAGCTCCCAATCGCGTTTAAGCATCTCTTCAATCGCACTTTCGTCGTCAGTGATTTTTGAAACTGGATCAGACGAAGGTACATTGGAGGTGTCGTGCTGACGGTGGTGTTCGTTGCTATACTGGTCGTCGATGAGGTGTTCTGCTGTTTCTGTTTCTTGCGGAGGGGAAGCTACGCTGACGTTGTTTTGCTGCAAGTTACGCGAGCTCTGACGTTTCAACGAAGAGGACGAAACCCGGCTACCTTTAGGAAGAGATTCTTTGCCTGAACACTTCGCAATATAACTGCCCATGCGAACGGCCTCATCCCGCTGGCTTTCGAAGTCAGGGGAATTGCGGTCTATGAACAAGCCAGCACCCTTGTTGCTTTCGCAATAGTGGACGAGGCCCTGATTGTTCTTACCGTCGTCAGTTTTAAGGTGCCTACTGACTTGGTTGTTTAACTCATGGAAAATGCCGTAGCCATTCTTGATGGCATTACCATTGCACGAAATTTGAAGGTGATAGTGAGGGTGCTCAGACATACACGTTTGTTCCTGGGTCCAGATAGATTGAATATCGGGAGCATTCTTTCCATGCTTGTGCCGATTATTGATGTTTCTCTTCGTGTTCTCAATGATTCTTGTCATATCTCTGCTAGTCAAATGTGTGTCTGAGCCTTGAGGGCTATGGACGTCAATTCTGAGTGCAAGCACCTTAGAATGTTTAGCTGCCATGCGTTCTGCCATATCAATCAATTGGTCGATTGTTGTCTTGTAGAAGCCATCTTTAGTCTTTTCTGATTCAAAAAGGGAATAACCTCTGTACTTTGTATCTTTGATTATCTTGCTGCGCATGTTGATTTATCTCCGTTAGTTTAGTGTATTCATGTGTATTACAGTCGTTGTATTATTTTACATGTCATTGCCTTGTGTCTATGCTATTGGACAGTATTGGTCTATTACCTATGTTCTTTATTACTACCAATAACCTGGGCCTAATTTTACGCATAGCCGTAACTATCAAAGATGCTTTTGCGTGAAATGTGCTGAATTCACTTGCGTGATAAATTGCGACAAAGTTGTACTTGCGACAAAGTTGTACTTGTAACCATTCTATGGGGCATAGTTGCCTGGCCTTTGTTGTAGGTGGTATCGTTTTGTGCAGATCACTGAGCGAAATTTTTCGAGCACAAAACGAGGGGCACATCTGAATGGCCACAGATATAGGGCTACCTCTCCAATTTTCCCGCTCACTATCCGCTATGTCTTTTCTGTCAGTCATGATTTTTCAGGCTAATCTGACTAGTTTATCATGCTGATATTTATCGACATATTGAAAAGGCACAGTTTGTAGACACGCATCGTACTCAAAAAAGGCGCGAAAAAGGCATGGACATGGCAAAGCAAATGACATGGACATGGGCAGCATTGGAAACGCAACTGGGCCTGAAGCGACAGAACAGAACGAAAGTGCCTCCCATGGGGAAGGCTCTTTCGTTGTATCTGCCGCTATGACAACAGCGACATCTCAAAACTGCTGCCGTCATGCCATGGTCATGATTTGAAGTAATAGGTGCTTTTGCCTTCTCCATTTTGGGAAACCAGATTGATTTCAAAAAGAGATTTCAGCACGTTGAGAGTTTTCTTTGTCGTGAAGCCAGTGATCTTTTCAAGGTCGCTCCGGCTGTAGGATTGACCTTTCTTCATGGTGTCAAGCAGCTTCTGGGCATCAGGTGGCAACGGTGTCGAATCAACGGGGAAATTTTCTGGCGTACCTTCAGCGATAGGGGACTCAGAGCTCTTTCTGGTAGGTGTGGGCATCTCCCCTTCAACAAATTTCCAGATTCCGCCAACAGGCAGTTTGTACACCATCTCTCGGCGCTCAATCTCCGGCGCAACCTTGCATTTTTCGATGGTCATGCGCACCACCGGGCCATCGCCTTCAAGAGCCTCGGCTAGGTCCTGACTTAGCGGTTGATCATCGCCTTCATCGTCTTTACTTATTTCCTTTGCAAGCTGATCACGGCCTTCAAGGTGAATGACATTCTGGCACAGGCTGGCAAGATCTACAGGTCCCTTGAAGTCTTTGCCTGTTTTGCCGGCATGGTGCAGCACAATGACGCCAATACCAAGTTTTTCTATCCTGTGGATAAAATCAAAGAGCGGGGTGGAATTGCTTTTCGAAGCTGTCGAGGCGAGGGAAAGCAGATTGTCGATGACCATGTATTCGACCCCAGATTTTTGCAGCTTGTCTATGAGAATCTTCTGCATTTCTCCGCCAAGAATATTGAATCCACCCTTGGCAGAAATCACAAAGAGGTTTTTGTTCAGAAGGGGGGAAAATTCTTCACGTCCCTGCTGGAGCTGATTTACCCTAGGCTTAAAGTCAGGGCCGACCTCGCCATCTATGTAGCATAGCTTGCAAGGAGCAGAGGCTGTGAAATAGAGGTAGGGTGTTCCCGTGGTCAACGATATTGCGAGTTCAATACCCATCCAGCTTTTCCCCGCATTTGAAGCCCCCCAGATCAAGGTGGTGTATTGGGGAGAAAACATCTGCCTCACGGCCACAGGGACGTCACCCCCCCGAGGAGTGACATCGGGAAGCTTATCGAACGTGACAATTTCAAAATCAGCCTGACAGGATTGTTCGTTTTCCGTACGTACTTTGGCTGCTTCATTGAGCAGTACATTCTTTTTCCATGATGCCAAATCTTCAATCGGAATGGCCTCGCGCCTGATGCGGGCAACCAGTTGTGAAGGCAACTCCAGCGTCTCAAGGTTAGTTGTCTTGGCAAGCACGTCGTCCTGCATTTCCGGCTTGAATGGGGAAATATCCGGCACGTCCCCTTGCACTATGGGCCAAGGATAAACACTCACGTCAGCAGCTCCGCTCTCAAGGCAGCGTTTGGCCAGCAGGTCAATTCCGTCCCATCCTTGCTGCCCAGGAGCAGATACGAGGGTTACGGGGTGTCCAGCCAAATCACTAAGTAGAAGGCCTTCTTGGGCATCTTCTCCACCGGCAAAGCCCGACACGATCATACCAGTTCGTTTAAAAACATGTCCCTCACGCGCTGCATCCCGAAAAGAAATAGCCTCTTTGATGTCCGCGCAAATGAGCACGGGGGCTTTGGGGTGGCGAACAATCATATCGCGTGACAACAGATGCGCAACAGCGGCCTTCATACCGATTTTAAGAATATCTTTGCCCTGCTGCCCTGCAACGCGGACTGCGAGAGCAAATATGTCGTTCTTGCCATCGGAGTAATGGCATACCGCCTGCGCTATGGAACCATCAAGATCCCGCTGAATGTCCATATGCAACTGCTTGAAACAGGAACCGTCCACGACGATGCTTTTCGGGGTTGCATTCACAACTTGAGATCCCGTCGAGTTCTGAGCCCGCTGCCAGCCAGCTTCAGGAAAAGCACTGAAACAGAATTCCGGTTTCAGACACATCAGTTTTCCCAGAACCAAAGCTGAAATCTTAGGGCCACGGTTCAGCTTTTTCACGACCCACGGCAAAAAATCGTCCAAACAGAAATGAGACTGCCAAGATCTGACATCAGCATCATTGCCGCCAATGGCACGAATGATTCTGTTTTTCGTGTAGCTGTCCAGAGATGTAAACTCGTAGACGACCAGCGATACATAGAAGTCAGCTTGCTGGCTGTCCATCATGCATGCAGGAATGCCGGAGCGATCCAGGTGCTGGATGATCTCAGCCACCTTTTCCGGGTTTATCTCGTAATGACGGCTATGATTCCTTGAGCCATTAGAGAGGCAGGGCCGGGGGTACGTATCCGGCTCCCATTGCCCGTGACAGTCAACCGTATAAAAATTCACTGTTTTTTCCTTTTTCAAGTTGTTTCCATTCATAAGCTTAGCTTCTTTACATGGCAGTGCTCTTTCAGTAGTCAAATCGCTTGGGAAGCACCGTCGTCTTAATGATATTTGCTCATCGTCTTGCACCGGCATGGTGCCGGTGCAAGACGATTGTGCTGACTAGCTTTTTTCAAAGCCTGTCTGCTCAATAAGCCGTTAGCTGTTCCCAGACGGGTCAATACGATGCTCTGAAATGAATGCTTCCAGGTCACATACGCGGTAGCGTACAGAACGTCCTATTTTGATGTAGGGGAGTCCGATGCGCTTGAAGCGGTGAGCGCGGAGTGTGGAGAGGCTCAAGCCGGTTCGTGCTGAGACCTCTTGCTCCGTCAGGCAGTGGTATGTAGTTTCTATGGTAGGCATAGCCAATCCTCCTTGGTCGATCTTGGAGTTCTGGCTATTCATATACAGGGGTGAAATGAGCTTGAACAGAAATTAGGGATTGCTAAAAGCTTAAGTCTATAATTAGGAATTATTGTTATTTGTGGGGGCAATCTTGGTTGCAATAACTCTGCCAGGGGGGTGGAGTTGCCCCTGTTAAACCGGACACTCCAGGTTTTGCAGGGAACGGATAAACTCACGCGGTGAGAGCATCCGCAGGGCCTTATGTGGGGCATTTTCATTATAGTCTTCAAACCAGCCAGACAACTGCGCCATCACAGTTTCGGCATCCGACCGATCATTGCAGAAGACGTAATCCCGTTTGAATGTTTTGACGAGAGCTTCAGCCATGCCGTTACTTTGGGGGCTGCGAGCCGGAGTAAACTTGCTGACGATGCCCAGCGCGGCGGCAAAAGTTATTGTTTCTCTTGCCGTGTAGCAGGAGCCGTTGTCGGAGAGCCATTCAACTGGCTGCAATGTTTTGACATCCCCAAATCGTTTTTCAACGCATGCCAACATGACGCTTTGCGCCATGCCAGCACTGTACCCGCCAGTGGTGGCGGAATAGGCCATCACCTCTCGGTCGCAAGTATCCAGAGCAAAAATAACGCGCACCCGCTCACCGTTGTCGCAGGCAATTTCAAACCCGTCAGAGCACTAACGCTGATTTCTTTTCAGTGTGGAAACCTTGCCCGTGTGGGCTTTGTCCGGTCGGCTGCCAGTAAACCGTGCCAGCAACAGGTTGTTCTGCCTCATTATCCTGTACACACGTTTATGGTTGACCGGAGTGCGCCACTGGCAACCAGTTGCCGATTAAGCAGCCGCTGGATACGCCGATAGCCGTAAGTCTGACGTCCGCCCAAAAGTTCGACGATCAGCGGTAGAAGGAATGCGTCTTCTGCTTTGCTGTATCGTTCCGGGCGAGGCCGTGGGCTAACCGGGATGGTGTGTTTCAATCTCGCCGCAAACCTCATCATCCAGCTTTTTTCGCTCCAAAGCCTGAACTTGAGCCTCGGTAAGCACGATCCCCGCTTCGGCTGACTTTTTCTCAAGTGCGGCCAAACGGCGGTTTACTGATTCAAGGCTGTGACGCAACCAGATCGACCGCACACCGGACGGGGAAACAAAGATGCCTTGCTTGCGGAGTTCGTTACTGGCCCGTACTTGCCCATGTGCAGGAAAATCAAGAGCAAAGGCGGTAACCGCCAGCTCCGTAGATTCCTCAACACGATTCTTCAGGTTGGGTTTACGCCTGCTTACATCAAAAGTGCTTCCACGCCGCCTTCATCCCGCGCAGCCTGATACCTATAAAAAGTATCGCGTGAAAACCCCATAATCTTGCAAGCTTTCGAAATGTTGCCAAGTTCCGTAGCGAGATTGAGAAGCCCGGTCTTGTGCTTGATGACGTTTTGATTGAAACTTTCCATGGGGATTCTCCGTGGGCATTGTGCCCCGTTTGATGGTGCGTTTACACTTCCATCAAAACGGAGATTCCCCTTTCCTTCAAGGGGTACCTGTCAGATCAAGTCGAAACTAGCTCAACTAAATTGATACTCAAAGAAACTTATTGGCTGTCTCTTAAGCAGCTTTACCTGAGCGTTGTCCCGTATCCGATTCAGATAAGATTCACTTCCTTCTGTTCCGCTAATTTTCTCAACAGCAGCCTTGAAGTGTTTCCTCCAATTTGATTGGCATTCACCAAAACATTTACATGCTGCGCAATCTTCTGATGTTGCTTTCTTTGCTGGATCGCATTTTTCAAGCGGATTGAGCTTTCTATATTCCTCAAGAGCTCGATCAATTTTGAAGTTATTGCTGATATATAAATCGTATATAAGCAGTCCAGAAGACTTATAGAATGTGTTATGCAAAGATTGTCTATGCGTCTTTAAGTTTGATTTCCTGTGTATTTGATTGAGGATGTCATTCCGCTTGCAATTCTCGTAGTCATTGACTGATTTGAAAAGAGTTGCTTGCTTTGTGATAGCATCGATGATTTCATCGAGCTGAAGATTTTTATCAATGCAGAATAAGACATAATCTCGATTGGGATGAAGGGCTATTACACATCTTCTATCAATACTGTCTAGAGTCTTGAATGTTGCTGGGACTTCTTTACCGCGTTTTGTCCACGCGGCAATTTCAGCCATGTCGTATGGAAATGGCAGAAATGATGCGCTCACCTTGAAGCGATTTGATATATGAAGAAGATTTTCAATATAATGCTGAACAGAAATCTCATGTATATACCATTCACTTCCTTCAAATGGAGTAATATATCGCAAGCCAATCATGCACGCCTCATGACAGAAAATAGCATCAGACAGCAAGTTTATCTGCATGCCTTCGGCAATATCAGACTCAAAGAATTGTTTTGAGGTAAACTTGACATGCTTAATGGCATCTTCAGTATAACCATTATTGTAATCAGACATCTCAAACCTGCGTTTCGCATATTCACAAAAGAAAAATGACTCTTCTAAGTTCGTTTGGTCAAGGACTGGACTCCGCATCACTTTTTCTCCGTCTTCATATCAAAGATTTCATCTGCGACACTGGCCGCCCGCTGCATCGCCTCATCGGCTAGATGTGCGTAACGCTGCGTCATTTGCGGGCTGGAGTGCGTCAGTAGCTTCTGCAACATGTATAAATCGACTTTCCCGCTGGAGGCAAGAAACGAAGCATATGCATGGCGCAATCCATGCAAGGGGCGGAAATCATCGGGTAGCCCTGCCTTCTTCTTGACCCGTAGTGCGACACGGCGGAAGTCCTGTCTCTGCCCACCATCCTTTCCGGGAAAGACATAATTACTGCCGTGCGGTAAGGGCACTAGAATGGATCGAGCAGCCTGTGACATTGGGATGATCTCAGTCTTTCCTTTTTTGGCAGCATCACCGCGCAGAGTGATAAATCCTCTCTCAAAGTCAATGTCGTCCCAGCGCAAAGACATGAGCGCACTCTTGCGCATGCCCGTGGTAAGGGCCAACCGAATAAAGCTCGCTGCAACTTGATCTGCCTCTTCATCAAGCGCCTGCTTGAGCTTCGTTACTTGATCCAACGTCAAGGCTTCCGTCTTAACATTATCTACTTCAGGCATTTCAAAATAAAGGGTAGGCTGCTGGGCACATAGCCCCCGCTTGACTGCAAAGTTGATAAGTCTACGGATAAAAGCCAAAACATGCTTTATCGTCTGTGGGGATAGGGGCTTTGCTTCACCGCCCTTTTTGCGCGGCTTGGTTAGCACCGACAGTTGATTACGAAGATCATCAATGTCCTTGGTGGTCAGTTCCTCGGTGGTCTTTTCGTGCAGGTGAGGAAAATATTTGAATAGGCACGCGTCTGTTTTCAGGATGGCTTTACCAGCATTTATTGCAGCATAATGCTCCCAAAGCTTGGCAAGAGTAGCTCGGGACTGTAAAAGATTTTTTTTCTCTTCTAGGCAACGGCGTTTCTCAGTATTGGGCAATTCTTTACCACGCATCCTGTCTATGCGTACTTGATTGGCTTTGGCCTCAGTCATTCCAGCAGAGGCCTTCCCCACGGGTTCTTCAATCTGCTTCGCCTCTCTGCCGCCAATTCGATAACGGATGTAATATGTTCTCTCTTTGCCGCTATCGTCATCGCGAAAGTAAACACCTGGATATTTCTTAGATTTTGTGCGTTTTTGTGTTGCCATATAGGGTTACCTCAAGTACAGCAAAAAGCAGAGAGCCTCAATTCCTCCCCACACCATTCCCCACACAGATCATAAAAATAGTGAGCAATAGGTGTAAAGTCAAACAACCTTTAACATGGATATCTAGCTGTTTTTAAAAGAATATATAAAAAGATGAAAATCCATATATAATATGGCACTTAGTCTTTTAAGCAGAGAGTCGCAGGTTCGATCCCCGCACGACCCACCATATATTTCAAGGGCTTATGGCTGACGCCATAAGCCCTTTTCTTTGAGCTGCTTGCCCTGTCTTTAAGGTAGAGCTCATTTTTTCGGCTTCCAATTCCACCGATATGTGTGGCTTCAACTCTGAGTAGGGTAGAGAACGGGTCTCTCAGGCCACTCAGAGTGCATCTACCCAGGTGATGATCGCCGCATTCACATCGTCCTTCCGATCCTGCATGATCCAGTGCCCAGCGCCTTCCCACAGGTCGACCTTTGATTTCGGGTGAGAGAACCATGTATGCATTCGCTCGGCTTGCTCTTTATCTCTGCAAAGATGATAAAATGGGGTACGAATGGTTTTGCAAAATACTTTGCTTTGCTTCCCAAGTCCGACTTGGTTTGGGCCAAGAAATAAGGGGGCAAAGGATTCACGCACAGGATAGATCGGTGTGCCCTGAAGGCGTCTGGTATGCCATCGTTTTAAAGCAGGATCTGTGGCTTTGTCGTAAAATCCGGCTAATAAGGCTGATATTACATCGCTTGGATTGCCGTGTTGCAGGTCATCAACCGTCTTTTGAAATATAGAAGCAAGTTTGTCGGAAAATCCGAGCGAACCATCAACCGAGACGACTCCCTCAATCAGATCCGGCCGTTTGTTCGCTAGGCGTGCGGCGATTTGCCCTCCCATCGAATGCCCCACCAGCACAAATTTTTCACTTGAAAACCTAGTTTCGATGAGCGTTTCGATATCTGCGACATAGTCATCCGGCATGTAATTGCCAGACGGCATTACCTCGGATCTGCCGTGCCCGCGCAGATCTATGGCAACAACGCGATAACGGCTTTCCAACGCTGGGAGTTGCCAACTCCAATCATGCGAGTCACAACTCCAACCGTGGAGCAGCATCATGTTTTTACCTTTTCCGGTGTCGGTATAAAAAAGCTCGGCGGTTGGTTTACTTGCGCCAAAGGCCTGTATTGGAGTGGTCGCGTCTGTGGCTAACCCCGTAAGTACCATAAGGCCGCGCAGGGGGTTGGCCATAATTGTCGAGGCTGTGGTCAAGCCTAGCAGCTTCAAGAGGCCTCGCCGGGATAAGGGCGTATTCTGTATTTTCAATGTAGGCATCCTTTGAGATATTCTCGCCGGCATCAACATCGGCGACCGTTAATAAAGTGGGCTGTGCTCATTAATATATGCTACGATTATAACGTCAATTACGCACCTTAAGGTGCGTAGATATACTGGAGTATATTGCTATGACACAAAAAGTGGATACTGTTTTTTTTGCGGACTGCGCGGCACGATCATTCTTCGACCAAGTTGCAAACAAGTGGTCTGTGATGATCCTAACTATTCTAGAAGAGAAGCCTACACGGTTTAACGAGCTCATGCGCAGGCTTGAGAGTATTACGCATAAGGCGTTGACGCAGGCTTTGAGACGATTGGAAAGAAATGGATTAATCATGCGCAAGATTATGGCGACATCTCCTGTAGCCGTCGAATATTCAATTACCGAACTTGGCCGAACGCTACAGGTACCTTTAAGGGCGGTCTACAATTGGGCGATAGAACACCTGCCTCAAATCGAAAAGGCACGTGAACACTATGATACTAAAGAGGAACGCCAGACTGCTTCTGGAGAAGTTGAATAAGAAGCTGCTGCGTAGTTTAGAGGTTCATATTCACATGCTGCTTGCGATACCCCCGGAGATAAGCGTATCGAGTTTTATAGGGTACTTAAAAGGTAAAAATAGTTTGATGCTCTATAAGCAATCGGCAATCTTAAATTTAAATATTACAGTCGTGAGTTTTTGTTTCGCGTGTTTTTATATAGATACCGTGGGCAAGGATAGTACAACAATTCAGAATTGCATAAAAAAGTAACTTGATAGAGATAAGCTCAGCGATCAGTTGAGTCCTCCGTATCCAGGGTAACCCGTTAACGGGCCGTAAGTAACAGAAATGCAAATGTCAGATCGAACATGCACCTGCTAGGGAGCAGATGGTAAGAGAGCCTTATAGGGGCTTACGTCCCCGCGGCGCAGGGTGATACGTATTCTTTGGGTTATGCAAAGGTGTATTCAAGCGTAGGGGGCTTCATCTGAGAAGCACGGAGCCGCCCGTGCGGATTACCGGGGGCTTGGCCGATGCAATGGGCCTGCTCTCGTTCCTCATGCAAACAGTTAGAGCGGCTGTAGATGAAATTAAAACGGCCCGTTGGCTCTATGAGCCAACGGGCCGTTATGCTAGCAACAAAGATTAATCCCTGTCTTCTTCTGCGCCGCGCGGTTTTCTGCCCCATTTATCGGGGTGCGTAAACCGCTTGCCGCCGCCACCGTTACCGCCGCCATCGCGCTGATTGCGGGCAGGGTATCCGGGCCGGGGGCCACGCGGTGCGCGGGGGCCAGGGCCAAAGCTCTTGCGCTGGAACGAGCCGCCGCCAGTATCCAGCTTGGCGGTTACGCGCGTACCGGCAATAAACACGCCCCGGTTAAGAACGGCCAGCACGTCATCGGCAAATTCGCTCTGCACTTCAACAAGGCTGAAATGCTTTTGAATGCTGATTGCGCCGATGCTGCGGCCAGCAATGCCGCATTCGCCAGTGATGGCGCCCACCATTTCGCCGGGCGAAACCTTGTGCGCGTGCCCCACGCTGATGTGCAGGCGGGTCATGGGCGCATCATTACGGCGCGGACGCGCGCCATCGCGGTCGCCCTGACGGAACCCGTCGCGACCGTCACGACCATCGCGGCCATCGCGGCCAAAACGACGGGGCGCTTCGGCCAGCGGGTCTTCTTCTGGCACGTTGGTGGCATCGCCAAAATCGCGCTGCATCAGCAGCTTGAGCAGGGCTGCGGCCACATCGCGGCTGGTGATCACGTCGTCTGCAAACTGTTCGGACAAAAAGTCTTCAACCATCTGCATGCAGCTTTCCAGCGCACCGGCGGTCAGCGTGGCGCGCACTTCGTCCAGCAACCGCGAGGTGCGGATGTTGGCAACGTCGCGCAGCGAAGGCAGGCGTTCCTGCTGGATGCGGGCCTTGGTATGCCGGATAATGTCGCGCAGCTTGTGCTGCTCGCGCAGGGTCACAAAGGTGAAGGCCTTGCCCACGCGGCCAGCGCGCCCGGTGCGGCCAATGCGGTGCACGTAGCGCTCTGCGTCATGGGGGATATCGTAGTTGACCACGGCATCCACATCGTCCACGTCAATGCCGCGCGCGGCAACGTCCGTGGCAATCAGAATGTCCAGCCCCTCACCGCGAAAACGCTGCATGACCCTGTCGCGCTGCGACTGGGCAAGGTCGCCGTGCAGGCCGTCGCTCTGATAGCCGCGCTGTTGCAGGTGGGCCGTCACTTCGTCCACGCTGCGCTTGGTGGAGCAGAACACCAGGGCCTTGCGGAATCCCTGGGCGTCCAGCACCCGGCACAGCGCGTCCATCTTCTGATGGGGGCGCACTTCGTAATAGACCTGCTCAATGGCGGGCACGGTCAGGGTTTTCTGGGCAATGGCCAGCATTTCCGGCTCACGCAGAAAGCGCTTGCTCAACTGCAAAATGGCCGGGGGCATGGTGGCCGAAAAAAGTACGCGCTGGCATTCAGCGGGCACCCGCTCCAGAATGGCTTCTATATCTTCGCGAAAGCCCATATCGAGCATTTCGTCGGCTTCATCAAGCACAATGGTGGTTGCGCCGCCCAGGCGGAGGGTGCCGCGCTGGAGGTGATCCATAACGCGGCCAGGGGTGCCTACCACCACCTGCACGCCGCGTTCAAGAGCGCGGAGCTGGCGTTCAATGGCCTGACCGCCGTATATGGGCAAAATGGCAACGCCGCGCTTGCGGGCGGCCAGTTTGCTGAACTCTTCGGCAACCTGAATGGCAAGCTCGCGCGTGGGGCAAAGCACCAGCGACTGCACCGCCTTTGTGGGGGTGAGCTTTTCCAGAATGGGCATGCCAAAGGCGGCTGTTTTGCCGGTGCCGGTCTGGGCCTGACCTACCGCGTCGCGGCCAGTCAGCAGAAAGGGTACAGCAAGCACCTGAATAGGAGAGGGTTCTTCAAAACCCATATCCTTGACGGCCTGCAACAATTCCGGGGACAAATGAAAATCTTCGAACGATGGGGACATGCTGTTCCTGTACATAAAAAATTACTTGGTAGCGTACCATAGCCTCATACACGCCAATGCACAATGCCCCATCAGCCCCAGATTGCGGCAGACGGCGGCCTGACTGAAAAAAACCGCCCAGAAGCCGCCCCCCGCAAGGGATGAAGATTCTGGCGCAGATGTAAAAAAATTCTGCTACGCGGCACAAAGCGTTTAGAGGCTGTTGACCTTGCCGCGCTCCTCTGTAGGATGGCCTACGCCGGAATAGTCCTGCATCACGTCAGCCATCAGGAGAAACCATGTCCTGTATACAGACACGCGGTCTTGCCTACGGCCAGATATCCTATAGAGATCTGGACATCGAAGAGGGCAAGGCCACCTTTATCAGCGGCCCCAGCGGCTGCGGCAAAAGCACGCTACTGCGGCTGTTCAACAAAACTCTGGCCCCTACGGCAGGCACGGTGCTGTATCGGGGGCAGGACATGGCCCAAACGGACAGCATTGCCCTGCGGCGAGAGGTTTTGCTGGCAGGGCAGTCCGTGTTTCTCTTTGAAGGCACCGTGGGCGAAAATTTTGACGCCTTTTGCGAAGCCAGAGAATCCGCCAACCTTGCGGCGGAAGACAAACAGAAATTTTTGCGCCTGTGTTGCGCCAATTTCCCGCTGGATGCGCCCTGCGTGCATCTTTCCGGCGGTGAACGCCAGCGCGTGTTTTTGGCCATCTGCCTTTCATTCCTGCCCAAGGTGCTGATGCTGGATGAACCCACCTCAGCCCTGGATCAGGAAACGGCAGAGCGCTTTATGGCGCAGGTGCTGGCCTTTTGCCGCGAGCGCGCCATGACCGTGGTAGCCGTGAGCCATGATCCCGCCCTGACCGGGCGGCATGCGGAAAACATCATCAGCCTGCGGGCAGAGGCGGAATAACCATGAACGGCGTTGCCCAGATTCAGTTAGGCTCGTTTTTGCTCGTCTATGTGCTCTTGCTGGTAGTGCTGGCGGTTATGAAAAAATGCCGTATCAGCCAGACCAAACTGCTGGTGCTGGCAAGCGCGCGCATGACCTTGCAGCTCATTGCCGCAGGCTACGCGCTGACCTTTCTTTTCGAGCATCCGCACCCGCTGCTCACCATGGGCTATCTGCTCATATTGGTGTTTTTTACCATCTATCTGGTGCTTTCCCGCAACAAAAGGCTCAACCCGCGCTTTCGGGTAATAGTGTCTGTTTCCATTGCCAGTTGCGGGCTGGGCATCATCATATTTTTCGTGACCTGTATTGTGGGGCAGAGCGTGTTTGATCCGCAATACCTCATCCCCATCAGCGGCATGCTCATGGGCAATGCGCTCACGGGCGTTTCACTGGGGCTCAAGTCGTTCTGGAACGGCCTTGAGGGGCAGCGGGCGCGTGTGGAGGCGCTGCTGAACATTGGGGCCACGCCGGAAAAGGTGCTCTTTCCCTTTGTGTGCCAGGCGCTGGAAACCGCGCTCGTGCCCACGCTCAACTCCATGCTGGGCATGGGCATCGTGGTGCTGCCAGGCATGATGACAGGCCAGATTCTTTCCGGCACTGCGCCCACCACTGCCATCCTTTACCAGATAACCATCATGGTGGCTATTTGCGCCTGCGTGTGCCTGTGCTGTTTTTGCTCGCTCTATTTCGGCTACAGAACGCTCTGGAACGCGCAAAAACAGGTGGCTTTCTAGGCGCAGGTTGCCAGTGGAAAAGCTTCAGGTTCAGCGCGCCAACACGTTGTTCACCCTCACTCCCCGTTGATACAAAATATTGTCTTGCTCCGGATTTTTAAAATCCGGAGCAGTTGCCCAAGTATTTGCTCGGAGAGTATCCATAAAAATTAGCTATTGGTCAGCCTTGTTCTGAAATTTTTTCACATTTTGTTGGGCGTCTGATAACTGGGCGTTCAGCGCACTTACGTCATTCCCTTGGGCTTTTTCTTCCGCAATCTTTGCTGTAAGCTGTTTTTGTTTATCTTTCGCGTCCTGTAGCTGCTGCGATATTTTCATATTGCTTACAGTAAGCCCTGAATCGCTATTGGTAGACGGCTCATTTTCAGTGTTTTTATCAACACTTTTTGACAGTTTTTTCCCTTCTTCTGAGATTGTGACAGTGTCTCCCTGCTGTTGTTCAGAAGAATCGTTCTTTTTTGACACATTCGTTCCATTTGTTGTTGCTGATATGTTAGAAGGCTGTACGGAATTATTGCTAGCGCTTGTGATAGAATCCATAACTAACTCCAATGGTTGTTGTTAATATGTTCGTTCCACAATTGAGTTATTGACGGCCTTAAACCTTTGTCATTGCTATCCGTCTAATTAGTATGCCAACACGGTTCGTCCTCCCAGCCTTGAAGCTGGAGGTTTTCGGTTAGCGGAGCACACTCCGCAGGGCCGATTCCAGATCCGGCTGGCGAAAGGCATAGCCAGCAGCCTGCAAGCGCGCCGGAACAGGATTCTGCCCTGCGAGCAGCAGCTCATCGGCCATCTGCCCCAACATCAGGCGCAGTACCAACGCTGGCACGGGCAGCCACGAGGGTCTGCCGCAGGCCTTGCCAAGGGTGTGGGTGAATTCGCTCATGCTGGGGGTGCGCGGCGCGCAGATGTTGAACGTGCCCGCAAGGTCGGGCCTTTGCAGCAGCAGAGATGCGGCTCCGGCTACGTCTTCAAGGTGCGTCCAGCAGAAGGGCTGTTTGCCTGAGCCCAGCGGCCCGCCCACAAACATGCGGAAGGGCGGCAGCATGCGCTCCAGAAATCCGCCGGGGGTTCCATCCGCCTTTTTGCCCAGCACCGGGGCAAAGCGCAATACGCAACGGCGGATGCCCAATGCTTCAACGGGCACGGTGCTCTGTTCCCACTGGCGGCATGTTTCGGCCAGAAATCCCGTGCCGGAGGGTGCATCTTCATCGCAGGGCGGCGCGCTGTTTTGCCACAGGCCATAGTATCCACTGGCCGAGGCCTGCAGGAGCGTTGCGGGCGCTTGCTGGGATTGTTCCTTGCGCAGGCGCAGGGCAACGCACAAGGCTTGCCCGGTTTCTACCCGGCTGTTCACAATGGCCTGCTTGCGCTCCGGCGTCCAGCGGCCTCCGCCGATATTCTCGCCTTGCAGATTGATGATGGCATCGATGCCGTCCAGCAATCCGGCCAGGGCAGCTCCATCCCAGCCGTTCCAGACCACGCGCCGCGGGCCGTTGCCGTCCTTGCCCGCCCTGCGTGAAACCACGCTTACGGTGAGGCCCTGGCGCATGAGCGCCGTTGCCATGTATCGCCCCACAAAGCCTGTGCCGCCCAGAATGAGAACATGCATGGTGAACCCCCTCTGTTGTGCGAAGCCGTGCGTTTGATGCAATCTATACCATTTGCCGGGGAACAGGCAATTTTATCGTTTTGTCGTCCTTGCGGCGGACTGGACAGGTTGCGGAAAAACCTCCTGCGCCATGTGGATGAACTCCCGCGCTGCGGGCGACATGCGGCGTGCGTCCGGCGTTGCCAGGGCTACCTGTCGCCGGGCGGCAGGACGGAGGGGCTTTTTGACATAGTCCTGTGCTTTATTTGGCGGCAGGGCGGATTCCGCCACAATGCTCACGGCCTCGCCCCGTGCCACAGCGGCAATGGTGCTCACAAGCTGCAACGAGCGCCAACGGATAGTGGGTTGCAGGCGCAACGCGCGGAACAGACCCCCGATAATGTCTTCAGACCCGGCTCTGGTCATGGCAAAGGGGCTGGCGCAAAGTTCCTCAAGGGTGACGGCGTTTTTTTTCGCCAGCGGGTGCGCCAGAGGCAGCAGGGCTACCAGCTGGTCTTCCATGAGGGGAAAGGTGTCAAACCGGTCATCCGGCAGGGTCACAAAACCAATGTCCACGCGGTGGTCTGTGAGCCATTGGGCCACCTCGCCGTCCGGGCCTTCATCCACGTGGATTTCAATGCCGGGGAATACTGCGCTGTATTTTTCAAGCACAGGGGGCAGCAGGCGCAGCGAGGCCGTGGGGCCAAAGGAACCGATGCGCAGGGTGCCGCGCTTCATGCCGCGCGCGTCCGAGGCCTCCTGCCGCATGGATTCCGCCAGCCCAAGCATGGCCTGAGCCTGCCGCAGCAGGCGAGCACCCACATCTGTAAGCTCCAGATTTTTGCCGCGCCGTAGCAGGGCCACGCCAAATTCCTGCTCAAGCGCTTCAATGGCGTGGGATACGCCCGATTGCGAAATCCCCAGTTGCAGGGCGGCGGCAGTGAAGCCACGGCGCGCGGCCACGGTGGAGAATATTTCAAGCTGGGTCAGCGTCATTGCGATTTACCATGAGTTATTGCTCATTTCTCTATGAATAAGCATGCACGTAAATGTATGCGCTTCAGCTTGCGGCTGCAATGGGTGCGGCCTGTGCAATACCTTTGGCCGCAGAATTTCAGTAAAGTCAGGGATTGAAATGAGTGTTGCAAAAGAACGCGCTGGCGAAGCCGCCGTATACGTGCGGTTGGCACTTGTGGCCGTGGCCTGGGGGGGCACCTTCATTGCGGGCAGAAGCCTGGCTGGCATTGCGCCAATGTTCTCGGCCAGCCTGCGATTTTTGCTGGCCTCGGCGGCGCTGAGTCTGTTTCTTGTGGTTTCCGGCAAGGGTTTTCGCCGGGTGACGGCGGGGCAGGCTCTGGTGGTGACTCTGCTGGGGTTTTGCGGCATATTTTCGTACAGCTTTTTCTTTTTCAGCGGCTTGCAGCACATC
>Ga0074193_1001477_pt1 | contig 28088 bp, 27 predicted proteins | sample EPASupsiteHSE605_FD_64523 | JGI IMG/M metagenome (GOLD analysis project Ga0074193, IMG submission 64523) | Bioremediated contaminated groundwater from EPA Superfund site, New Mexico - Sample HSE6-05 | ecosystem: Environmental > Aquatic > Deep subsurface > Groundwater > Contaminated ... | reverse complement strand
GAGGATGTTGATATTTCCTCGGTAATAAACGAGAGTCTCCATGAGCTTGCTCCCTTGGCGGAACAGGAGAAGCTCACAATAAACGTCGACCTAAGTTCCGTAACGGTAAACGCGAACAAGAAGGATATTCGTGGTCTTGTTTCAAATCTTCTCGTCAATGCGGTGAAGTACAACAAACAGGGCGGCACGGTGGATATTTCGCTCTCGCCTCGGAACGGTCAGGCGGTCCTGCGGGTCAGAAACGACGGAGAACCTATTCCGCCCGAGCACCAGAGAAGAGTTTTCGAGCGATTTTACAGAGTTGACTGCGGACGCAGCAAGGCGGTCGGCGGAACAGGACTGGGCCTTGCAATCGTCAAGCACGTTGTCGATGCTCTGAACGGAACGGTGATGCTCGAAAGCAACGCCGAGAAGGGGACGACCTTTACGGTGCTGCTGCCGCTTTCCGATAAATAAAAACAAAAATAACCGCTTTGAACATTTCTTGTCCGAAGCGGTTATTTTATATCAGCTTTTGATTTATCAGCTTATCACGAAGCTCCGTTGCGGCAAGCTTGGCCGAACCGGTACAGCAAATGCGAAGCCTGGCGTATTTACTGTACAGAGGCCCTCGTACTTCAAATATCTCACGTACGTTCATTTCAGCAGGCGCTGCGACGCCTCTTTCCCGCAGCGTTCCGACCATTCTATTTTCAAGTTCCTCAACGGGCGTGTCAAGCCATATCACGATGCCGTTTTCGGAGAGGTTCTGCATCGCTTTTTCGGAAAACACCATGCTTTCCCCCGTGGCGATAACTGTCTTTTCGCATTGCAGGCACTCGCCGATAAGGCTCTCGTACTCAAAAAAACGTTTGTAACCGTCTTCAATAACAATCTGCGAAAGCGGCCGCTTCTGTTAGAGCGTCAGAAGAATGTCCGTATCGACAAAGCTGTAGCCAAGAAGCTTTGCAAGGATAACGCCGACGGTGCTTTTTCCCGCTGCGGGCATCCCGATTAAAACTACGTTTTTCATTTTTGCTTCACCTCAGAGCTTTTTTATAAATTATAGCACTTTTTCGTAGCGATTTCCACAAAATTCTGAGCTTGAATTTAGCCGCTCCTTCATAAGATATTGAAATTTATTCCTATGTTTGATATATTGTGAATGACAGGCGTATTTATTTTTGTTATGATATGAAAAGAAAACTCCTCAGCATATAATCAACGGAAATATATTTTGACTACAGGAGGAACTTCAATGCAGTATGAAATATTCGGCAATAATCTTCCCGCGGTGACAATCACTTTGCAGCCGGGTGAAAGCATTTATACTCAGTCCGGCGGCATGACCTGGATGACTGACGGAATCGCAATGGATACAAATATGAAAGGCGGCTTCGGTAAGGCTCTCGGACGTATGTTCTCGGGCGAGTCTCTTTTTATGGCAAGCTATACCTCACAGAGACCAGGCGCGCAGATAACGCTTGCGTCCTCCTTCCCGGGCAGCATTATTCCTCTCGAGCTCGGCGGCGGCAGAGAATTTATCTGCCAGAAGAGCGCATTTCTCTGCGCTACGCCCGGCGTTGCTCTTTCCGCAACCGTACAGAAGCTGAAGGCCGGACTTTTCGGAGGAGAAGGCTTCATTATGCAGCGTTTGGGCGGAACAGGACTGGCTTTCCTTGAAATCGACGGTTCGGTCGTTGCAAAAGACCTTGCTCCGGGAGAGACGCTCAAGGTCGACACCGGAAATATAGCGGCCTATGAGGCAAGCGTTTCCTACACGGCGGAGACGGTCAAGGGCTTCAAAAACGTTCTTTTCGGCGGAGAGGGGCTGTTCCTCTCCATCCTCAGAGGACCGGGAAGAGTTTATCTGCAGACTGTGAGTATGCCCGAATTTGCTTCAAAAATCATTCCGTATATACCTACCTCAAGCAATTAGAAAATGTGCCCGAAAGGCTTTGCCTTGTAAATACGGCGTCGGAAAGGATATCTGATTATGGGTCTATTAAAAGCAGGCGTAGGAGCGCTTTCGGGCGTTCTGGCCGATCAGTGGAGAGAGTATATTTACTGCGATGCGCTCAGTCAGGACGTGCTCGTCCAGAAGGGGCAAAAGCGCAATTCCAAACGTAGCTCGAATACGAAGGCAGAAGAAAACATCATTTCGAATGGTTCCATAGTTGCCGTTAACGATGGTCAGTGCATGATAATAGTCGAGCAGGGAAAGGTCGTCGATCTGTGCGCCGTACCCGGCGAGTTTGTTTACGATACCTCTACGGAGCCGAGCATTTTCGTAGGAAATCTCGGAAGCTCAGTCTCCGAGACCTTTAAAACCATGGGAAAACGTTTTACCTTCGGCGGCGATACCGCCAAGGACCAGAGAGCGTATTATTTCAACACTAAAGAGCTTATCGGCAATAAATACGGGACGTCCAATCCCGTTCCTTTCCGCGTCGTCGACAAAAATGTCGGGCTGGATGTGGATATCGCCATCCGCTGCTACGGCGAGTATTCCTACCGTGTTGTTAACCCCATGCTCTTCTACACAAACGTCTGCGGCAACGTCGAATACGACTACAGGCGCAGCGAAATCGACAGCCAGCTCAAGAGCGAGCTTTTAACCGCTCTGCAGCCCGCCTTTGCGAAAATCTCCGAAATGGGGATACGTTACAGCGCTCTGCCCGGGCATACGATGGAGCTTGCGGACGCGCTCAACGAGGTTCTTTCTAAAAAATGGCAGGAGCTTCGCGGCATCAGCATCATTTCGCTCGGCGTAAGCTCGGTTACCGCCTCTGACGAGGATGAGGAGATGATTAAGCTGCTTCAGCGCAACGCCGCTTTCCGCGACCCGACTATGGCTGCGGCGCAGCTGGTCGGCGCGCAGGCGGAAGCAATGCAGTCGGCAGCGAAAAACGAAGGCGCAGGCGGTGCGTTTTTGGGCTTTGCGGGGCTTAACATGGCTCAGACCGCCGGCGGAGCAAACGCGCAGAACCTTTTTGAAATGGGCACAAAACCCACTGGAGCTGAAGGCCTCTGGACCTGCGAATGCGGTAAAGCCGGGAACACAGGCAAATTCTGCGCCGAATGCGGAAAGCCGCAGCCTTCTCCGGCCACGGGCTGGACCTGCAGCTGCGGGGCAGTCAACAAGGGCAGATTCTGCTCCGAGTGCGGAAAACCGAAGCCCGCTGGCGAGCCGCTTTATAAATGCGATAAATGCGGCTGGGAGCCGTCAGAACCGAAGAATCCGCCGAAATTCTGTCCGGAGTGCGGCGATCCTTTTGATGAAAATGACAGGGTATAATATTTATTAAAGTCACGGGCGGTTTTTACCGAAACCGCCCGATTTCTTGCAGCCACTCATAATCTCCAAAAATCAAAGAGGAAACAAGATGCTTGCTTTTCAGCTGTCAGTACAGCTAATCATTTTAATCGCGGTCGGTTTTTCGGTCTGGCGGCTGGGAATGGTAGATGAAAATTTCGATAAATCGCTTACTGCTTTTCTTCTGAATATTGCGCTGCCCTGTATGATAATCGATTCTTTTATCGCTCCGTTTTCGTCCGATGAGCTCAGAAACTGTGTGCTTCTTCTTCTTATCAGCATAGTCTATATGGCGCTCTGCTTCGGAATCGGTCAGTTAGTCTATGTCGTCGTCGGTAAAAACTATACGGGCAGAATGCTTCGCTTCGGCGTAATGTTCACAAATTTTTCCTTCATCGGCATACCGGTGGTTCAGGCGCTGTACGGACAAACTGGGCTTCTATACTTTGTAATGTTCGTTACGCCCATCCGCATGGTATATTACAGCTCGGCTAAGCCGCTTCTTTCGCCGCAAGGCTCGTCACAGGATAAGAAGAGCTTTCTGCAGTACCTCAGGGCTTGGCTTTCACCTCCCGTCGTCGCGGTGTTTATCGGGCTTACATTGTACATATCGGGTTTTGAACTGCCGTCTCCCATTGATAAAACGGTTTCGGCCATCGGTGCCGTAACAGCTCCTCTGGGAATGATACTCTGCGGTATCTCTCTTGGAAAAAACAACATCAGGGAGCTTGCAAAACCGCGCTATCTTCTGATGCCGCTGCTGCGCAATATTCTAATGCCCGCTATGACGATGACTATCATGTATTTTCTGCCGATCGATCCGCTGGTCGCAAAAATCGTCGTTATCTATGCCGCTTTACCGGTTGCTTCACTTCTTGCGGCATTTACAATACAATACGAACCGAAGCCCGAGGCGAGACTTGAAAGTGCCGGAAGCGTGTTTTTTTCCGTTCTCGTGTGTTCGGTGACAATTCCGCTGTGGGCACAGCTTGCCGAGTACCTTTTCTGATTTGTGCGTCCGTTTTCAAACACAATTTAGCATATTGGAGGAGCCGGTATGAGTAAAAGAATTATTACTATCAGCCGCGAGTTCGGAAGCGGAGGAAGAACGATTGCATACGAGGTGGCAAATCGCCTCGGTTACGCTTTCTATGCCAAGGCTCTTGTCGAGAGAATTGCCAAGGAAAGCGGCTATTCTGCGGACTTTGTGGAGCGCAGGGGAGAGGATGCTACCTCGACAAGCAGCTTCCTTTTTAATCTTGCCCGCTCGGCAAGCGGCGGTTTCGAGGGCTATTCGGATATATCCGATAAACTCTATGTCATTCAGCATAACATAATAAAGCGTTTGCCGGAGGAAGGTCCCTGTGTCATCGTAGGCCGCTGCTCGGATTATATCCTCAAGGACGCTCCGGACTCTCTCCATGTTTACATCTACGCCGATATGCAGTTCAAGGCCGACAGAATCGTGAAGCTGTACGGCGAGAGGGATGACGCTCCCGAAAAGCGTCTTGAAGAAAAAGATAAAAAGCGAAAGGTATATTACAAGAACTTTACCGGCAGAATATGGGGTATGAGCGGTAATTACGATATCAGCCTTAATTCGGGAAAGCTGGGTATCGAGAGCTGTATTGACGTCATTGTAGAGCTGGCAAAACGCTGATTGCAGCAGTATTTCACAGATTCAGGCGTTTATAGCAGGATTATAAAGCAATTGACAATTTTAAGCATTGAGAGTATAATCATTGCGAAATGGTAGTCGTTATTACATAATATGTTATTGATTACCACATTTGTGAATAATCTGTGAATGCGAGGTACTTGATTTTGAGTTTTCAAATAATAGGCGACAGCTGCTGTGACTATCCTTATCTTGAAGATGATTTCACTTGGATAAAACGCGTACCTTTGACAATTGAACTGGACGGGGAGACCTTCGTCGATGATCAAAATCTGCGCTGTGCCATACTTATCAGCAAAATGGCCGCATCGCGCAACGCCCCTAAATCCGCCTGTCCTTCGCCCGGAAGTTTCTATGAGGAATATGACTGTGGTGCGGACGATATTTATGTGGTTACTCTTTCGGACAAGCTCAGCGGAAGCTACGGCAGCGCCGTAGTTGCCGCCAATATGTTTAAGGAAAGCCATCCGGAAAAGAATGTCTTTGTTTTCAGTTCAAAGAGTGCGGCTTCGGGAGAAATCGCGGTTTGCAAGCACATTCTGGCATTAGCCGAAGCTGGAACTTCTTTCGACGAGGTTGTATCGAAAACGCTTGAGTTTATCAACAATCTCACAACTTATTTTGTCCTTGAAACGCTTGAGGTTTTCCGCAAAAACGGACGCCTCAGCCATCTTCAGTCCATTATTACGGGAGCCTTGAAGCTGAAACTTGTCATGGGCGGAGACGAAACGGGAAATGTCTGCGTCAGAGGAAAAGCTCTTTCAATTGATAGGGCTGTTTTCAAAATGGCGGAGCTTATCGCCGAAAGGTGTAAATCCCGCGACATGAGCGAGATCACTTTATTCATTTCCCACTGTCAATGTCCCGACAGGGCAAGGCAGGCCCGCGACAAAATTATGGAGTTAGTCGGGTTCAAGGATTGTCTGTTTCTTAAAGCAGGCGGTATAAGCACAATATATGCAAACGCAGGCGGTATCATCGTAGCATATTGATTTTCTCAATATTCAAAAAACGCATAATTTTGCGTATTTTGTGTGTATCGGTCAGATAATTAAAAAAACATCTTGCATTACTTGACTTAATATGTTAATATTTCATGGTCTGTGCAGGGGTCGTAATGCCCCTTGCTTGCGCGTATCAGGAACGGTCCTCTGGCGGAATATTACCCGGCCATGAACGTTTACAATGAAGGGAGGATACAAGCATGGATCTGGTTAAATCACTTTCTCAGCAGTATATGAAATCTGAACTTCCCGAGATGAACGTCGGTGACACGGTTCGCGTCGTCGTACGAGTTAAGGAAGGAAGCCGCGAAAGAACCCAGGCGTTTGACGGCACGATTATCGCCAGAAAGCACGGCGGTATCAGCGAAACGATTACGGTTCGCCGCATTTCCTACAACGTAGGATGCGAAAAAGTTTTCCCCGTACATTCACCCACGATCGTTTCTGTTGAAACGATACGCAAAGGTAAGGTACGCAGAGCGAAGCTCTATTATCTCCGTGACAGAGTCGGTAAGAAGGCTAAGGTCAAGGAGCGCGTTTAGTTTATTCAAAAAAAGAGACTGCGGTCTCTTTTTTTGTTTTTAGCGGATATTTTGCGGCGGACTGTTTTATTACAGCCGGTATTTTTTGAGTGATACGGGCATTTTTGATTATTGTTATTGCTAAAATATATATCGCAAGTGTATAATTAGAGCTTAGATGTATACTCTTGAAGGAGGCGCCTTTTTTTGGAAAAAAAGCCTTACGAAAACTACGACTTATTAAATGAAAATCCCTCCGGTTTTGATTATGAGCGCTTTAAAATTGAAGAAGCCTCAAAGGCCGGGAAAAAAAATAAAAAGCACGCGCCAAAAAGGAAAGGCAAGTCGGAATCAGAAAATGGAGCTTCTGAGATATATGAATGGATGCAATCGCTGGTTTCAGCGCTTTTGTTCTGCGTAATTGTTTTTGCATTTCTCGTGCGCATAATCGGCATTATAGGTTCGTCAATGGAGCCGACCTTCTCGGACGACGACAGCGTTATCATCTCAAACCTTTTCTATACTCCGGAGCAGGGTGACGTTGTTGTTCTGCGTAAGCTCTCCTTCCAAAAAGAACCGATTATCAAGCGCGTAATAGCGGTTGCCGGACAGAGTGTGGATATTGACTTTGAAAAGGGCATCGTTTATGTCGACGATCAGCCGCTTGACGAGCCCTATGTCGCTGATCTCACGCTCACCCCGCTCGATTTCGACGGCAAAATTACCGTTCCGGAAAACTGTGTTTTCGTCATGGGCGACAATCGAAATAATTCAACCGACAGCCGCAGCAGTCTTATCGGCTGTGTTGACGACCGTTATATTATGGGCAAGGTACTTTTAAGGATTTTGCCGGTCAGCAAATTCGGCGTTGTAAGCTAAGGTGAAAGCGCTTTCTGCGCTGAGCGAGGTAGGTTTATGTCCGATATGAATGAAAAAATGAATATCCAGTGGTTCCCCGGGCATATGACAAAGGCTCAGCGAATGATTGAGGAAAACATGAAGCTCGTAGACGCGGTCTGCGAAATTATTGATGCGCGCATACCTTATTCCAGCCGCAATCCGGACATAGACAAGCTCGCGGGGTCAAAACCCCGCCTTGTCATATTAAACCGAGTTGACCAGGCAGACCCTGCCGTAACTGCGCTCTGGCGAAACTATTTTAAATCGCAGGGTCTTTATGTTTTGGAGACAGACTGCAAAAGCGGAAAAGGCGTCAGCGCTTTTCCCGAGGCGATAAGAGTTGTTCTGAAGGACAAAATCGAGGTTCTTGCCGCAAAAGGTCAGTCTACGCGCGCACTTCGCGCAATGATACTCGGCATTCCGAATGTCGGGAAGTCAACCTTCATAAACAGGGTGGCAAGGCGCAAGGCCGCCAAAGCCTCGGACAAGCCCGGCGTTACGCGCGGAAAGCAATGGATAACTGTAGACTCGGGGCTTGAGCTTCTTGACACTCCGGGCATACTCTGGCCGCGCTTCGACAGTCAAGAGGTGGGGGAGAACCTCGCCTTCACGGGAGCAATACGCGACGAGATTATCGATAGGGAAACTCTTGCCGCGAACCTTATACTCAGGCTTCGCGCGCTTTATCCGCAGAGCATTGAACAGCGCTATAAATTCACTCCCAATACCGATGCAAACGGCTTTGAGCTGCTTGAGGAAGCCGCAAAAAAGCGCGGATTCATTGTATCGAAAGGGGAGTATGATCTGGGGCGTATGGCCGTGGTACTTCTCGACGAATTCCGCGACGGCAGGCTCGGTCGCATAAGTCTTGAAAAGCCGAAGGCCTAGCGGGGTGCAATTATGGATTTATGGGCGATTGAGAACGAAATACTGCAAAGCGGGGTCGCTTCACTCTGCGGAGTGGACGAAGCGGGGAGAGGGCCTCTAGCGGGGCCCGTCTGCGCTGCGGCGGTAATTTTACCGCACGGTATTGAGATAAAAGGTCTGAACGATTCAAAAAAGCTCACGGAAAAGAAGCGTGAAGAACTTTATACTGTGATAACCGAATGCGCTCTAGCTTACGGAATCGCTTTTGCGAGCGTTGCGGAGATCGAGGAGCTCAACATCCTCGGTGCGACCTACATAGCCATGAATAGAGCTATTAAAAAGCTCGCGATTTCACCGGAGATTGCACTCATCGACGGCAACAGGAGCAGTGGCATTGAGCATAACTGCCGCTGCATAGTCGGAGGGGACGCCAAATGCGCAAGCATAGCCGCCGCCTCCATATTGGCGAAGGTATCGCGCGACAGACTTATGCCGGAATATGACGAAAAATATCCGCAGTACGGCTTTTGCAGCCACAAGGGCTACGGCACAAAGGAGCACTACGCGGCGCTGCGCGAGTTTGGACCCTGCGAGCTACACCGCATGTCTTTTCTTAAAAAGTTTTTCACGGAGGGTGACGCATGGACAAAAAACTTGCCGGACGCTTCGGAGAGCAGACAGCCGCAGAATACCTGAAGAAAAAACGCTATAAAATCGTGGGTCTGAATTATTCCTGCCGCTTTGGCGAAATCGATATAATTGCCCAGAATAAAAAGTACATAGTTTTTGCCGAGGTCAAGCTCCGTAGGTCGGATACCTTCGCCGAGGCAAGAGAGTTCGTAACGCAGTCAAAACAGGAGAAAATCATCAAAACCGCGTCGCTCTGGCTCTCACAGAACGAAACGGAGCTTCAGCCGCGGTTTGACGTTATCGAGGTATATGCAACGGACGGCGCTTCCTCCAAAGCCGTGAGAATCAATCACATAGAAAACGCATTTCAGTAAGGAGCATTTTCAATGAAATATTACAGTACTAGAAACAAAAATAACGCCGTTTCCGCGGCTGCGGCAATTGTACAGGGGCTCGCTTCAGACGGCGGATTATTCGTTCCGGAGAGCATTCCCACAGTAACGCTTACCGAAATCGGAGAGCTCTGCAAGGCGGATTACAGGGAGAGAGCCGTCGCCATCATGGGCAAGTATCTTGAGGAGTTCACGCAGGACGAGCTGCGCGGCTTTGTCCGCGAGGCCTATGCCGACAACTACGACTGCGCAGAGATTGCACCGACGCGGTTTGTAAACAAATACACAGCTGTTCTCGAGCTGTGGCACGGTCCAACCTGCGCCTTCAAGGACATGGCGCTCCAGATGCTTCCCCGTCTGCTGACAGCTTCACTACAAAAGCTCGGCGAAACGAGAAAGGTTTGCATACTTGTCGCCACCTCGGGCGATACCGGCAAGGCGGCGCTTGAAGGCTTTGCCGACGTCGAAGGAACTTCAATCGTCGTTTTCTATCCGCGTGACGGCGTTTCGGACGTTCAGAAGCTTCAGATGACCACCCAGCGCGGTAAAAACGTTTTTGTTTCCGCTGTAGAGGGGAATTTCGACGACGCGCAGACGGGAGTGAAAAAAATATTCGGCGACAGAGAATTCGGCGACAAGCTTGAAGAAAAGGGTGTATTTCTCTCTTCGGCAAACTCGATAAACTGGGGCAGACTGCTTCCGCAGATCGCTTACTATTTTTCCGCCTACTGTGACTGTGTAAACGCGGGCAAAATCAAAACGGGAGAAGAAATCGATTTCTGTGTCCCAACAGGTAACTTCGGCGACATTCTCGCGGGCTGGTACGCAAAGAGAATGGGGCTGCCGGTACGCAGACTAATCTGCGCTTCAAACAGCAACAACGTACTTACCGACTTCATAAATACGGGCGTTTACGACCGCAACCGAAAGTTTTTCACGACTATTTCGCCCTCGATGGACATTCTTATTTCCTCTAATCTGGAGCGTTTGCTTTTCATGTACTCTGACGATGTTTCCGTAAAAGGCTGGATGGAAGAACTTAAAACGACCGGTAAATACGACGTCGGTGCGGATGTGCTCTCGAAAATTCAAGCGGATTTTGACGCCGGATTTTCAAGTGACGAGGAAGCAAAAGCCTATATCCGCGAGCTTTTCAAAAGCTCGGGTTATTTAATGGACACACACACTGCCGTTGCATATTCAGTGCTTGCCAATATGACCAAAATCGGGGCTGAATTCCCGACGGTCATCGTCTCCACAGCAAGCCCCTATAAGTTCGCAGACAGCGTCCTGGACGCTTTGGGCAAGGACAGCAAAGCGCAGGGCTCGGCGCTCATCGAAAAGCTCGAAGCCGCAACCGGAACAAAGTCGCCGAAGCCGCTCACAGGGCTTGACGGCAGGGAAGTGCGCTTCACCGGCTGCACGCCAAAGGAAGAAATGGCTGATGTAGTTTTGGGGGTTCTTGGCAAATAATTAAATAAAAAACCCACGGAATATAAGTTCCGCGGGTTTTGCATTTTTGCGCTTAGCCTGAGAGCTGCAAAAATGCAAAAATGGGGGGGAATATCAAATCAAATTTGATAGCGCAGTAATTTGGGTACGGGAATTAAAGCTATGTGTTATACGGCTTCGCTTCTGCGCTGCAGCTCGTCCTGCATCTCCTTTCGGGTAATGGTTCCGTCGGAAACTAAAGAGCGAAGCTCACTTTCGGTCATAGTATAAAGGTCGGAAGAGGTGACGTCGTCTTCTTCATCAATAAGATCTGAAACTGCCGATTCTGTAGAGGTGGTTTCACTGCTCGCCGAAGCGGTTTCAGTTGTCTCCGTTGTATCGGTAAGCTCTGTTTGAGGTGCGCTGACGTCAGCTTTGCTATTGGCTTTGGAGGCTTTTATCTGCTCAAGCGCCATTTTTCCTTCTTCACTGATTTCTATCGTATCGGTTATGTTATCTGAAGCGGCAAGCGCTTTTGAGTCTTCTACATTTGTACCGTTTTGCTGTATTTTAGCTTCTTTGGATTGCTGCATCTGAAGGATTTGTTCTCGTTGTGCCTGCTGTAACTTGGCGCTGCTGCTCTCGCTGTTAATACTATCCACACTATAACTCATATGCACAACCCCTTAAAATAATTTGAAACACCAATCATTCTGATATTAGAACCACGCCTCAATTTTATTTATTCTACTGAATCAAATAAACACGAGAGCAAATAATGAGTTTTTTACGCTTTTATACTAATAAATTAAAAATACTTCCGCTTTCGCTTAAATATGCACTATAACCGGAGACTGTGCCGGAGCTTGTACTTGAAAGCGAAGATATAACGGTATCTGCCGTAATTTCCTTCTCTGCACCAATAAGGCTGTAAATATCATCGGCGCCTGCTTCACCGGTCAGCAAAGAGGTGATTCCCAAGGACGAAAAACCGCTTAAAGCCTCATAGCTGTCTAGCTGGCTCAGCTTATAAGTGCTTTTGACAAAGCTGTCAACGTTGGTTATTGAAGCGATACTGACGGAATCCGCATTGTTGAGAGCCTCAAGTGCATTTGTATAATTTGAAACATTATAATTTTCTTTCAATACTGTGGATGAGTCAACAGCATATTCTCTGTATGTGCCGCTGTTGGCAAGGATATATGCATCATATAAATACTGTGAACTCGCGGATACCGTTAAACTCATAATAAATACCACCCTGACCATGTTGCTTTCACACATTCTTGTGAGGAAAAAAAGCTGCGACTGTCATATTTTTCTATATTATACATTGCTGTACTTAACAATACTTTAAAATTTCAAGATTATACAAAATTTTCATCTCATTACTGGTGTATGACCCCAATCATCGCCCCACATATAGCGCCTATTTTGGCGATTGTCACAGTTGACTTTGAGGAATTAAAGCAATATACTGATGAACAATAACACAAGGTTCTATCGAAGGGAGGCCCACACGATGCGCAATACAACAGTTAACAGCATGAACTACGTCCGCGCTGAGGCGGGCCGATTTAGCTATGCCTATTTTTACTTTTTTACCGACGGAAAAAAGAATAGGCATGCCATAACAGAACGATAAAGCCAACCTGTAACTAAAGGATATTGGGCAGCTCGTCTGAAAAGGCGGGCTGCCTTTTTATATCAAAAAACGATTTTGAGGAGTTAAAATGATGAAAAAGAAAACTATCGCTCTCTTGCTCGCCGCAATGCTAGTGCTGTCACTTTCAGCCTGCGGTACGGCAAAAACTGCGGAAAGTCCCGCGGCTTCAGCCGAGGCTTCTCCCACAGCAGACAAAACCTATACCGTCGGCATCTGCCAGCTCGTTCAGCATCCCGCCCTCGATGCGGCGACACAGGGCTTCAAGGACGCTCTCACCGAGAAGCTCGGCGACAAGGTTACTTATGATGAGCAGAACGCAGCAGGCGATGTTCCGACCTGCGCGATAATTGCAAACCAGTTTGTTTCCTCCAATGTTGACCTCATTATGGCAAACGCGACCCCCGCTCTCCAGGCAGTACAGACCGCGACAAGCACGATACCCGTTCTCGGGACTTCGGTTACCGACTACGGCACGGCGCTCGGAATTGACGACTGGAGCGGCACAACAGGAACAAACATTTCAGGTACAAGCGACCTTGCGCCTCTCGATCAGCAGGCCGCAATGCTCAAGGAGCTTTTCCCCGACGCGAAAAACGTGGGCATACTCTACTGCTCTGCGGAGCCGAACTCCAAGTACCAGTCCTCCGTTATCACGAAGCTCCTTACCGACATGGGCTACACCTGCAAGGATTACACTTTCTCCGATTCAAACGATCTGCAGACCGTTGTTACTTCAGCCGCCGCGGAGTCGGACGTAATTTACCTTCCGACCGACAACACCGTAGCCTCCAATACCGAGATAATCAAGAACGTCTGCGTTCCTGCGGGAGTTCCCATTGTCGCCGGTGAGGAAGGCATTTGTTCAGGCTGCGGAGTAGCGACTTTATCCATCAGCTACTATGACCTCGGATATGCAACCGGCGAAATGGCTTACGAAATCCTTGTTAACGGCGCAGACCCTGCATCAATGCCCATTCAGTTTGCACCCAAGTATACCAAGGAATACAACGCTGATATTGCAGCGACACTCGGCATAAGCATTCCTTCAGATTACGTTGCTATCGCTGCCGAATAAAATCGCTATGAAATCCGTTTGCGGTGACCGCCTAAAAGCGGCACCGCTGCGGCATTTTAAACATTAGCAATAGAAAGGAAGCCTGCTATGGAAATTCTGGCATATTTTGCGTCCCTGAATCCGCTTAATCTGATTGCGTCACTTCCGGGCAATGTGGCTCAGGGTGTTATCTGGGGCATTATGGCTCTCGGTGTTTTCATTACCTTCCGCCTGCTAGACTTTGCGGACCTGACGGTCGACGGCTCGTTTGCAACGGGCGGAGCTGTAACGGTTGTTCTCATTCTGGCGGGAGCTCCCGCGCCAGTTGCGCTGCTTGCCGCAATTGTTTCAGGTATACTTGCAGGGCTTGTCACGGGACTTTTACACACTCGCCTCGGTATACCGGGAATACTCGCGGGAATACTGACACAAATCTCTCTCTGGTCTGTTAATCTGCTGATACTCGACGGAGCCAACAAGGCTGTTAATGTCGATAAATATACGCTCATCGTCTCGCTTCGGAACGTTGGAAGCTCAATTATTACGGCGCTGTGCTTTGCATCGGTGCTGATTATGCTGCTTTACTGGTATTTCGGTACGGAGCAGGGCAGCGCGATACGCGCCACGGGCTGCAACCCGCATATGTCCAAAGCGCAGGGAATAAATATCGACTCGATGAAGGTTCTCGCGCTTTGCATCTCAAACGGGCTTGTCGCTCTTTCAGGCGGGCTTATGGCGCAGTATCAGGGCTTTGCGGACATCAAAATGGGTCAGGGCTCGATAGTCATCGGACTTGCCGCCGTCATAATCGGCGACGTTCTGGGCGAAGCGTTTTTCGCAAAGCATATGAATTTTGTAATTAGGTTTATCTTTGTCGTATTCGGCGGGGTAGTATATTATCTCGTTGTTGGGCTCGTCATGTGGCTGCGTATGCCGACGGACCTGCTAAAGCTGCTGACGGCTGTCATAGTTGCAATTTTCCTTGCAGTTCCATATCTGCGAAGCAAAGCGAAAAATTCGTTTAAGCTGGCGGGGAAACGGGGGTTACGGGAAAATGCTTGAACTTAGCGGCGCTAAAAAGACCTTCAATCCCGGTACGGTCAACGAAAAGCAGGCTCTCTGCGGGGTCAGCATCCATCTTAACGAGGGAGATTTTGTGACCGTAATCGGCGGCAACGGCGCGGGAAAATCCACGATGCTAAACGCTATTGCGGGCGTCTGGCCAATTGACGAGGGCTCGATTTCCATAGGCGGCATTAACGTGACAGCTATGCCGGAACACATCCGCGCACAGTACATCGGCAGAGTGTTTCAGGACCCGATGATGGGCACCGCCGCTAATATGTGCATCGACGAAAACCTCGCGCTGGCGTATCGTCGCGGAGCGAAACGCAGACTCAGTTGGGGAGTTACAAAGGCAGAGCGGGAAAGGTACAGCGAGGAGCTTAGGATACTTGGGCTTGGGCTCGAGGCGCGTATGTCAGTCAAGGTTGGACTTCTCTCGGGCGGGCAGCGTCAGGCGCTCACGCTGCTTATGGCAACGCTTCAAAAACCGAAGCTTCTGCTGCTGGATGAGCATACCGCGGCGCTTGATCCCGCCACGGCAGCAAAGGTGCTCGAGATTTCAGACAGGATCGTCGAGGAAAACAGGCTGACGACGATGATGATTACGCACAATATGACTGATGCAATCCGTCACGGCAACAGGCTCATAATGATGAACGCCGGGAAAATCATCCTTGATATATCCGGTGAGGAAAAGAAAAGGCTTACGAAAGCTGAGCTCATTTCGAAGTTCGCAGAGAGTACGGGTGTTCAGGAGGAGACCGACGAGGTGCTTTTGTCATAAAAAAGGGGAGAGGACTTGAAGCCTCTCCCTTGCTTTTTTAACCGACGCTTTCGAAAAAAAACTGCCCGTTTTCAAGCTCCCGCAGCTCATGTGACCCAAGTCTGCCCGAAAGCCAGTCCTCACGCGCGTTATTCGGCAGTATCACTGGCATACGGTCATGTATGAAGCCGAGCTCCGGAATCGCTGGACGCGTCAGAATGACGAAAAGCGGCTGGTCCTTGTCTTGTGGGAGCCGCCATAGTCCCGCCATGTAAAGCGCCCCCGACTGCCTAATTAAGTATTTTTCCTTTTTAGCGCCGTCTTTTTTCCATTCGAAGTAGTTTCCCGCGGGAATTAGGCAGCGCTGTGCGGAAAACTCTTTTCTGAACATCGGCTTTTCGGCGGCAGTTTCAAGCCGCGCGTTGATTATAAGACCTTTTCCGTTGAAGCCCTCAAAGCCCCACTTCATCAGCATTGGCGAATCCTTCGTAATTATCGGAGCTATGTCGGCGGGAAAAACCTCTCCCGTTTTCATTTTTGAGAGGGTAGAAGAGCCCTTATAGGCTTTGTTTACAAAATCGAGCAGAGAATTGATATCGGAAAATTCGTTCCCCTCTGGGATGTAATATCTTCCGCACATTGCCTTTTCACGCTCCTTTCGGAAAAAGTCTTATTTGTAATCAGTTACGCGCCTTAAAAGTTCTTTTGTAAAACGGCGAAAAGCCGCCTGACCGCCCGCATCCTGACCGTAAACGCCCGCGTGTTCCAGACATTTGACGAACACCGCGCCGACCTCCTCGCGCAGTACCTCATCGACATTTTGAGCACAAACTTGCCGCCGCGAAAGAATATTCTCCGCCCAGTCCGCGTGCCGCGCTATTTCGGGGCTGTGAAGGTCACCGCCGGAAATCATTGCTTTACCCAGTATTTCAAGTTCATTTTTAAGGTGCGGCGGCAGTATCGCAAGCCCCATCACCTCAATAAGTCCGATATTTTCCTTTTTGATATGGTGCAGTTCCGAGTGCGGATGAAAAAGTCCGAGAGGATGTTCCTTTGTTGTGCGGTTATTGCGCAAAACGATATCCATTTCGTATAACTCCCCGCGTTTCCGGGCAATGGGAGTTACAGTATTGTGCGGAGTACCGTCAGTTTCTACCAGTATACCGGCCGCAGGGTCGCTATATTCACGCCATGCTTTAAGTATTTTATCCGCAAAGCGTGCAATGGAGTCGCTATCCTTTCCGCGGAGGCGCAGGGTTGGCATTGGCCAGTTGAGCAAGCCGCAGCTTACCGAGCTTTCCGGCAGAGGCAACTCCTCCGTGATTTCGGCACGCTCAATCGGAAATTCGTGCCGCCCGCCCTGAAAATGCTCGTGAGAGAGAATTGAGCCGCCGACAATCGGAAGGTCAGCGTTTGAGCCGATAAAGTAATGCGGAAATTTATCAAGGAAGGCGAAGAGCTTGCGGAAACAGGCTTCATCAATGAGCATCGGAGTGTGAATATCGTTAAGAATGATACAATGCTCGTTGTAATATACATACGGAGAATACTGAAGTCCCCAGGGCTCTCCAAGTATTTCAAGAGGAACGATACGCAGGTTTTGCCTTGCGGGATAGTCGGCGCGTCCCGCATAACCCTCGTTTTCACGGCATAGCTGACACGCGGGGTAAGATGATTTTGTGGCGCGAAGCGCTGCCGCTATATCCATAGGGTCCTTTTCGGGCTTTGCCAGATTGATGGTAATCTCCATTTCACCGTATTTGCTTTTTACGTTCCATTTAACATCTTTAATAAGCCTGTCTTCACGAATGTAGTTGCTGTCCAAACAAAAGCGATAAAACCAGTCTGTAGCGGTTTTTGGGCTTTGCACGTACAGGGAGGCAAACTTCTCGGCTATCTGTGAGGGAAGCGGTGTAACGCAGCCCATGACCGCAGTATCGATAAGGTCGCGGTCTGTTATCGTGTCCTTTATGACGCCGCGCTTAACAGCATCGTCCAGAAGAATCGAAAGCAGGGCTTCAAGCGGTTTTTCCGCAGGACGGGCAGAAAGTTCAAGGCTGTCAAGGCGCAGGACGCCCAAAATGCCGTTTATCGCTCTGCGCTTGTCCGCCGGATTCAAAAGATCTTTTGCTGCGGCATATTCGGTTATTCCGAGGACTGCAGAAGAAACGCTTAAATCACTCATAATCAATCTCCGATGTATTTATTCCACGATTTCGACAGCGCCGGCGTCCCTTATTCGAAGAAAGCGGCAGCTTCCCGCGCCGTTCAAAAGCTCAATCTTCGACTTAAACTGCTCCGCCGAGTATGAAGGTACAAAGGCCTGTATCGTGCCGCCGAAGCCGCCGCCGTGTATACGGCACGCCCCCTTGCCGTCAAGCAGATGCTCACACCACGCAAGAGTCATTGCGGCTGACTGGTCATCTAGCGATTCGTGCGGATAGACATTCTGCAGAAGCATCCAGCTTGAGCGTCCGCTTTCGCGTACAAGCTCGAGAAAGCTCTCAAAATCGCCTTTTTTTAGAGCGTCAAGCTCGGATAAGACCCGCTCGTTCTCATTGAAAAAGTGCATCGACCGAAGAAGCGCCCTGTCCGAAACCTGTCCTTTCAGCTTAGGAAGTTCTGCGTAAAATCTTTTAGGGGAGACTCCTCGGAGCTTATCCGCATTCAGAAGTCTTGATATGTTTTCCATTTCCGCAGGTATGGCGGCGTATTCGTCGCCCAGATGGTCATGCTTTGCCCCTGTATCTATAATGCACAGTACATATCCGAAACGCGAAAAATCAACGGATAACCGCTCAATCCTCGGCTCCTCAGCATTTTCAAAATCAATTTTTATAATTCCGCCGACAGCCGAAGCGGTCTGATCCATCAGTCCGCAAGGCTTTCCGAAGTGTTTGTTTTCAGAGTATTGCCCTGCACGTGCCATGAACTCGGGCGAAATCTCACCGCCGAAAAACAGTCCGCTGATAACTTCGGCAATCAGAACCTCAAAGGCCGCCGAGCTAGAAAGCCCCGAACCGACGGGCACCTGACCGGAAATAAAGACGTCAAAGCCGTCCGGCAGTGTATAGCCGTGCTTAAAATAGAACTCTGTGACGCCGCGTACAAGGGATGCGGGCGTGCCGCTGTCATCGGTGCGAGGGGAAAGGTCATCCAGCGCTACACTTGCGGAACCGTGGGTATCGGAATAAATGCGTATGACCTTATCGCCGTTTGGAAGTGCGGCGGCGATGTTATCAAGATTGACCGCCGCGGCAAACACCAGTCCGCGCTGATGATCCGTGTGGTTGCCGCATAGCTCCGTCCGTCCCGGAGCGCTGAAAAGGCGGGGCTTTGCTTTGCCGAATGTGCGGCAGAAGCCGTCTGATGCCAATTCAAGCCGCTCTGAAACCGCCTCGTAGCTCATGCCGGGGTAGAGCCTGAATAGCTCGGCTCTCGGTACTTTAATACTTTTTTTGTCATCTTCCATACTATACTCCGATTATTTCTTAATACTCTGCAGACACACTGTCTGGAAGGGCCGAAGTATTATTTCGTCTTTTTCCTCAAGGGGTAGACCGGTTTTCTGCTCAACTGCGCGGAAAGGAGGCATTGCCGACGCTTTCTTTGAATTAAGGTTGCTTATAAGACAGAACGCCCTGTCTCCGACAGTATAGCGGATGGTTATTAAATCGGTCTTTTCAACGCTGATAACTTTTTTATCCTCTGCGGAAAAAAGTGATTTCAGAAGCTCCATTTGTTCGTCTGAGTATTCGTCAATGTTGTCGGAAGTAAAAACGAGTCCGCCAAAGACGCTGTTTATCATAAAGAGCGTATATTTCTGATCTTCACTGAGTTTATTGTTGCTGCCGCGCAGAATGAAGACGTCGGGGTCGTTCAGAAACGCCCGTCCGTTCAACCGGTGTCTGCCGATGGTGCTCGTAAGTGCGTTGAAGGTGGAAACGCGCTCCCTGTAGTGCAGTCTTGAGAGAAATCTATCCTCCCACATAAGGGCAACGTCGCTGCTGACACGGCAGTAATCGAAAACTCCGAAGGCGGGACCCAGCGGCGCTCCGCAGCCGAGAATGATTTTGTCGCCGGAAATCTCGCGCAGAAACTCAAAAAACTCGCACATTACCTGCCCCTGGGTCTTATCCTTTCGCGGAGCAAGCGAGGCGGCGTATAAAAAATCCAGCTTGACCATGTCGTAGCCCCATTCATTCAGAACGGTGTCGAACACCTCGCGCAGGTAAGCCTGCACTTCGGGATTATAAAAATCAAGCGCATAGAAGATTCCGCTCCAGCCGGGATTAAAGCCCGCCTTTCGGAGAACCCAGTCAGGGTGCTCTTTATAGACCCTCGACTTTTTTTCACAGATGATCGGCGCAAGCCAAAGACCGGCCTTGTAGCCCGCTTTATGTATTTTTTCCGCCAGAAAACCCATTCCCTGCGGAAACTTCTTATTTATGCAAAGCCAGTCGCCGACTGCCTCCTGAAATCCGTCGTCGATTTGTAAATAATCAATCGGAAGTTCATGGGAGCTGAAGGCGGCAAGATTTTTGAGTACGTCCTCCTGCGTAACTGCGGTGTAATAGTTGTACCAGCTCGTCCAGCCGGTGCAGGGCGAAACTCGCGGCTTAGGTATGTTGGTCGCGGCAAACCATTTGTCAAAAGCCGTCGTTTCGTCCGCGTGTATCGTGAACAAATCAAACATTACGAAGGGAACGCCGACGGGAGGCATAAAGCCTTTGCAGTCATTAACGACCCTCAGATTTTTCTCTTTGTTATTGTACTCGAAAACCGTGTAGCCCGATTTTTCGGAAAGCGACCCGTAAAGCGTAATCGAAGCGTCGACGTTATTTCTGATGTAGGTGTAGGTCCAGCTGTGAAGCCTGCCGTGCGCGGATTTGTAAAAGCCGTAGTCGCCGTACATTCCGATTAAAGGTTTTGCAAGCGCGTTCAGCTTAGAAATTTTGTAATTGGGCATTACCTCGCCGCTGTCTGTCCAGGTCTGATAACCGTTTAGGAACAGAGGATTATCAGGGGAAAGCTTTTCATCGGTCAGAAGAATGCATTCCGTGAGGGTAAGCATTGTTTTTGGCGTTAGTACAACGCTTATGCGCGCGCCGCCGTTTTGGTACGGTTCGCTGTAAGTCAGACTGAAATCCTCTGTCTCCGTGCTTTGACTAAAGTCGAAGGTTACATTTCGCCTGCCTTTTTTATATGCAATTATTCCGCCGCAAAAGCCCATCTACCGCACCTCGTTCATTCCCTTAATATAATTCAGTTCCATTTCCGCAAGTAACGAAATCTGCGTTTTCGCGTCTGTATCTCTGTCGCTTTGTATCACGTCGCCTCTCAGCAGGAGCTTTTGGCTGAGCGCAACCAAGGCGTGAGTTGCGGTCGCGTAGAATTGAAGGGCGTCGATATCGGAACGAACCGAACTGTCACGCTGGCCCTCATAGATAGCCTTCAGAAGAATTTTGCGCGTGTCGATGATGCCTTCCTCGTATTTCAGCAATTGTTCCCCCGAAATGTGCTCTTTTACGACGTAGTTATCGAACTGTTCGAGTAGGCGCAGCGAAACCGGGCAGATCTCGTGAAGCGAACAAAGAACGCTCAGTATGTGCGCCGCCTTTTCAAACCCGTTCAAAGCCTTGTAATTCGGCGTATTCAGGCGAGGGGAGAGGCTCTTAATTTCGCTTTTCCAGAGCTTTTCCGCACACTCGATAACAAGCTTGGGTTTGTTTTCAAAGTATCTGTAAACGGTCACCGCTCCGACTCCCGCTCGTTTCGCAATGTCCGAGATTCGGGAATTATCGATGCCGTTATCGATAAATTCCAAAATTGCGGCGTCTAAAATGCTCTCCTTGCGCGCCTCGATTTGCCGATCAAGCGCAACTCTGCGCTGTGATTTTTCTACCATTTTCAATTGTCCTCTTCTGAATGATTAAAGATGCTGTTATCTGAAATCTCGTATTCGAAAGCGTAGCTTTTTCTTTTGTGTATTTTATACTGTTCATGGAGCTTTGCAACACCGGGAAAATCTCCGCCGACGCCGCACTGCATATAATCAATGTTCAAAGTTATAAAATCCTGCGCCGTCAGCTCATGCTGGTGCCGCGCTTTTTCGAGCGCCTCCTGCGAATAAGGCCAGGCGCTGAAGCTGAAAAGATTTCCCGTAACCAAAAGGCCGTTCCCGTCTTTGTCGGTGATTTCGAGTCGGCGCACATCGGTGCGGTTGCCATTTTCCTGCGGGCGCATATAGCTGTGTCCGAGCTCTGCTATGTCGGCAGAATAGACGCCGACAGGCGAACCTGTCCTGCGGTCGCAGTAATTCTCATGCGGACCTCTGCCGTACCAGGTGAAGCAGCTAAAATCCCGTTTCAGCGCCATTGTGAAGCCTATACGGAGCATATCGTGCTTCGGATGGATTTCATGCCTAACAAAAACAGTTCCGTCTCCGTCGATTTTATATACCGTGAAGACGTTCCCTCTGCAGCCGGGGACACGCTGCCTTATCTTTATCGTCGCAAGAGCGGAAGTCCGGTTAAGCTCAACAGAGCATACTCGACGTTTTTCGGTTACTTTTCGCCATCTTTTTACAGGATAAGCAAGAAGATCTTCGAGCTTCGGTCTGAAGTTTGCGTAGCCGAGGTCGTTATCGGTATATGCCCGCCAGTAGTTCGGCTTGAGCGGTGAGCGCAGAATATTACCACTGCCGTAATCAATTGAAAAAACGCTGCCGTGCTTTTTTGAAACGACAATATTGAATCCGCTGCCGCAAACAATGATTTCGCTCCCGATTTCCGCCGTTTTGAGTTCCTTACTCTCATCAGGCTTCTTCCTGTGCTGAGCGGAGCGTATTTCAAACTGCTCAGAGGCAATAGGGTAACCTTTTTCACACCAGAGTGCAGCCTTGCGTATGTGAAATGCTATGTTCAAATGATACTCCATACCCTGATTAAATACAATATCTGAAAAATCGAGCTTAAGCTCAAGGCTGCCGGCGGCGGAAAGCAAAAGCGGCTCAAGATTTTTTCCCGCTATGACTCTGCCATTTTCCGAAACAGTCCATTCGGGCGTCAGTTCCGAAAGGTCGATAAAGCTATAAAGATTGTCTATCCGTAAAACGCCGTTTATCAAATCGACCGGCGTCACCTTAATACGCTGGTATACTTTTTTGACCTCATAATATGAGGGATGCGGCGTGCGGTCCGACGCAACGATACCGTTTGCGCAGAAGTACCTATTTGAGATTTCCTCGCCGAAATCACCGCCGTAAAGCCATCGCTCCTGTCCGTCACTTGTCATTTTGCGAATTGACTGATCAACGAAGTCCCATATGAAGCCGCCCGCCATATTCGGGTACTTTTCAAAAACCTCCATGTATTCTTGAAAATTCCCGAGACTGTTTTCCATCGCGTGAGCATATTCGCAGGCAAGCACAGGCTTGCCCCTGTACTGTTCGGGTTTGAGCGGCTTATTATCCGCTGTGAGCATATTAAGCAGATTATCAAAAAGACCGATTTTGATTTCCTCGTGTCTGCCGAGCTTTTCAAGAAGCTCCGTTGTGGGATACATCCTTGAGACAACGTCCGAAACACTCATATCCCTGTCGCCCTCGTAATGGAACGGGCGCGTAGTGTCAAGCGCGAGGGCGGCGTCCTTCATTTTCTTAAAGTTACTTCCGTAACCCGCCTCGTTGCCGAGTGACCACATGAATACGCAGGGATAATTCCTGTCTCTGAGCACCATTCGCTCGACGCGGTCTGTTACCGCCCTCGTCCATAGCGGATTGTCTCCCGGGACGTTTTTCCTGCGGACAGCGTGCGTTTCTACATCCGCTTCATCCATCACGTATATACCGTAGACATCGCAAAGCTCACAGAGCAGGGGATCATTGGGGTAGTGGCTGGTACGTACGGCGTTTATATTTGCCTTTTTCATCAAGGTCAAGTCCTGATGATACCTCTCTTCCGGCACCGCCCAGCCGAAATCAGGGTCGAAATCATGGCGATTGACGCCGCAGAGCATGACAGGCTTTCCGTTGATAATTATTTTTTCGTCTTTGATTTCGACAGACTTGAAGCCGAAGTGTACGGTTTTCGCCTCGAGTACCGAGCCTTCGCTGTTTTTGAGTACAATAATCAGGCGGTATAGATTGGGCTTTTCCGCGCTCCACTTTTCCGGAATTTTTATCAGCTTCTCTAGGCTCAGGCTTGATACTTTATCGCTTTTTACCTCACAGCCGCCGCTTATGCTGTCTATAATCTGATAGCTTTCATAGTCGCAGAGCAGAGCCTCAACTGTAACGCCGCGCTCCTGACCCGTTTTGTTTTCTACGAATACGTCAAGTTGCAGCCTCCAGTCGGTATAAGCCGCATCGGGAGAACTGCGCGCAAAAATATCGCGCAGGTACAGCTTTGGCTCGGCATAGATATAGACCTCGCGGTAAATGCCGCTAAAAAACCACATATCCTGATCTTCAAGATAGGTACCGTCGCTGAAGCGTATTACCTCGGCAGCTATGATGTTTTCGCCGCTTTTCACTAACGCTGTAATGTTGAATTCAGCGGGAGTCATTGACCCCTGCGAATAGCCGACCTTTTCGCCGTTGATATAGAGGTAAAACGCGGATTTTACAGCTCCGAAGTGTATAAATATTTCTCTTCCCGAAAAGCTCTCGGGAAGGACAAAGGCCCTCCTGTAAAAACCTCTTTCATTTTTGCTTTGGTCAATCTTAGGTATCTCGTATTTCTTTTTGCTCAAGGCGGGCGGAAAATCAAACGCAAGATAATAGGGCTTGCCGTAGCCCTTGAGCTGCCAGACCGAGGGTACGTCAAGCTTGTTCCAGCCCGAGCTTTCGTATTCGGGTCTGAAAAATCCTTCGGGATAAGCACCGCAGCCGAAAACCCACATAAAATCCCAGACCCCGTTAAGACTGAGCTTGTACTTTGAAGCCTTCAGCTCCGAAATTTCGTCAATGCTGTCAAAAGGCAGCCAGATTGTGTGAGCCGCCTCCTTGTTTATTTCAATTATTTCGGGGTTTTCGTAATCATACAGAAAATTCATCTCTTAGCCCTGCTTTTCAAGTGATGGTACGAACACATAAAGTATGGCGGCGCAAGTAATGATAGTAATACTATCATTACTTATCTTATCACAGTTTGCGGAGTTTTACAACCGCCGGAATTGAAACCCGCGCAACCCGGAATTATTGCTGCCCGCAGATGATATAACTAATGCATAATTAAAAGCATTGTGATATAATACATGAAATATGTGCATTACCTGCTTTAATTTTGTCGTTACATACAGCATTAGGGAGGAAATCAATAATGGAAAAGAGCGCGAAGGCTAACCGCTATTTCTTTGGACTCGGTACGGTGGGGAGAGATATGCTCTACTCGCTTGTCAGCATGTACCTGATAGTTTATATGACAGAGATTTTAAATCTCTCCGATAACACGATGTGGTGGATGGCCGGAATATTCACGGTACTGCGTGTATTTGACGCCGTTAACGACCCGATTATGGGCTTCATGGTTGACAATACGCACTCGCGTTTCGGTAAATTCAAGCCATGGATAGTAATCGGAGGCATAATAGGCGGAATTCTGACGGTACTTTTTTTCACCGATTTCGGAATGACCGGCTCTGCTTACATCATCTCCTTCGTCATCATTTATCTGCTTTGGGACCTTACATACGGAGCCAACGACATTGCCTATTGGTCAATGCTTCCCTCGCTTACGATAGACCAGAAGGAACGTGAAAGAACAGGTGCCTTTGCGCGTATTTGCGCAAACATCGGTCTGTTTGCCTGCGTCGTGGGGATTATACCGCTGACGAAGCTGATAACAACCAAATTGGGCGGAAACCCTTTGGTAAACGGAGACCCTATGGCAAAACTGGCCTGGTTCATCTTTGCCGTGGCTGTCGTTTTAATAACCTGGGCCTTCCTGTGCTTCACAGTTTTCGGAGTCAAAGAGAACCGCGCAATTGTTAATAAGCAGGAAAATACGTCGCTGAAAGAGATGTTCCGTGTTCTCTTCAAAAACGACCAGCTTCTTTATACCGCCATTTCAATGGCCCTTTTCATGATTGGCTACTGTACCACCACGAGCTTCGGAGTTTATTTCTTCAAATACGCATTCAAGAATGAAAACATGTACTCTGTTTTCGCGGGCGTTCTGGGCATATCCCAACTCGCCGCGCTGTCTGTTTTTCCGCTCTTTTCAAAGAAATTCAACCGCAAACAGCTATATACTGCATCGACCGTGCTCGTCGTGCTCGGTTACATAGTCTTTTTCTTGGCTCCGATGAATATGATAGTAATCGGTATTGCCGGCATGCTCATTTTTGTCGGGCAGGCCTTTATCCAGCTTTTGATGCTGATGTTCCTGACCGATACAATCGAATACGGTCAGCTCAAGCTCGGAAAGCGCAACGAAAGCATTACTTTTTCGGTGCAGCCCTTTATCAATAAAATCGGAGGGGCGCTTGCCAGCGGAATCGTTACTGTAACGCTTGTGTTGTCCGGCATCAACGCTGCTGCCACACCCAATGATGTTACCGCCTCAGGTCTGATGATGATGAAGGTTGCAATGCTGATATTTCCCCTCATCTCAATTGTCGCGGGTTATATAGTTTACCTTTTGAAATTCAAAATCGATAAAGAAATGTTTGACAAAATCGTTTCCGAGCTGGGCGAGCGCGGGGACTTTATCTTAACTGAAAAGGACAAATAGAGTATATGCTGACAAAAAACAGCCGCCTCAGGGACTTATATGCGCAGCCTGTGGGAAGGGACATTTTGAGAAAGGTCCTGCTTATTGCCGGTAAAAGCGATACGCTGCTGCGCCTTCCGTTAATCAGCGGTATTAAACTGAAATCCCTGCCTAAACTTGCCGGCGGCAAGATTAGCGAAGGCTTTATCGACTCTCTTCTAAAAATAGTCAACGGAGAGCCTGATATCCCGCGCAACGACGTCGGCGCCGAGACCCCTACATGGTGGAAGGAGGCTGTGTTCTATCAGATATACCCGCGCAGTTTCAAGGACTCAAACGGAGACGGAGTCGGCGATCTAAGGGGAATAACCGAGAAACTCGATTACCTGAGAGAACTGGGGGTAAATGCAATATGGCTTTCACCCGTCTACGATTCTCCGAATGACGACAACGGCTACGACATCCGTGATTACAGGAAAATAATGACGGAGTTTGGTACTATGGAGGATTTCGACGAGCTGCTTGCAGGAGTTCACGAAAGAGGTATGCGCCTCATAATGGATCTGGTTGTGAACCACACTTCGGACGAGCACGAGTGGTTCAAAAAAGCCGTGGCGGAGCTGGATTCCAAATACAGAGACTACTACATATTCCGCGACAAGCCGAATAACTGGACCTCGTTTTTCAGCGGCAGCGCGTGGCGCTACATTGAGGAGCGCAAACAGTATGCCCTGCACCTGTTTTCAAAAAAGCAGATGGACCTGAACTGGGAGAACCCCGAAGTTCGTCAGGAAGTTAGCGGGCTTGTACGCTGGTGGCTGGATAAGGGCGTCGACGGCTTCCGTATGGATGTCGTTAACTATATCTCAAAGCGGGAGGGTCTGCCGGACGGCGACGAGACAATCGGTGCGCTCATCGGCTTTACGGGCATGGAGCACTATTTTTACGGACCAAGGCTGCATGAATATCTGCATGAGCTTAAGCTCGGAGCATTCACCCCCCATAATGCGTTTTCGGTGGGAGAAACGCCGGGCATCGGTATGGAAATGTCAAAGCTCCTGACCGCAGATTATCGTGAAGAGTTGGATATGGTGTTCTCCTTTGATCAGCTCGAGACCCCGGGAAACTCACGCTTTGAAGACTACAGGTATGACCTTAACTATTTCAAGAAATGTATGGCTGACTGGATGGAAAACTACGGCAATCACTGCCGTATGGCACTCTTTTACGAAAACCATGACAATCCGCGCATGGTTTCCAAGGTTGATCCCGACCCGAAGTATAGGGCTGTTCTTGCAAAGCTGCTTGCAACGATGCAGCTCACTCTGAAGGGAACTCCGTTTATTTTTCAGGGTCAGGAGCTGGGAATGGTCAACAGAGATTTTTTGTCAATCGGTGAGTTAAGGGATGTTGAAAGCCTGAACCTCTATGAAGAGCTTATCAAAACCATGGGCGAGGCTGATGCCTTCAAAAAAATCCTGTCAGGCACCCGCGACCATGCGCGCACGCCCATGCAGTGGACAGACGGCGAATATGCCGGTTTTTCGGAGAGTGAGCCGTGGATAGCGGCCGGAAGCGACTGCAGGGTCTGCAACGCAGAGGCGCAGTCAGGCGAAAAAGACTCCGTACTGAATTATTATCGGGCCCTTATTGCTCTGAGGGGAGCGCACAACGCTCTTATTTACGGGGATATAAAAATTGTAGACAAAAATGAGAAAAATCTCTTTTCCTACTGGCGCTCTGACAAAAGCGAAGTCTTTTTTATCGAGTGCAACCTTGGAAGCTCAATGAAGGAGCGCAGGGGCAGGCTGCCGGACGCTGTGCGTGTGATCTCAAACTATCCCGATATGCCGAAAAAGCTGCTTCGCCCTTATGAGGCGGTCATATGGCGGACGCAAGGGATAAGCAAAAAGTCTGAAACCGTTACCTGAATAATAAAGCAATAAAACCCTGTAGTAATTGATACTACAGGGTTTTTTGTGGAGCATCTATCCAGATTCGAACTGGAGACCTCGTCCTTACCAAGGACGCGCTCTGCCGACTGAGCTATAGATGCATTTATGGCGACCCAGAACGGGCTCGAACCGTCGACCTCCAGCGTGACAGG